>Ga0164313_10002402_pt1 | contig 16822 bp, 6 predicted proteins | sample GuaBasSedimGuay4_FD_113735 | JGI IMG/M metagenome (GOLD analysis project Ga0164313, IMG submission 113735) | Subseafloor sediment microbial communities from Guaymas Basin, Gulf of California, Mexico - Guay4, Core 4569-4, 0-3 cm | ecosystem: Environmental > Aquatic > Marine > Hydrothermal vents >...
GAGGCTATCAATGAGAAAGGGGAGTGGGAAGTGATTGTGGATAACCTGAGTTTTCCCATGGGGAAGGATAAGATGATTGTGACTGATCTGTCGGGCAGTTTATGGGCCTCAGATCCCAGGATACGCATACGAACCAATATGCAGATTCACTGGGACCAGGCCTTCTTTTCAAGATCAGATCCGAAAGAACCCGTTGAATCCTACACCCTTAAACCTTCATCTGCTGATCTGCACTACCGGGGATTTTCCCGGCCCTACAGAAAGGGAGGCAGGTATGGTCCCCACTGGTTTGATTACAGCATCACAACCTCTGATCCCATATGGAGGGATCTGGAAGGGAATTACACCCGTTTTGGTGATGTATTGCCGCTGCTTCTTGAAGCAGATAATAAATACATCATTAAAAATGCTGGGGATGAAACCACCATTGAATTCAGTGCGAAGGGTCTTCCTGAAGTACCTGAAGGGTGGAAAAGAGATTTCCTGATCCACAGCGTGGGCTGGGTGAAAGATGGCGATTTGAATACCGCTGAAGGCCAGAGAGTGGAGCCGTTGCCATTTCATGGTATGACCCGGTATCCCTACGGACCGGAAGAGGCCTATCCATCCGATCCAGAGCATCAGAATTACCTGAGGAAGTACAACACCAGGGAGATAAATACCGATGCCTTTACAAGGGCCATTATCGGTTCACAGTAAAAATTGTAAGCTATTTCATCCTCCACCGACCAAACCATGGCAACCATATGGAGGAAATATGAAACGATCAATCATTATTGCAGTTATTTCAGGAGTCTTGTTTTCCACAGGCTGCGAAACCGGTCTTGTTTCGGACGATGAAGAGCAATCGCCAGCGTATCCAACACAGCAACTCCCAGAGGATGATGATATTACCGGGCAACTGAGCCCCTGGAACTTGATAGAAAACCCGGTTTATACCCCGGTTCATGAAATTGATTACATCAATGATCATGAGCAAGTATTTATCTCCAAAGCGTGTGGAGTCGTGTTGGTGTATCCTCATCGTAAAATGATTGTTGAGGTTGTAAATGAAGAAGCCCACGGTGTATTGATGGCAGTTACCTATTGTCCCATTACCCGGAGCGGAATTGCCTGGAACAGAGTATTGGGCAGCGATACCCTGCTATTGACAGCTTCAGGTTACCTTTTCAGAGAAAACCTGATGCCTCTGGATGTGAACTCGGGCAGTATCTGGGCTCAGATGCGCCTTCAGGGCATGAGCGGGAAACACAATTATCTGACTGTTGAGACATTACCACTTATCGAAACCACCTGGGAGACAGTGAGAGATTATTTTCCCGAAGCAGGTGTATTTACAAATAAACTTCTGTTAAAGTCATCAAAGGAGAGTGATGTTAGTCAATCGGGGGGAATACCCATTGGTCAGGAATTTGGCATTCTTAGCTGGGATGCGGTAGAATTGTTTACCCTGGATATGTTTCCGGGGGAGATCAGCTTGCAATTTACAACTGTCAGTCCTGGCGGCAGAGTAGTGGTGGTAGGTAGTACAACAAATAGCTACATGGTTGCTTTCCGGACCACTTATGAGATGGAAGCTGTGGAAGGTGAATTCCCCATAGTCATGAAGGATGAAACCGGAACCTACTGGACTGTTTTTGGCGAAGCAGTTAATGGAGAGCGAGGAGGGGAGAAACTCGAATCACCTGTATTTTATACAGCAGCAGACTGGGCATGGAAGAAGCACTTTGATAATATTAGCAGATTCTACCAGTTCACCGAATAACTAAGTACGCTGTCGCGGTTTATACCGGCGATGATCATAGGGGTCTCCCCATCCATAAAGAGCAGCGACTCTACCATCCCATTCAGAACGATCCCACTCTTTGATGGAGAAAGGAGTTTGCTCAATGGTTTTCCATCCTCACTTAGAAGGACCAGTCCTTTATTGGCATCGTAATAACCGGTAGCGATGTCATAGGTATGGTCATTTCCTGCAAGCAGCACATCCGGATACGAATCATGGTTGAAATCAGCTACAATCGCCTTCTTGATAGGAGATACCTGGGCAGCTGCTGGTAATTTTTCCCATCTGAATCCATTCCCCTGATTCCAAAGAATATAACTGGAGGAGGTGTTCATGTAAAATGTATGGGCAACCCGGTTCATGGTGGCCGTGTCGAACATTTGCTTTATTGAAGCATAGCTGAAAGGGGTGTACCCATCATATTTTCTGATGAAGTAATTGGATTGGCCCACGAGCTCATCCATGTAGTTAATGGGGAATTCGGTCATTACATCATACTGATCTTTCCAATACCCGGTGGAAATGGGATCGAGGGTTCCATTCAGATCCAGGTCCAGGGCATAGATCCTTAAAGGATACTCATCACTTACTGTAAACCGGTGGTTATCTCCCAGGTTTCCTACAATATAGTCATCGTCACCATCCTGGTCAAAATCCCCGGAGGTGATGGAAAACCAGGATCCATGTTTGGATTCGATTTCCGGAATATCCTGGTTCTTAAAACTCTCTCCATTGTTGTTTTTGAGGATCATCACAGAGTTCCATTCCCGGGTAACTATCAGGTCCGCCCATCCATCATTGTCATAGTCACTCCATATGGCATCTGTGACCATTCCCAGGTTGAAGTTCATGGTGTTTTCAGCGAGATAGGTACCTTCATCATTGATTAGTATCCAGGAATCAGATGCGAAAGGAAACTGGTCCTTCTTTATTCTGGCACCAATAAACAGGTCCATATCTCCATCCTTATCAAAATCAAAGGGACGTACCACAGAGGCAGGGAAGTGGGAAGTGGGAAGTTCGCTTCTGACAAAGGTTCCCTCCCTGTTCTCATAGAGGTAATGGATATACTCCTCTTGGGGGTTTTCATATCCGCCTGCCAGTACGATCACATCGTTGTCAAGATCTCCATCCACATCCAGGATGGCCAGGTCCGATTCGGAAAATGGTTTTAGGGAGGTAAGGCCGGCAAGATCTGTTTCCATATATCTCTCCCCATCACTCAGAAAGGCTCTGGTTGGCTGAATGTTGGTGGCACCTATCAATATATCTTCCTGACCATCATTGTTGAGATCCCCCTTTTGCATCCGGGGCCCGATCTGTGAAAATTTATGAGGTATAATAGATTGAGCAAGATGAAAATCGATAAAATCCTCTTGCTTGTGTACATAATTCAGAATACCGGAGGTATTAGAAAACAGATAATCGGGGCTATTTTGATACCTCACGGGAGGAGTGCCACTGGATTCATCGATTTCAATCAGTTGATTTGCGCTCACATCTGTGAGGGTGGAAGTATACCCACTTGAGGGCCAGATAACCACAATTGAATCCACCATTTGATTGGAGGAGAGTCCAAAGTGAATGATGGGATCCATCGATGAGATATATCCCCTGGAGAGAAAATTTTCATGGAACTGATAACTGTTACCACTCCAGAGTTCTACTTTTGCTCCATAAGCCTGTAGGTTATCTCCTGTACCCTTTAACTCGATACGGATGAAATTTCTCTCTTCAGCCCTTTTATCCACGGTTTTATTTTTATAGATAAAGGCTTCATCGTTCAGGTTGTTGGTTACATAATCAAGATCACCATCGTTGTCCAGGTCGACAAATGCAGCCCCATAGGAGTAGGATGGGGTCTTGTTGAACCACTCCTGGGATTGGTCCTTAAAACTGTATTCCCCCATGTTCTCAAAGGCAAAATTGTGGGCTTTTACCGAAGGCAGCCTGCCAATTACATGACGGACTCCGGCTACAGAACCATATACTTCGGCTTTATATCGGGTCCAGTCCTTATCTGTCATATCCTTCGGATATCCGTTGGCGATGACCAGGTCCTTATCTCCGTCATTGTCAAAATCAGCAAAAAGTGGCGACCAGCTCCATTCTGATTGGTATATTCCCATAATTTGTCCCACTTCGCTGTATGGAACCATTTTGCCGTCGATGAACCCATTATGTACATGCATCATGTTCCTTAGGAACTGATGCTCATAGCCATATTTCTCATCGTTGGTATAATAGATATACCCGAATCCATTGATGGTCTGTTTCTTTTTGTGGTAATACTCGGGTAGCATATCCATGGTATAGATATCCGGATTCCCGTCATTGTTGATATCGGCCATATCATTGCCCATGGAAGACTTGGTCTGGTAGGAGAGATAGGTGGCTATCTCATTTTTAAAAGTCCCGTCCCCCTGATTAATATACAAGAGGTCATTGGAGACATAGTCATTGGAGACATACACATCAGGATAGCCGTCTTTATTCACATCCCCAAGTGCCAGTCCCAAGCCAAAGCCTTCGTAAACAACTCCTGCCTCCAGGGTTACATCTGTAAATGTACCATTTCCGTTATTCCTGTATAAAGCGTCGTTGCTGGCTGCGCTTCCATCTATGATCTTGGGCCGGTAGCTTGCCGAGAGTCTTTCATTCACGTAATTGTTCAGCAGATAGAGGTCCAGGTCCCCGTCCCTGTCATAGTCAAAAAAAGCCGATTGTACAGAGTAACTTTCATCGTCAATTCCATACTCCACGGCCTTATCTTTGAAAAGGAGTTGTCCGTTCTTTTGCAAACCCTGGTTGATGAAGAATTTATTTTTTCTCCTTACAGAATCGTCGAAAGCTGTGCAGCAAAAATAGATATCCTGCCACCCATCGCCATTGATGTCCACATGGGCTACACCGCTGTACCAGTCCCCATTATCCAGACCTATAAAGCTTGCAGAGATATCCTCAAACCTGAAATCTCCCTTATTCAGATAGACCCTTGATGCCACCTGGTTGCCTGTAAAAATGAGATCCTGCAGTCCATCGTTGTTCAGGTCCACGATCCCTACTCCGGCTCCATTGTAGATATACTCAAAATTAAGTACATGTAATGAATCGGTCTCCACCACTTCATTGACAAAGGTAACCCCTGTATAGCTGGAGTCCAGCAGCTCAAACCGGGTGGAATCAGTACAGGAAACTGCAATGAAGGACAGAAGGAGCAGCAAGTGGTTTTTCATCTCTTCTACAATTGGTATTATGTGGCGTCAAAGAAACAAAAAATTGAGTCTATGTCAAAGCAAAACAGTGGGTTGGTTTTCGATCCTTACCTGTTCTGTACCAGGCCTCCATGAGAGATGTCGATCTGTCGCTGTGGAATGGGGAAATTTACATCTTCGGGGCCCACTACAGCTGAGCCATAGTGCGAAGGGCCCCAGGGATTTGTTTTCTCAAATTCCAGGATCCTGTTTAATTCAATGACCACATCGTCCCATCTCTGAAGGTCGTAGTATCGGTGACCCTCCTGGCCCAATTCAAGCTTTCGTTCAAATTTGATCGCTTTTAGTGCATATTGCGAATCTGAAAATTCCGGATAGAGCCCTATCACATAGTTAGCTGCAGCGGTGATTCCATCCGACTCTTTTACAAAACCATCAGGATTTGAGGCACGGGCACGAACAGCATTTACCTCGCTCAACCCCAGATCATCCACACTGGTCATGGCTTCGCACTCCGCCACAAGGTGGTTTCAAAAAAAAAAGGGCTGTCCGTGAAGACAACCCTTTTTTAGAATCTATTTTGTTTTTTACCTGTTCTGAACCAGGATTCCGTTACTAACATCAATCTGACGCTGAGGAACCGGGAAGTTCACATCTTCAGGTCCAATGGTTGCACCACCGTAGAGGTTCTGTCCCCATTCCATGGTCTTCTCATAGTTAAGGATGCGATTGCCTGCAGTAACCACGTCACCCCAACGCTGGAGGTCATAGTATCTGTGGCCTTCCTGACCCAGTTCAAGCTTTCTCTCAAACTTGATGGCCATCATGGCTTCAGCAGCGCTTCCAAAGGAGCCATATTCGCTAATCACATAAGCGGCAGCAGGTGTTCCGTCGTCGTTAAGTACCCATGTAGTGGGATCAGCAGCACGCGCACGGATGGCATTTACTTCAGCAAGACCCAGGTCACCGGTCCCGGTTTTGGCTTTGCATTCGGCTATCAGCAGAACTACATCAGCAAAGCGAATCATGCGATATCCATTGGCGGTATAACCGGAGGTCCAGTTACCTACCTCTGTAAGCGAACCTTCCTGTGACAGCTTATAGACCTGCTTTTTCGGGCTATAAGGGCCTGAGTAGGTTTGGTCACGAATCCAGTCTTGTCCGGTGTGTGGGCCCCAGTCCCAGTAAGGAATTCCGCGGCGTCCCACCGACCAGTCTAAGCGTGGATCCAGGTTCCCTGCATAGGTAGTGTAATCAGCATCCAGTGCTACTCCCTGGTCATTGGTTACCTTCTCGTCGTTGTAGGAATAGGTCCCCGCAGCCAGGTCAATTAAGGGCAATCCATCGGCGCCTGTGCGGAAGGAGTTCACAAAATCCTGAGTGGGATTAAAAAATCCGCAACAGCCTCCTGGAGAGGCTCCTGACTTATAGGGGAAGTTCAGTACTTCTCCCCAGCCACCGTTTCGGCCACCTGAATTGTCATTGACCGAATACTGGACGGTATAAATCGCCTCAATATCATTTCTATTCGCTGCATCAAAGATATCTCCGTAATGGGGAGCGAGACCAATGTCTCCGCCTGCGGGTTGCTTACCGCTTGACTCCACTTCACTCAATAAATTAAGTGCAGCACTGTAATCTTCGTACATGTTCATATAGGCCTTGGCCAGGAATACCTGGCAAACGGTCTTATTAAAGCGACCAATATGTTTCATATCCTGATCCAGAGTGGTACCCGCTTCAATATCTGAAATGATACTGGCCCTGATGTCTTCGGTATTGACCACAGTTTTTGGGTCAGTTTCCTCGTCCACATAGGGTACAAAAGTATTGCTACCACGGTCGGCCCAGAGTTTCCATGCCCAAAAATGATAGACTCCACGAAGGGCTTTGGCCTGATTCACAAAGTAATCATACTCATCCTGGGTAACGGTTCCATTTTCCAGCGCAATGTTTGCGGTCAGAATGGTGGAGTTGGCCCTTGAAATCCCTTCATAGGTGGCACGCCACTTGATATTCAGGTAGGGATTGGTGGATGTTTCTGAATAGGTTTGTAGAGGGTTGATATCTGGCTGGTCGCCCGAGTCTGTACCTTTATTGGCCTCCAGACCCCTTATGCTACCATATACCCAGCCGGAAGTAGCAGATTCCCAGCCAAAGTTATCGGTAACCCCATCAAGCAATGAATAGGCACCCACAAGTAGGGCATCCAGTCCGTCATAGGTTCCCAGCACAGTTTGGTTCAAAGAAGCATTTGGAGTGATCTCCAAAAATTCCTCGCTACAGGAGTGCATAAGCAGCAGTCCCGTAATTACTGCGAAAACTGTTAAAAATTTTATCTTTTTCATATCTCTGTTGAATTTTTTCTTTTAACACTAAAATCCAAGACTTACTCCAAACAGGAACTGTTTCACTGCGGGAAGGTTTCCTTCGTCAACACCCATGTAGTCATCATTAAAACTGGCCAGCTCAGGATCCATTCCTGAATAGCTGGTTACAGTTAACAGGTTGGTTCCCTGTATATAGAGCCTAACGCTCTGAAATACATTGCCCAACATGGCTTTATCGAAAGTGTATCCCAGTTGAAGATTCTTCATCCTGAAAAAAGAGGCATCCTCCACATAGTAGCTGTTAGACACTGTGTTGGTGGAGAAATTGGACTTATTGGAAGCTTTCGGTATCTCTGCACCTGTATTGGATGGTGTCCAGCTGCTGTTTAACAGATCTGTACTCTTCTGTCCCTGGAAGGAGGGCCAGAAATCGAGCCACCACTTGTTATAGTTGAAAGCTTCCGCACCCTGTGAGCCATAGAAGAAGGCGGTCAGGTCAAAACCTTTGTAGCCAAGCACCAGGTTCAGTCCATAGGTGAAATCAGGAATTGGAGATCCCAGGTGTATCCTGTCTTCCGGATCGATAGCTCCTGAGCCATCCACATCCTCGTACTGGAAGAATCCTGCTTCTGCACCGTCCTGTGTAGCAGCTGCGTCCACAGCACCCTGGTCCGCAAAGAGACCCACTACATTGTAACCGAAGAAATCACCCATGCCATAGCCCACTTCGTTGCGGTTAAAGGATCCAATCCTGGATCCGCCGGCATCCCAGTAGTCATAACCTTCGGCAATACTTACGATCTCGTTTTTAATGGTGGTGATGGTGGCATTGGCTTCCAGACTGAAATCACCCCAAATCTGACGATATATCAACTGGATGTCCATACCTGTGTTTCTCATCTCCCCCACGTTTACATAAGGCGCACTGGCGGCTCCTGCGGTACCCGGCAATTCCGGGTTGTAGAGCAGGTCAGAACTCTGCTTGGTGTACCAGTCAAAATTCAGTTCCAGTTTGCGGTCGAACATAACCCAGTCAAATCCAATGTTGGTAGTTACCTGGGTTTCCCACTTGGCATCGGGATTCCCGATCCGGGTGGGACGGAATCCCTGCATAGAGGAGCTGGTAGTACCCGTGATGTCATAGAAAGACTGCCCTGGTGATCCTCCGTAAAGATAAAACTGGTTGGACGGAGAGACGGGTAACTGGTTACCCATGGTACCATAGCCACCTCGGAATTTCAGATCATTGGTCCAGCTGGCGCCCGACATAAAGTTCTCTTCGCTGATTCTCCATCCGGCAGAAACCGATGGGAACACACCATATTTGGATTCGGAACCGAATACCGAGGAGCCATCCCTACGAACCGTACCACTTACGTAATACTTATCGCGGAAGTTATAGTCGGCACGTGCAAACTGGGATACAAGGGTTCTGGGGGTCCAGTATCCTGAGCCGGCTCCCAGAAGTGAGGAAGCAGTGGATACGGTCCTGTACGAAAATGCATCGGAGAAGTAGCCTGCTCCGGTGGCATCTACATCACGCCGGCTGCCATATTTACCAGCCTCATAACCTGCAACTGCCAGGAGGGAATGATCGCCCATCTGCCTGCTGAAGGTCAATGTATTGGACCAGGTCCACTCGCCTCCCATATTGGAAGACTCCCTGTAGGTGGCTGTAGCTGTATTCTCAGAATTCTCATACGTGGAACTTGTCCAGTTGGTTCCATAGCTATTGTAAATGGATCCGCCGAAGGAGGTTTTAAAATCCAGCCCTTCAATGATATTCACATTGGCATATACATTACCAAGGATCCGCAAGTTGGTCCAAATATCATCCGCGTTTCTTACCTGAGTGGCATGGTAGTTTTCTCCGTTACCCAGCCTGGGGGCAATTCCGGTTCCGCCGTAATCGCCATCTTCAAAAGTATGCGATAATCCATCGAAGGTTCCGTGGTTCCAGAAAACAGGAACGATAGGCTGTGAACGGTATACACCCATCATCAGGGCAGTATTCTCACTTCCATTGGCAGAGGTGCCATTATCAGAACGGTGTACCACATTGATGTTTTCACCAATGGTGACACGGTCCTTGATATTAAATTCGGAGTTAAAACGGACACTGTATCTTTTATACCAGTTGGTGTTAACCACACCTTTCTGATCGAGATAACCTAAACTGGCATAAAACTTGGAGTTTTGGTTTCCACCCGACATGGAGAGGTCGTGGTTCTGGATCCCAGCATCTCTGAATACCTCGTCGTACCATTTGGTATCGGCAGCCCAGGAAGGAAGCGCCATTGCACCACCCTCGGGATTGTAAATGGGATGGTTTTCACTGGTTCCATCATTGTCATAAACCAGACCCTGCAGATTCATATACTCCTGTGAATTAAGCATATTATCGGGTCCTGAGCCAGCGCTCTGGGTTCCTGCATACATGTTGTAATTCACTTTGATTCCTCCTGAGGAACCTTTTTTAGTGGTGATTACGATCACACCATTGGAAGCTCTCGATCCATAGATGGAGGCCGCTCCGGCGTCCTTGAGAACCGACATGGACTCAATGTCATCCGGATTCAGGGTGTTGATGTCTCCGGTGGGAACCCCGTCCACAATGTAGAGTGGGTCGTTGTTCTGGAAAGAGCTAAATCCCCTGATCCTGACTTTACCCGACTGTCCGGGTCTGGAGTCCTGTGTAACAGTTACACCGGCAACGCGTCCCTGCATGGCCTGCGTTACGTTACTCTGAGGCATTTGGGTAAGCTCTTCAGCTTTAATGACACCCACAGCACCGGTCAGGTCCTTCTTTTTCTGGGTGGCATAAGCCGTGACCACAATTTCGTCCAGTGAGGTTACATCAGCCTCCAGCAACACATCAATCGTGGTCTGATTGCCCACAGGAATAGCCTGTGTGGAATAACCGATAAAAGAGAATACCAGGATGGCATCCGAACCGGGAACAGAAATGCTATAGTTCCCCTGAACATCAGTTACAGCACCTTGTGTGGTTCCCTGTATCACGATGTTCACTCCGGGAAGCGCTCCTTGATCCTCAGAAGTTACAGTACCTGTAACCGTTCTTTGCTGAGCATAAGAAAAACTCAGCGCAAAGCCAAGGAGGAGTAGCGACAATATGCCACTCTTCCACATAGTAGATTTACGCATAATAGAAGTAGTTTAAGGTTAAAAATGAATACAAATTGGAGTTTTATAGTTAAATAAGTCTTTGGTTTAGTGTCGGTGTTGCTCTGCCCTTAGTGGGTGTTGCCGGAACAAGTATAAGTTTTTTTTCAAAGAATCCGAGCAAATTTCACTAATTTAGAAGTATTATAAATAGCCGCAATGCTACTGTTTGCCTAAGCTCCCGTGTTTGAAGACCTGAATTTTTCCATTGTTAGGCAGGAGCACAAAGTGCTGTTCATCCTCTATCTCAATAAGATGCATTTTCCGGGTATCTCCGATAATGGAAAATCCGCTTTTTTCAGCTTTTACTGCTTTGTATTCTAGAGCACTATTTCCCAATATTAAACAACCGTAGGAAGCATCCTGTCGTCCCAGGGAGGGCCTGGTGGAGTAATTATTCCCGGTAAGAAGAAGGTCGGGGATTCCATCATCATTAAAATCACCGGTCTGCAGATCTCTTACAGATGAGAACTGTGCCTCGGTGGGCAGTATCCTTGTTTCATAGCTCCCGTCACCATTGTTAATGAATACTGCACTTTCGAACTGCACCGCCCTTTTATGCAGTGACTGTGCCAGCTTTTCGGCCCCAAAAATATCTTCAGAAGTTTGTGAGCCAAATGATGCATAATCCGGATACTTTTTTTCGATCCCGATGATCTGCCTCTTCAACTCGTCGAGTGTGGCAATGGGATAACTGGTTCCATTGTTATAGGCGCAGAGTATGGGATCGGGTATGCCATTGTTATCAAAGTCGTTCAGGAAAAGTTCAACAGGCTCCAGCACAGAAGCTTTGAGCATACTGTTTAGCCCCAGATTTCCACCTACCAGGTCCATATCCCCGTCCAGGTCAAGGTCTGCTGCCTTAATGCAGTTCCACCAGCCGGCTGTCTCTGCCAGTCCGCTTGCAGCGGTAATATCTGTAAAGGTGCCTTGGTCGTTGCTGTATATGGAGACATTCATCCACTCACCCACCACCACCAGGTCGGGATCGCCGTCCAGGTCATGATCGACCCAGCAGGCATCGGTTACCATTCCTGCTTTATGAAGTTTTCCCAGCCGCTCGGCGGGTAATGGGATGAAACGTCCCGATCCGTCGTTCTCCAGAAGAAACTGTTCCGGTGAGATACCATAAGCTCCCGGTATGGAGCGTATTCCCAGGAAGAGGTCTGTGTCGCCATCCCCGTCAAAATCCACAGGTCTTACGCAGGAACCGTTTTGCATCAGAAGTGGCACCAATCCCGGTGCACTCTGCTCAAATTGCCCTTGACCATCATTGATCAGCAGCCGGTCGGCCAGTATAGGACTTCCGGTAAACTCTTCACTACCACCCCTGACAATATAAAGATCCTGATCCCCATCTCCATCGGCATCAAAAAATGCAGCATCAACATCTTCGGTAAAGCGGTCCCCAAGAAGTGCAGGAACCATGGCTGGATGGAAAGAGCCACCAGGCAGCTGGATGAAGAGTCCTGAAGCCTGGTCCGTTGCTCCACCAACAAAGAGATCATCCAGTCCGTCACCATTCACATCACCTATGGCCAGTGCAGGACCTTCGGTTGAGAGGTTGGCAGGGATCAAAGCTTCCCGGTCCAGATCCTCCCAGTCATTCTCCATGTGCTTGAACTGGAGCCCGGGTATAGTAACGCTACTAAAGATGGTCTTATAAGTTAGATCCTTACTTCCGGAAGCGGCAACTTTGGCGTTGGAGATATTCAATACAACGGTTTGATCGGCCTTTATACTGTATATCTTCTGTTCCAATAATCCCGGCCAGCTGATGGTAAGCGAATCTACCAGTGTATCGCTGCCCATACCAAAGTGCAGATGATCCGAGGTGGATGACATAAATCCTCTGGTAGAAAAGAGCTGGGCCATCTGCTGCTGGCCATTAGAGTAGAGGGTGACCTGTGCACCGATCCCATCCCGGTTAAGATCACTGCCTTCCAGTTGAACAGTCAGGTAGTGCCTGTGGAGAAGTGTCTCGGAGTTGTTCCGGTAAATGGAGGCCGGTCCGTTGATGTTGTTTACGATAAGTTCCAGGTCGCCATCATTGTCCAGATCGGCATAGGTGGAACCATTGGAATAATCGGGTGTGTCAAATCCCCAGGATGCTCCCTTGCTGGTAAATGTGAGGTTGCCATTGTTCTGAAAGAGATGGTTGATATCGGGTTGCAAAGGCATCTTCTCAAAAAGTGCCCTGTTGGAGAGCGAATCGGTGTTCTTTGTGGGGGAGTAACGGTTTCCCCCGGTGAGGTACTTTACATAGTCCAGGTCGTTGGGCCTTCGGTAGATCCCGCTGGTTATAAAGAGATCTTTCCACCCGTCGTTGTCCAGATCACAGAAGAGGGCCGACCAGCTCCAGTCGGTGGAGTGGACCCCGGCCAGACGTCCGATCTCGCTGAACCTTCCATTCCCCAGGTTGAGCTGCAGGGTGTTGTGGACATACTGGTGGCCATAACCAATTTCGAGTTTCATCCGGAAGAGCTCCAGTTCATCCTCACCTCCCGATTGTTTCAGGATCTGTTGATTGTCTGGCAGCATATCCAGCACCATAATATCGGCAAGTCCGTCGTTATTAAAATCAGCCACATCGTTTCCCATGGAGGAGCGGCTGGTATGGGCAATCATTTCGGTGAGCCGCTCGCTGAAGGTGCCATCCCCGTTGTTGATATAGAGGTAGTCGTTTTCGTGGAAGTCATTGGAGACATAGATATCGGGGTATCCGTCGCCGTCGATGTCGCTGGTATTGATCCCAAGTCCGTAACCGATCTGACTTCTGTAGATACCAGCTTCAGCGCTTACCTCCCGGAAGATCCTTCCATTTTCCGAGGCATCATTCCTGTAGAGCCGGTCACCTGCCCTTTGATCCTCATCCAGACGCAGGTTAGCCATCCCGTAACTGCGGGAGGTATGTACCGAGTGGTTCAGCAGGTACATATCCAGATCGCCATCCAGGTCGTAATCAAAGAAGGCTGCCTGGGTGGAAAAACCTATGAAATCGAGTCCGTAGGCCGCCGACTCATCTTTGAAAGTAAGGTCCCCCTGGTTGATAAAAAGCTGGTTGTGCCCGGTAAGTCCTTTGTAGTCCCCCACATTGCAGAGGTGAATATCGAGCAGTCCGTCCCCATTTACATCGGCCATGGTTACTCCGGTACTCCAGTCGCCCGTTCCTGCCACCCCTGCCGTCGCTGTAATATCTTCAAACTTCAGTTCCCCTTTGTTCAGGTAGAGACTGTTCCCATGCTGGTTGGCCGAGAAGTAGAGATCGACCAGTCCGTCGTTGTTGATGTCGCCGGCGGCCACCCCTGCTCCATTGTTAAAATAGAGGTATTCGATGATATTAAACTCTTCGGTCTCGTTGAGTCGGTTCTCAAAACCGATGCCTGTAGAGGAGGCGGGGAGTGCGGTAAAAAGTGTGTTGCTCTCCTTGCGGCTACATGAGAGTGTAATCGTTAGCAGTAGAAAGAAATAAGCCGTTTTTTTCATATCATTGTTATTCTACCCTGAAGAGTTGAAGCGGTTCGTTGCTTCGTGCTATTACCAGCACTGTTCCGGTTGGGGTTTGAATGGTTTGGATATCCCTGATCTCTCCTGCAAGCCTGAACCCGGAGAGGAGGGGGGGGACAACTTTAAAACCTCCCTGGCCATCGCCTTCAAGAAAATGGCCATAACTGGCATCGTAACGGCCCACCTCAGGTTTTACATGATAGAGATTGCCACCCAGCAGCAGGTCGACGTTTCCGTCGCCGTTAAAATCACCTGTCTCGGCTGCCATTACTGTTGAGAATTGGGTCTCCACAGGAAGTTCCCTGATGGTGAAATGGCCCGATCCGTCATTGATAAAGAGAGAAGTCTTCAGCTGAGCCACATCCAGTTGAATGGCATTGGTCAGCTGTTCAGGTGCAAACATATTGTGAATGGTCTGTTCTTTGTACAACTCGTACCTGGGATATTTCTTTAGTAAAACGGGAATCTGACGGGTCAGATCGTGTTTCAGTGCCATGGGGTAGGAGCTGTCTCCTTCATAGACGCAGATGATCTGTTCGGCCGATCCATTCAGATCAAAATCATTTACATACATGGAGACCGGTCGCTCTGCACTGGCTTTAAAGCGGGAGTTGAGGCCGTGGTTTCCCGCTACAAAATCGCTGTCCCCGTCCCCGTCAAAATCTCCTGTGGCAATGCAGTTCCACCAGCCGGATGTTTCAGATCCGAAGGCCTCCCGGTTCTCACAGAAGGTTCCGTTCTTATTGATAAAGAGCTTCAGCCGCATCCAATCACCAGCCAGGATCATATCCTGGTCCCCGTCGCCATCCACATCTACCCACTGCATATCGCGTAGCATTCCTACCTCTCGTAGTTCAGGTGCGATCTGTTCAGATACATTTGTGAAGTTTCCCCGACCATCATTTTCCAGCAGATAGCCGTTTACCGGTACACCGTAGAGGAAGGGGCGCAGACGGGTTCCCACAAAGAGTTCAGTCACCCCATCGTGATCAAAATCCGCCGCACGTACACAAGCGGTGCTTTCGTAGCGACCCGCTGGAAGGATCTGAGACGATTTAGAAAAGGATCCCCTGCCATTATTCAGGTAAAAGCGATCTGCCAGGGCAGACGAGGTGGAGGGGAGTTCATTTCCCCCACTGGCCACATAAAGGTCCAGGTCGCCATCGCCATCAGCATCAAAAAGGGCGCAATCGGTATCTTCAGAATCTTTGTCTTTCTCGAACAGGGCCTCATTGGAAGCCACAAATGAGCCATCTCCTTGTTGTATAAGGAGGCTGCCTCCCTGACCCCTGGCCCCGCCCACGTAAAGGTCCTCCAGTCCATCTCCGTTCACATCCCCTGAGGAGGTGCGGGGTCCTTCTGTGGAGAGCATCTGATAAATCAGCTTCTCCCTGCGAAAATCATCATACTCATTCTCCCGGTGTATGAAATCTACAGAGACATCATCGGTAATCTCTTTAAACCAAAGCTCTGCCGGTTTGGCCCTTTTTATCAGGGGAGCATCAGCAGGAAGGCCATCTTTCTGGTATAGAGTCAGGGTCTGGTCGGTAGGAACATCCCTTATGACGGTTTGGGTTCCGTCGGGCCACTGTACCACCAGCGAATCGACCATGGTCAGTGGTCCCAATCCCAGGTTGGGACGGGGATCCATGGTTGACTTGAATCCACGCATGGGCATCTGTTCAAGGTAGTAGGAGTGGCCCTGGTGCCTGGCGGTAACCTTGCTTCCGATGGCATCGGTATTGCCAGGCTTCCCTTTCAGGATCACCTTCAGATAGTGGTGATCTCTTAGCTTTTCGGAAGTCTCATTACGGTAGAGGAACATGGGCATATTCACATTGTTTACCACCAGGTCAAGATCTCCATCATTGTCAAGGTCACCGTAAGCAGAGCCGTTGGAGTGACTTGGTTCGGCCAGTCCCCATGGCAGGGCCCTATTCTCAAATTTGTAACCGCCCATGTTTTTAAAAGCATAGCTGGGGAGTTTTACCGATGGGATGGCATCGATCAGGGTCTTGTAGTCTACATCATTCCCCGAAATGATGGAGGCCACCATATCGCGGTTGGAGAAGTACTGGATATAGTCCTGGTCGGTGAGGTCCTGGTAAATCCCGTTGGCCACAAAAATATCTTTTAACCCGTCATTGTCCAGGTCCATAATCAGAGCGCCCCACGACCAGTCGGTGGCATAGACGCCGGCGAGGCGCCCAATTTCGCTGAAGGTACCATCTGTATTGTTGAGCTGCAGCATATTGCGGGTAAACTGGTGGTGGTACCCGTTTTCATAGTTTGATTTGTAGCTGTCCCAGCTATCGAAGGTGGTTTTGGTTTTCAACCGTGCATCATGCTCAGGGATCATATCGGTTACAAAGATCTCCGGATAGTGGTCGTTGTTGATATCGGCCATATCGGCCCCCATGGATGCAGCGGAGATAGAACGCATCATTTGGGTCAGTGTCTCACGAAATGTTCCATCTCCATTGTTCATGTATATATAGTCCCGCTCGAAGAAGTCGTTGGATATATAGATATCCATCCACCCGTCCTGATCAATATCACCCACCGTAACACCAAGTCCGAACCCGATGGTGCTGGCATAGATACCGGCTTCTACACTTACATCGGTAAAATGGTTGTTATCGTTACGGAACAGTTTGTCGCCCCCAATGGAGTCCCTCACCAGGCGCTGGTTTGAGGAGAGGTTAAAACTGCCGATGGCCTTGAAAGAGTTGTTGAGCAGGTAGAGGTCCAGGTCACCATCGCGATCGTAATCAAAAAAGGCACCGTGGGTGGAATACCCA
>Ga0164313_10002403_pt1 | contig 16817 bp, 10 predicted proteins | sample GuaBasSedimGuay4_FD_113735 | JGI IMG/M metagenome (GOLD analysis project Ga0164313, IMG submission 113735) | Subseafloor sediment microbial communities from Guaymas Basin, Gulf of California, Mexico - Guay4, Core 4569-4, 0-3 cm | ecosystem: Environmental > Aquatic > Marine > Hydrothermal vents...
AATAAATTGTTAGAAGACAACACTATTGTTCATGTTAGGACGGAATCACTATCAAGGGCATTGTATCCCATAATAAAAAAAAGCCATCATACGAATATAAAATTAATTGCGGATGTCAGAGGTGCTGTCTATGAGGAGACACTATTATACAAAAAACTAAAACCTGTACTGTTCCAACTTAAATTACAGCAACATAAAAAAAATTTAAAAAGCTTGGGTAAAAATACTGATGCTATCTCATGTGTATCCTCTCGCTTAAAGGAATATATTATTGAAAGAACAGCAATAGAAAAAGATAGCGTTTTTGTCAATCATTGTTTAGCAGGAAAGAATTTTTCGTACTCAGAGAAGATTCGCAAAGAATACAGAGATAAAATGGGAATTAAAGAAAAAGAGGTCCTTTTTTTATTTTCATCGGGAGGAGATGCTAATTGGCAGAACACAACATCTACAATTTCAAATATAGCTGATAAAGGATATAAGATCCTCAATTTATCCAGACAAAATATTGAACAAAAAAATGTAATCAATCTTTTTGTTCCTTATAACGAAGTTCCAAAATATCTAAATGCAGTTGATATTGCAGTAATATGGAGAAAGAATGATATTGTTAATAATGTAGCTTCACCGGTAAAGTTCAGTGAATATGTTTGTTTAGGGCTTCCCGTTATAGCTAATGATGGTGTGTGTTTAATTAATGAATATATAGATAAAACGAAGTTTGGAAAAATTATAAATAATTTTGATGAAATAAATGATGACCTTATAAGTGAATTGCTAAAATCAGATAGAAAAGAGATCAGTGATCATGCATTTAATCATTTTTCATACAATGCCATTCTAGATCAATATTTATTGATTTATAAAAATTGTATTACCCAATAAATAATAATTGATTTGTTTAAACTTTTTTAGATTTTAAGGGTATTATTGAGTACAGTTAATCGAATTAATAAAAGCAGGAAAAATACCTCCATTAAATTCTAAAAAATAGCACATATTTGGTCTCGGGTCTTTAACCAAGTTCTAACAAAATCAAGCTACGCTATCACTATGAAAAAGTATATATATAAATTTTATCTTCGGCTTTACTATATTAAAAGAAAATATAAAGTATTGCCGAAGCATATTTTAAAAGATCTGCTCATAAGTCAATACTGGGATAGGAGTAAAATTAAAGATAATCAATTGGCACTAATAAATAATTTAATATTGGATGCGAAAGAAAATTCAATTTACTATAATAATGGAAAAGTGGCTAATATAGAGAGCCCCTTTAATAATTTAAAACAGTTTATTGAAGAATTTCCCAGGATAACAAAGGATTTAGTAATAAAGAACAAAGAAAGTATTATTAACTATAAAGAGTTTCCAAGGTTTAGACATACAACCTCTGGAAGCACAGGTAAGCCAATGGAAGTAGAGATTTCAGGTTCAGCAGATGTATATAGACTTGCAAGTAAGATGAGATTTTTAAGTTGGTGGGGAGTGGAGATAGACGATAAAAATGTGCTAATATGGAGGACAAATAATACATCTAACATCCCATATTGGCAAAATATTAAAAATTGGATGCGAAATCAATTGTTGATTAATATTTTTGATTTGAGTGAATCTACGATTGAAAAATATTTTAAAAAAATATAACAATATAAACCTGTTTATATAAGAGGATATAAATCCGGAATCTTTCAATTGGCAAGATTGATGCATAGCAAAAAATTGAATTTTGAACAGAATAGATTAAAAGTTATTATTGTTACAGCCGAAATATTGCTAGAAAGCGAAAGAAATTTTATGGAGAAAGTCTTTCAAACTAAAGTAGCGAATGAATATGGTTCTTCAGAAGCCGGTTTATTTGCCTTGGAATGCCCAAAAGGTAATATGCATATCAATGAAGAATCTGTATTTATAACTTCAGATAATGATAATAATGTTATTGTTACAGAATTATACAATAACGCAATGCCTTTGATTAATTATGTAAACAATGATAGAATCGTTATATCTGATAAATTATGTAATTGTGGAAGAACCTCACGATTAGTGGACATTATTGAAGGCAGAGTTGACGATACTGTTAAGTGTACCGATGGTTCCGAGAAAACCCATTTAATATTTCATCTCATTTTTGCTGAATTGCATTATGAAGAGTGCAAAAATAGTATTAAACAGTTTAAGATTACACAGAATAAATATAATTTTTTTGTTGAAATTATTCCCGATCAAAATTTTAATCAAAATGCTGTGACCTATATTAAAAAAAGAATGTTTGAAGAAATAGGCGACGAAATACAGATTGAAGTTAAAATAGTTGCCAATATTCCAAGAGAGAAAAGCGGCAAATTAAGAGTTTTTATTAGGAAATAATTCACTAAAACAAAGCTTGATTAAACAATATCGGGAACAAAGGATATGATGATTTATTTTATTAATTTTCAGATTTAAGTGTTAGGTAAGATAATTATAACTGGTCCATTTTTAGAGAATGGTGGTGTTGCACAATTTGTAAAAAGCCTCACACCATTATTTGGACAACGTGTTATTGTATTTCAAAGAGGAAAAAGAAATGCCGAAAACAGGTTTGGTTTTATTTTTCCATTCATAGATATTTTTAGGTTTCTATTGTTCATTAAAAAAATAAAACCGGAAAAGGTTGTAATTAATTCATCGTTGGCAAATGTAGGAATATTTCGTGATGGGTTTTTCATACATATTTCTAAGGCTTTTGGTATTAAAACAATATTATATATTCACGGTTTTGAAGAGAAAGCTTTGAGTAAAAAGTCGTTGATAAAATTTGGTTATTTTAAGGCAGATAAGATTTTTGTTTTGTCATCAATATTTAAAAATATGCTGATACAATTGGGGTATTCTAAATCTATAAGTGTTTCCTATAACCCGATTAGCGAAGATTTAATTGATACTCCGACAGATATTATTAAAGAGCTAAAGAAGAATGATAGTATAAAAATTCTTATGATGTCGCGTATTGAGAAATCTAAAGGAATTTTTATAGGCTTAGAAGCAATAAAAGCATTGCAAAGCTATAAGGTTGAATTGCATATTGCCGGTACCGGTCCTGATTTGGAAAAAGCAAAGGAATATGTAAAAGAGTACAGATTACAAAAAGTTTATTTTCATGGTTTTATTACCGGAAAGAAAAAAAAGGAATTACTTGGGCGATCACATATATTGCTGTTCCCTACATTTCACAATGAAGGTCTTCCCATAAATATTTTGGAGAGTTTGGCGATGGGATTATACGTGATCACAAGACCGGTTGCAGGTATAATTGATTTGAGTAAGAGTTATCATCTTTTGTTAAATGATTCCCTGGCCTCCGTTGATTTTAAGAATAATATTGTTAATCTTTTAGAAACAGGATTGCCGGAAGCTGAAATCAAAGAAAACCAAAACAAAGCAAAGGTTGATTTTTCACCAAAGACAATATTCGACAAGGTAGTTTTATCATCTTAAATTTCATGAATCACATTTAGCTTTTAACTTGTTGTTTGATTGATTTTAAAATCTAATTAATGAATAAAGTTGTCAAGTCAACTGTAAAATGTTGTAATTCATTTCTATAAAAAATAAACATTCACAATTGCTGAAAATATGGATATAAGATTCATAATTATTAGAGATCAATAGGTTAACCAACTCAGTGTTTAAGAATAGATATCTAAGAATATTTTCTAAACAAATAACTTTTATATAATGATTGAAAAAGGTCTGGATAAATTAAAAACTTATATTGAAAATGAAGGATATAAAGGCTATGATCCCTACGATGCATTATTGTCTCCATTTTTTAAATTGCCTATACTAAAGAGCAATAAATGGATTCGATTTGGTACGCAGCAATTAGTAAAACGATTACCATTCAGTATCAGACCACTTCTTTTTGTTCCTAAAGGATATAACCCTGTTACTTTGGGTCTGTCAATACAGGCATATGCATATTTGTACCAGGCTGAATCAAATAACAAGGAGGAATATTTAAAGAAAATCGATTATTTGGTAAATGAATTAAAAACATTGATCCCAAAAGGGTTTAGTGGAGCTTGTTGGGGTTATGATTTTGACTGGGAAGCCAGATATTCAAAAATCCCTGCTTATCAACCTTCTGTTGTGGCTACCGGTATTATAACAAATGCATTATTTATAGCTTACCAGGCAACGGGGCATAAGGAATCTTTCAATTTGATACTTAGCGCATCAGATTTTGTAACGAAAGATCTGCAACGTGTATACGCCGGTGATAGTTTTTGTTTTTCTTATTCACCATTTGACGATGAACAGGTCTTCAATGCTTCAATGAAAGGGGTTAGGCTTTTAGCGCAAACGTATACCCTGAACAAGGATACTAAATTGAAAGACTTAGCAAAAAAAGCTGTTGATTTTGTTATTCAATACCAACGCGAAGATGGTTCCTGGCCTTATTCCATTGTTTCCACAGGGGGATGGACGGATAATTACCATACGGGTTATGTTTTGGATTGTTTGGATGAATACCAAACTCTGACAAAAGACATGGATTATGCAGAAAATATTGATAGAGGCTACACTTTTTATATAGATAATTTTATAACTAAAGCAGGGGCTCCAAAGTTTTATCATAATAAGACCTATCCTATGGATTGCACTTCCGCAGCACAAACACTACTAACTACTATAAGATTTGGAGATAAAGAAATTGCGGAACAGGTTGCTCAATGGATGATACAAAATATGCAAAAACCAAATGGGAGTTTTAAATTCAGAAAATTCAGAACATATACAATTACCACTTCTTTTATGCGTTGGTCTGATGCATGGATGTTTGCGGCATTAAGTAACTTAAAAAAAAGTATTTGAAGATTTAGAAGATAAATTCTATGAAACAATTAAAGAACAAAGAAATAGATAGGGAAAAATGGATGCAATTACTTCAAAAAAGTAGTTTTTCAACCCCTTTCCAAACTCCGGAATATTACGATTTATTCAATTCTGTAGAGGGATATTCAGCTGATGTATTTGCGACAGAGGAAGAAGGTGAATATAAATCCCTTGTTGTTGTAACGATACAAAAAGAAAAAGGGGTTAAAGGACATTTCTCAAAAAGAGGAATCATTTATGGGGGTATTCTTATAGCAAATGCTGAGGATGGAATTCTGGAACCTTTGCTTAACGAGGTAAAGAGTTATTATAAGAAAAAACTGATCTACCTTGAAATTCGAAATAACTATGACTATTCCTCTTTTATACCGGAATTTGAAAAATCCGGTTACCTCTATGAAAAACACTTAAATGTTCAGCTAAATATTAAAAATGTGAGTGTTGAAGATATTTTATCGGGAATGAAATATAACAGGAGGCGTGAAATAAGGCTATCTTATAAAGAAGGAGCTACAGTGCGACTTGCAGAAAATGAAGAAGAGGTAAAGGAGGTATATGCTATACTGGAGGATCTATATGTAAATAGAGTGAAACTTCCTTTAGGGCCATATGACTATTTTCTCAATTTGTATAAAAGTAAAGTGGGAAAAGTATTTGTGGTTAACCATAATAATAAAATAATTGGAGGGTCTTTCTGTGTGTATTATGACGGTATGACAATTAATACATTTTATTATGCCGGTTTGAGAAGTTATCACAAAAAAATATTCCCAACTCATATAGCCATCATGGGTATAATCGAATTTGCCATTGAAAATAATTTAAAGATGGTTGATTTTATGGGAGCAGGAAAACCGGATAAGGATTATGGCGTAAGAGACTTTAAATTACAATTTGGAGGTGATCTGGTGGAACATGGAAGATTTAAATATATCTGCAACCCCTTATTATATAAAACCGGAATTTTAGGTTTAAAGGTATTATCAAAAATTAAATAGAAATATGAGAGTACTAATTGATATTGGACATCCGGCTCATGTACATTTGTTGAAGAATATTTATTTCAAATTGGTGAAAAATAACCATTTTGTCTTGGTAACGGTCAAAGATATCCCAGCAGCGAAGGAACTTTTAGATCTGTATCAAATAAAATATATTGAAATTGGTTCAAAGAATGATTCGATTATTCAAAAGGGACTTTCTCAAATAAAGTACAATTGGAAAATATTTAAGATAGTAACGAAGAATAAAATTGAAATTGGGATTGGTTCTTCTATTACCTTAGCACATATTTCAAAAATAACATCGATGAAATCAATAATACTTGATGACGATGATGATGAGGTTGAACCTCTATTTGTTAAATATGCACACCCTTTTGCAGATGTAGTCATCTCTCCGGATGTATTAAAAGGTTTAAGAAAGAAAAAAGATACAATATATTATGCGGGTTATCATGAGTTGTCATATTTACATCCGAATAATTTTAAGCCTGATCCTGATGTTTTAAAGGAAGTTGGCATAGATAATAACACCAGGTTTGTAATAATGAGATTCAATGTTTTTAAAGCTCACCATGACGTAGGAATTAAAGGATTAGATCTTTCTCAAAAACTGGAATTGATAAAAATTTTAGAACCATTTGGAAGAATATTTATTACTACGGAAAGAGAAATTGAACCTGAACTAAGAAAATACCAATTAAAAATTTCACCGGAAAAGACCCATTCTCTATTGAGCTATGCATCACTTTTTTTAGGCGACAGTCAAACGATGACTTCTGAAGCTGCGGTACTGGGTATCCCATCAGTAAGATGTAATTCGTTTGCCGGAAGAATTGCATACCTTGGAGAAGAAGAACATAAATATGGATTAACTTTCGGGTTTTTACCTGAAAATTTTGATAAAGTACTTCTAAAAGTGAAAGAATTAATTTCTAATGAGAAATTGAGATCGGATTGGGAATTGAAAAAAAACAGTTTGCTTAATGATAAAATTGATGTCAGCGATTTTTTAGTTTGGTTTGTTGAAAATTATCCAAAAAGTAAAGAAATAATGAAAGAGAATCCGGATTATCAATTTAACTTCAAATAAATCGAGTTTGTAATTAAACCTTTAGAGACTATTAACTGTTAGAGATCTAAAAGTTTCTTTCAAGAATGTTATAATAACCATTTTTATATATTAAATGCTCTTTAATTCATTAGATTTTGCAATATTTTTACCAATAGTATTTATACTGTATTGGTTTGTTATCAACAAAAAGTTAAGGCTTCAAAACCTTTTAATAGTTGTTTCAAGCTATGTGTTTTACGGTTGGTGGGACTGGCGGTTTTTATCGTTAATACTATTTAGTACCCTAGTAGATTATACCGTTGGCTTAAGACTTTCGAAAGAGGAGAACGATACAAAACGACAATTCTTGCTCTGGACGAGTATAGTGGTTAACCTTGGCTTTCTGGGCTTTTTTAAATATTACAATTTCTTTTTGGATAATTTTGTAATGGCATTTAGCTTTTTTGGTCATCCAATAAACCCGCAAGGACTAAATATTATTTTACCGGTTGGGATAAGTTTCTATACTTTTCAAACACTGAGTTATACGATCGATGTTTACAAGAAAAAATTAGAACCCACTAATAATTTTATTGCCTTTGCCTCATTTGTAAGTTTTTTCCCACAATTGGTTGCCGGACCTATAGAAAGAGCAACTAATTTATTACCGCAATTTTATAAGAAGAGAGTATTTAATTACAATAGAGCCGTTGATGGTTTAAGACAAATACTTTGGGGTATGTTTAAGAAGGTAGTAATAGCAGATAACGCGGCGGAATACGCAAATTTAATATTTAACAATTCAGATGACTATTCTGGAAGTACCCTGACCTTAGGCGCCTTATTTTTTGCTTTCCAAATTTATGGTGATTTTTCAGGTTATTCTGATATTGCAATTGGTACATCCAGGCTTTTTGGGTTTAATTTAAAGCAAAACTTCGCTTTTCCGTACTTTTCACGGGACATTGCAGAGTTTTGGAGGCGTTGGCACATTTCTCTTTCTACATGGTTTAGAGATTACTTATACATACCCTTGGGAGGAAGTCGCGGAGGAACATGGATGAAAGTTAGAAATACTTTTATTATATTCATTGTAAGTGGTTTTTGGCATGGTGCAAATTGGACATTTATTGTTTGGGGCGCCTTAAACGCCATTTACTTTTTACCTCTTCTGCTTTTAAAGAGGAACAGGCAAAATCTTGGAGTTGTTGCCGAAGGAAAATACTTACCCAGTCTAAGAGAATTTTTCAATATGACAACCACATTTGCATTGACGTTGTTGGCCTGGGTTTTCTTTCGGTCAGATAATGTAGGTCACGCATTTAGATATTTAAACGAGATATTTTCAAGTTCACTTTTTACAATGCCTCAATTTGAGGTAAAAGATGATTTTATGATATTTAATATTGTGATATTATTTTTTGTATTAATAGAGTGGCTTGGTAGAGAAGATCAATTTGCCATAGAAAAATTAGGTACAAAATGGAGAAAACCTTTTAGATGGATATTTTACTACGCCATAATAATGGTGTTATTCTACCTGAGAGGTAAACAACAAGAATTTATTTATTTCCAATTTTAATTTTTATAATGAGAAGGTTCTTTAAACAAATATTTGTATTTTTTGGTTTATTTGGACTGATATTTTTGGTTGGTATTTTTCTTCCGGTTACCCCGGGGGCCAGGAGTAATATGTTGAGCTATAAAGTACAAAAGGACTCTTTATTACAAAATGTAGCGTCACCCAGAATTATTTTTATTGGTGGTTCGAATTTGGTTTTCGGCCTGAATAGCCAGATCATAAAAGATTCATTGCAGCTCAATCCCATCAATAATGGATTAGCGGCATCTATGGGGCTGGTTTATATGATGGATGATGTTCTACCCTATATAAAAAAGGGAGATTATGTGGTTTTGGCTCCGGAATATCAAAATTTTTATGGCAGTTTCGCCTATGGTGGAAACGATTTACTGCGATTATTAATGGATGTTCAAAGATCAGGTTTTTATAATTTAAGGAAAGAACAATGGCGAAATTTGATCAAATCATGGCCAACATACTTTATGACAAAATTTAGATACAGAAGCTATTTCTTTGACAGTGAAAATGATATTTACGGGAAACATATATTTAATGAATATGGTGATTCGAATTTTCACTGGAATAGAGAGTCGAACGAATTTCCGCCATTATATCCCATAAAAGACAGTTTCAATTATGCTATAATAAGAGAAATCACTGATTTTAATACTAAATTAAATGAAATGGGAGCGATTTTAATGATCACTTATCCAGCTTTGCAGGAGGCATCATTAGAAATAAACGCTGTTCAAGTGAGTAAAATACAAGAAGAATTAGAAAAGACGGATTTAATAATATTGGGGACTCCCCAAAGATACAGTTTTCCGGATTCCTTAATGTTTGAACAAGCCTACCATTTATCCAAACAAGGAGTTGATAAACGGACAAAACGATTAATAGAAGATATAAGTACCTTAAAATAATAATTGCTATGATCACATATTTTCGGGAAAAATACATGCTTTTGAAGTTTGAATTAAAGGGTATAACAAAAAACCCTCTTTCACTTGCAAAAGAATTGGACAAAAGTCAGTATTGGGATAGGAAAGAAATTGAAAATTATCAATTGAATGCGTTGAATAAATTGACAATTGAAGCAAAAAAGAATGTAAAATATTATCAAAAAGAGGAATATAAGAATATAAATTCATTTTTTTGCTTAAACGACTATTCCAAAAACATTCCGATACTGGAAAAAAATAATATCAAAGAGTCGGCGAAATCCCTAATTAATACTACTAATAAAAATGGCTTCGAACATGCTACGAGTGGATCAACAGGGCAACCGATGAAGATTCGAGTGTATAAATTGGCTGAGGCGTACAGAGTAGCCAGTAAAATGCGATTTTATAAGTGGTGGGGCGTCAACATGTTTGATAGAAATGTGTTGATCTGGAAAAAATCAAAATACAAAAAGGGTGTTTTTCATAAGTTAAAAATGCTTGAATTAAAGCTTTTAGGACGATTGGAACTAAGTGTATTTGATTTAAACGATGAAACCGTTTATAATTATTTTAAAAAGATAGATAATTTTAAACCGAAATATATTCGAGGATATAAATCCGGCATATTTGAGTTGGCCAGATTGATGGATAAACACAACCTGCAATTTAAAAAAAGTCAATTAAAGGTTGTGGTTGTGACTTCAGAAATTTTATTTGAGCATGAAAGGAATTTTATGGAAAGGGTTCTAAAATGTAGCGTGGCCAATGAATATGGTGGGGCTGACGGAGGCTTATATGCAAACGAATGTCCAAAAGGTTCCTTACATATAAATGAAGAATCAGTTTATATTTCATCTGATACCGATGAAAATGCTTATGTAACCGAAATATTCAATAAGGCCATGCCGCTTATGAATTATAAAAATGAGGATAGAGTGGTATTTTCTGATAATTTGTGTTCTTGTGGTAGAAATTTAAAAGTGATCGAAGAAGTAAAAGGCAGGTCGAGTGACTATATTCTTTGTCCGGATGGAACTAAAACGAATAGTTTAGTACTAGGAGCGATTTTTACTAAAATTGAAAAAAAACATACTCAAAGCATCATTCAGTTTAGAGTAATTCAAAAGGATTACAAACTAAAAGTTGAAATAATTCCGGGTAGAAATTTTGTAAAGGAATTTATTAAAGAAATAGAGACTTCAATTTTTAGAGAGATCTCAAAAAGTTTAGAGATCGAATTTCAATTGGTCCAAAAAATAGAGCCGGAGAAAAGCGGTAAATTAAGATTTTTTATAGGGCACTCTTAATATGTTTTTTAAGGCATGCCAAATTTCAAGATCCTGATAGGTCTGGCCTGATAAACACTCATATTATTTCCACCTAATTGACCGGCGGGTTAAGGAATATTGAGGCATATTTTATTAGAATAGACGTTTAAAGATTTTTTTGCCATGCTATCCATACAATCTTACCAGCCTTTATACCTGTGGATTTTAAAACGGCAGGTGGCTTGAAATTTGGATATGATTTATTTCATACAGTTTCATATATTTTAATCGTTACGATCACATAGAAAACAATTGTTTAACATAGATAATGTTATGGAAAAATTTAGAGAAAGAATTAAAACAATAGTGAGGTATTTTATAGCTCAAAAAACGAATTTAGAAGTTCGAAGATTTAACAAAAAAGATAACACTCCTAAATTTAGCTATATAAAAAATGTTTGGAACAAAAATTATAGCTGGGATTATTATTACCAAAGACATTCAAACAGTGAGCGGTCAAAATATTATGTACCCTATGATTATTATACTTATAAAGTACAACCCTATTTAAACAATAATGAATATTCTCTTTATGTATTCGACAAGAATATGTATGACAAAGTTTTTGGAAATATGGGAGTTAAACTTCCTAAAACTTTTTTTAGGTGTTATAACTACGTTTATATGGACGGAAGTTATTGCAATATTGATGATATAAATTCTTATGTCAGTAATATTGATCATAACATTATTATTAAAATGGCAAATCATACCTCTGGTGGAAAGGATGTTGAAAAATACATTTTTAAAAATGGAAAGTTGATCCATGCCGGTAATAATAAGGAGTTTAACGTTGAAGAACTAAAAAATAAATTTGATGGAAATTTTATAGTTCAGGAAGAAATTATACAACATAAAGACCTTGCTAAATTTCATCCTTACTCCTTAAACTCGCTACGGATAGAATCCTATAGATCCGTGGTAACCAACGAGGTTCATGTTTTGATGGGAGCTATGCGTTTTGGATCCAATAAATCTTTTGTCGACAATGTGTCAAATGGTGGATATGCGGTTGGTATAAAAATAGACAATAATAATGAAGCTAAATTAAGGGAATTCTGTTTTCAACCCTTTAGCAATGATAAATTTTCATTCCATGCTGATACCGGGATAAAGTTTAAAGATTCCATAATACCAAATTTTCCATTGGTAGTGGAAGCTGTCAAAAAATTATCGAATGCAATTGCCTATCAAAGAGTTATATCATGGGATTTTAGCGTAGATGAAGCAGGAAATCCTGTTTTGATCGAATTAAATAAAACAGGAGGCATTTGGGGACCTCAGGAATTAAATGAGGCTCCTTTTTTTGGAAAGTTCAGCGAAGAAGTTAAAGAGTATCTTGATAAGATTTAATTAAATTGAACAACAAGGCCACTTTTTAAACACGACCTCCGGGCCTCTATTTATTATAGAATTAAAAGGCATAAGTCAAATATAATGAACTTATTAGGACTGTAGAAATAGCCTATAAGTATGATGGAAACAGAAGTGCAATTTATTAAGCCGAAATTTGAAATTCACGGTACATCGATGACTGTTTATTCGCCTGGGTTCAGATCATAATGGATAAATATTGTGCATGTAGACATAAAAACACAGCTCCTGATATAATTCATAAGGAGGATTTATACACTGACAATCTAATATTTAACATGGTTTAATATATTTTTCTTTATATTTGCATTGTTAGAAAAAGAGTAGAAATTTTAAATGTTAATTTTATCTGCCCCTCAGGATTAAATTATTTAGCTATATTATGATAATATAGTTCTTCATTGGTCTGTATTAGGACCGTCGGAATAAGCAAATTTATTTTTTGGGGTTAGAGAATTGGACGATATTAAGATCGGCTCATAATGCATTTGTTTTAATGTATTATAACAGTTTATTAAAAGTGGTATGATAACATCATTACTTAACGAAAGTTTTGTTAGAGGAATAAAACAAAAGGTATTGAATAATATTCTCTTTGTTTTATTGGTCTTACCATATGCAATATTTGGGCAAGTGGAATTTGATACAATTACACCAGTCGATATGCAATTGATAGCAAGAGATGTTGTAACTAATAAGGGAGAAGTTATTTTTAAAGGCAAAATCGACAATACTTCTGGCTCATATGATTATGATTATTTAAATGTTAAAGTTTACGAAGGACAAACTTATTTTTCCGCAGGAGGTCATGCAAAAATTAATGAATTCGATATTCCAATAAGTAGTTATGTGAATAATATTGCAACTTTTGATACATCGAGTACACCTCTTTTTTTATATTCAAGATTGTATAACTATTCATTTTTAATAACAGGTAAAAAAAATGATGTTCTTGGTGGAAATCAAATGTGGATTCAGAACGTTGTTATTGGGGATGTATATATCATTCAAGGACAATCCAATTCGGTTGCGGTCATGCAAACTCCCCCAGATCAAAGTGCTAGTTTAAATGAAGATATTTTTATAAGGACTTTTGCAAGTGCAATAAGAAATGATGGGTTGTTAAATCAGCTAGTATGGAACGAGGCACATGGTGATGGTGATGGTGAAAATGGAGGTGAAGGTATAGCCGGTTTCGTTGGGCAATGGGGATTAAAATTGGCTAAATTAATGGTGGATCATCCCGATGAAAATAAACGGGTACCTATAGCCATTTTCAATGGTGCTCAGGGCAATACGGAAATTTCTTATTTTTCAAAAGAAGCTCCTGAAATATATCCACCTAATGGAGTTTTAACAAAAAATAATTATAATAGGTTATGGTATCGTCTTAACAAGACCAATCTAAAGGAGGCTGTAAGAGCGGTATTTTGGTCTCAGGGTGAAAACGATGTTTTTTATTCCACTTCGACGAGTGATTATATTACTAGATTTAATCAAATCAAAACGGACTGGGAAGGTCTTGATGATTACCCAAATATAGAAAAAATATATATTTTTCAAACCAAAAGTGGTTGTAGTAGTACAATAGGTGATAGGGTAGGTGTCGAAATCAAAGAGGCCCAAAGACAACTTGCTCTCGATTCTAATATTCATATCATGCAAACAATGGCACTAACTAATTCATCAGCGAATTTTAATTGCCATTTTCCGTTTATTAATGGCTATGAAGAATTTGCCAAACGTATTTTTAAACTTGTAGATAGAGATTTTTACGGGAATTCTTCTTATAGTTCCGATATTGAACCACCTATGATCACTAATGCGTATTTAACAAGTAATACGACCTTAGTTGTTCAAACCGACGCTAACACGTTGACCATAAATAATTTACCGGCATTAGATTTTATAGTTGCTAATGCGGGTATCACGAACATTCAAATTGATAATAGTGGCAAATCTAAAATTATATTTACCTTAGATCAAAACCCGGGTGGTAATGCGAACATAACCTATAAAGGCCTTGGAGCAGGTGAAGATTTGATCAATTCTATTATTAATTCTGAAGACCTTGAATTGGTGTGTTTTAATGAGTTTCCAATTGATACATCTTTGGAAGCACATTGGAGCAGTAGTTCCTGGGCGCCCAGCGCACCGGTTTCTACCATGAATGCATTTATCGAGGATAACTATGATGCCTCTGATGGTAATATTATAGCAAATAACTTAACCATAAACACAGGTGTTAATCTAAATTTAGAAAGCTCCCCCAGTTCTACAACTAGCGTCGTTGTATACGGAGACCTAACGATCAACGGCACTTTTACCATTGGAGATAAGGAATCTTTAGTAATGAAAGTCGATGGCACAACAATTATTGGTAATATAACTAAAAAAGAAAGTTCAACTGCAAGAAATGATATACACGATTTCACTTATTGGTCATCTCCTGTAATAAATACAGATGCTTTAATAAGTTCTGTTTTTTCGGGAGTGGATCCTAATAGAATATTTTATTATGATCAGTCGCAATCACAGGAAACTGTGCCCGGTGTTGGAGACTATTGGAGTGTCTGGCAATTGGCAAGTGGTACAATGACTTCCGGTTTAGGATATGCTGCGGAAGGAACAAATATCGGAATGCACAACATCTCTTTTACGGGTGAACCTAATAATGGACTAATTCAGGTAGGTGTTGTACATCAACCGAGTTCCGGTAATGATTTTAATTTGATTGGAAACCCTTATCCATCAGCGATTGACATCAATTTGTTTTTTGATGCCAATAATAATCTCGATGGTACGGCTTATTTGTGGACTCATAATACCCAAATATCAGCAGGTGGAGATTTTGTGGTGGATGATTACGCATCAATAAATAGTTCCGGAGGAACAGCAGCTTGTTCAGGATGTCCAAAGCCGACTAGTAATATTGGTTCCAGTCAAGGGTTTTTTGTCACTACTGCGAACAACGGAAGCAATCAAGTTGAGTTTAACAATACGATGCGAATTGCAAATGCAAATGATCAGTTCTTTAAATCTTCGAATTCCAAAGGCCAGGAAGACATTAAGGTGAAAGAATTAGATAGGATTTGGCTGAATTTAACCACCCAAGAAGGAGGCTTTAATCAAATATTAATAGGCTTTCTAAAAGACGCCACCAATGAGGTGGACAGAGGTTATGATGCGCTTAAATTTTCTGGCAGCAGCAACCCTATTGCCTTCTATTCACAAATAAATAAGGAAAAATACGCTATTCAAGGAGTCTCTAAATATAGAACTAACCAAAGTATTATTTTAGGTTTTGATACCAATATAGCACCCCGTGTATTCACCATAAGCATTGACAAAATAGAAGGACATCTTAAAAAAGCACATATTTATTTAGAGGATAGGGTTTTGAATATTACCCACGATCTTAAAAAGTCAGATTATGAATTTGAGCAAGCTACAACAGGGGCAAACCTCGATCGCTTTGTGCTGAAATTTAACAACAGAGGTCCAAAAGGAAGAGACCACAGTGATAAAGCCAATTTTAAAGCTTATAAGACACATCATCAGACAATTGCCATCAGATCAGAAGATGTTATTCGTAAAATTAAGGTTTATGATATTTATGGTAAGATGTTAATACTCAGAAGCGTTAATAGCAAAACTTTTGAATTGAATACAAAAAAAATTAAGGAGGGAACTATTTTAATAATTGAGGCGGTTTTTGAGAATGGTGAGGTGGTAAGAAAAAAAACGATCGTATATTAGTGTAAAGTCAAGCATGTTTTATCCATACCAAGCCTTGTTCTTTCGACAGCTAACTTCGTTGAAAAAATTAACCGTAGCCACGACTATGCTGAATTTTATTCGCCTTGTCAGCTATCAAAATAATTTCGGCTTTTACGAAACAACACACTTGACTTAACACTAGAACAAAACAATTATTTGATACCTATCCTATCTTTTTTGTCATAGTTCGGATCTTGAACAGGGACCATGTTCCTTTAAGGTTGTAAATCTTCTAAGGATAGTTTTGAGTATCATTCCAAATCACATTACACAATTTTTTAACAACGATATAATAATTTTATAGTTTTAATGTTTCATTGCTATGGACTTTACTTTAAACAAATACAAAGAGCTGCTTGAAGTTCTTATAGAAAAAAAATATTCATTTCAAACCTTTGAAGATTTTATTAAAGATCCAAAGGACAAAGTGGTTGTTCTAAGGCATGATGTAGATAGAAGATCTGTTAATGCTACTTGGTTGAGCAAAATTGAGCAAGCTCTAAATCTTAAAGCCAGTTATTATTTTAGAATTGTTCCCGAAAGTAATGATAAGAATGTCATTGAAGAGATCGCTTCGATGGGCCATGAAGTAGGTTATCATTATGAAGACCTGGGAATGGCAAAAGGAAATCATGTAAAAGCTTATGAGAATTATTTAAAAAATTTAAAACATTTCAGAAAATTTTATCCTGTGACGACAGTTTGCATGCATGGAAGCCCGGAAAGCAGTATTGATAACAGGGGAATATGGGAAAAGTATGACTATAAAAAAGACGGTATCATTGCAGAGCCTTATTTTGATGTAGATTATGATCAGGTATTTTATATTACGGATACGGGTAGGGCGTGGAATAAAAAAAGTGTAATATTGCG
>Ga0164313_10002404_pt1 | contig 16814 bp, 15 predicted proteins | sample GuaBasSedimGuay4_FD_113735 | JGI IMG/M metagenome (GOLD analysis project Ga0164313, IMG submission 113735) | Subseafloor sediment microbial communities from Guaymas Basin, Gulf of California, Mexico - Guay4, Core 4569-4, 0-3 cm | ecosystem: Environmental > Aquatic > Marine > Hydrothermal vents...
CCTTGGGCGGGTCGATGACACGATGAACCTAGGTGGGATCAAGGTGTCGTCAGCCGACCTTGAACGAGCGATCGGTGGAGTTGTGGGCGTAGCAGAGTGCGCTGCCGTCTCTGTACCTCCAGCCGGTGGCGGTCCCGAGCGTCTCGTTGTGTTCGTCGTGGCATCCCAGGATGCAGAGTTGGACACCGGCCAGCTGAGAGATCTGATGCAGGCGGCGATCCGCACGAATCTGAACCCGCTGTTCAAGGTGCATGACGTGATCGTGATCCCTGTGCTCCCCCGCACCGCATCCAACAAGGTCATGCGCAGGTCCCTACGATCGTCGTACAGAGAGTTGGGTGATAGCTGATGTCCGTCCTCTCGTTCCTTTTTGGCCTGACGATTGTGGTGTATGTGATGCAGGCGGCGGTACGAACGGTGATCCTGCCACGAGCAACACGCGTGAGGCTGTCTGGTGCCGTGTTCGGTGCGGTCACGGTGACGTTCCGCGCGATTGCAGGCAGGAGAAAGGACTACGAAAGCCAGGACGGCGTCCTGGCCGTGATCGCCCCGGTCGGCCTGATTGCAGTTCCTGTGACCTGGCTGGTGTTGCTGCTCGTCGGTTTCGGTTTCATGTTCTGGGCGACCGGAACAGGCATGGGGCTCGACGGCGCCTTCAATCTGTCAGGGTCTTCTCTCACCACGCTCGGATTCGCTCCAGCATCTGGCCTCGGTCAACAAGCACTTGCCTTCACCGCTGCACTGCTCGGGCTTCTTGTCCTGACCCTCTTCATCACCTATCTCCCCTCGATCTACTCAGCGTTCCAACACCGCGAGAACAAGGTTGCCCTGCTCGAGGTTCGTGCGGGATCCCCTCCGTCTGCCTCAGGGATGCTGATCCGATATCACAACATCGGCTGGGATGACGAACTTGCTGTTGAGTGGGCGAGTTGGGAATCATGGTTCGCTGAACTCGAGGAGACCCACACCACGCATCTGGCACTTCCGTGGTTCCGCTCGACCGATCCACACCGATCCTGGGTGACGGGGGCGGGCACCATCCTCGACACAGCGTCGCTGTGGCTTTCGTCGTGTTCAGGGAAATCCGGTCCGGACCGTGCAGCTGCGGGCCTGATGGTCAGAGCCGGGTACATCTCCCTCCAGCGGATCGCGTCGATGTACAAGATCCCGTTCGATGCCGATCCGGCTTCCACGGGACCGATCGCCATCCAGCGGTCCGAGTTCGATGAGGCATATGACGCACTCAAGGATGCCGGTATATCCATGGTCGAGGATCGTGATCAGGCATGGAAGGACTTCGTGGGATGGAGGGTCAACTACGAGGCATCGCTTCTCGGCCTCGCCGAGATGTTGAGGGTGCCATACGCCCCGTGGACATCTGACCGCTCATCGCTCATGTCGGCACGTGAAGGGGTCGGGTCGCCGCGCCCGTAGAATTGTCCCATCAACGAGGAGGCACTTGTGGCGGATACAGCACCGTACAGCCAACTGCGCAGTCGCATGGCCGACATCTCAGGCGTGGTCATGGTTATCGGCGGAGCGGACACTGGCAAGACCACAGTTGCGCGCATGCTCCTTTCAGACGCGGTCGACGCTGGCAGAACCGTTGCGTACGTCGACGCAGACCTTGCTGCTTCAACCGTTGGTCCCGCTGGGTGCGTGGGATTGTCCGTCGTTGAGACCGCCGCTGATCTTGAGAACCTCGCAGACCCTGATGAACTCAGATTCGTCGGTGCGGTTGAACCCAACGGCGTGGTCCTCCCACATGTTGTGGCGGTTGCTGCTCTTGTTGATGTTGCGCGCACGCGCGCAGATCTCATCGTGGTCGATACGTCGAATGTCCTGTCTGGCGTGGTTGGACAGACCCTGAAGTACCACATCACGGAACTCATCAAGCCAGAGATCATCGTTGCTATCAGCACGGGGAGCGAGCTCGACCCTGTCATTGGGATGTTGAGGCGTTTCCTGTCAGTAAGGGTCGCCGAGATCGACCCACCAGATGGCATCATCCCGCTGTCTCCTGTGGAACGCCAGCTCGCCGGTGCGGCTGCGTTTCACAAGGATCTGGGCAACGATCCTCCAAGGTGGCGTGTGCAAACAACGGTGTTCGCTCCAACACTCCCGGAAGGTTTCGATGTTGCGAGACTCGACGGGATGCTCGTCGGTGTCCAGGATGAACACGGACGGTGTCTCGGCCTTGGTGTCCTTGAACACTCAGATGAATCTGTTCGGGTCGCAACCCGTCATGGCGAACATATGCGGGGTCTCCGCTTGGGTTCGATCCGAGTTGACCTCGACACCTTCGCCACAAGCAGAGTCCGGCTACGCGAACTGATCTTCGGGGTCTAAGAGCTGCTGCAGTACTGTGAGAGGGCAGTACTTGGTATCTGGTCAAGAGCAGATCGCGGGTCTCGTTCCGTCTCTCAGGAGTATCTGTCCCCCTTTCAAGGGGGACAGCAGAGGAGCGTCAGCGACGATGCAGGGGGATAACGCGATAGCCAACAGGCCTTGTGCCGCTTGGCGTATCCCCCTCGCTCGAGGACTCGCTTGTCCCTCACGCAAGGGGGACGGACCGTTGTTGTGAACTCGTGGATTGAGGTTGACAGGAGGGCGTCTCTGGCGACCGACACCGCTTTCCGACTGTGGACTGTCAACTGTGAACCCTGCCTGCCACGAGCCGACAGCCAGAAACGTCCTACGGTCCGGTGCGGTAGGCCTCTGGGAATTCTTTGATCGTTCCGTTCCTTGTGGCGGTCCCGAAGAGAGCGAGGGCAGCGTCGAGTACCTCGCTCTGGCGTTCAACGTCGTTCGCTGCACCCATCGGCCGGCCCATGAGGTGTGGCACCACCAACGTCCGCGGGAGTTTCATCTCCTCGGCGCGATGTCGAAAAGCCTTGGTCACGATCGTCACCGTTGGGATCCCGGAGTCCTCGATCGACCGTGCGACGTGTCCGACCGACACGTGGCACACAGGTCAGACGGGGACGAGGAGCATCAGATCGATGTCTTGTGCGTGTATCCGTTCCAGCCAACCGGGGAGTTCTCCGCGCAGCCTGCCGTGGGATGTTGCTCCAGGGTACGAATAGAACGTTGGTGCCAGAGAGCCGACCCTGCCATCAGCGTCGGCCTCGCGCATTCGGTCGATGGGTAGCGTCACGTTCGGGTCACGCAAGGCCGAGCGGATGTCATATCCGCCATGGCGAACATGCAGGTCTCCAGTCGGTGTGTTAGAAGGTATCTCTGACAGGAAGGGCGTCGACGTCAGACTCTCGGCGATGCGTCTCACAGCATCATCCTGTGACATGTTCTGTTCCCCGAATGGTTCGGGATCGTCTCCAGCTACGAAGTGTCCGGAGGTTGTAAGAAGGCCAACCCTTGCCCTTCCAACCGGGATCGCGACCTCTGTGAACGGGCCGTCTTCGTAAGCGAACTTCGGTACCGGACCACCGGTCGTCGGTGTGTATCCGACTAACTGGGCTTCATACGCCGCTTCGATCAACGGCCCAACGTCCCCCGTGTCGTACGCATCGCCCAGACGATCGAGGAGGTCCTGGAGGAACGATGCCGCATCGTCATCGGACATGGACTTGAAGAACTTGAAGTTGAGATCGTTGCGGGTGCCGTACGAGAACGACTTGCGAAAGGATCCAAAGGATTCGGTGCGGTCGGGTTCTGCCATCGAGCCAGCATAGATGGAGAACGAGAACCGATAACCGATGGCGCGTCCCAGGCCTGCCCAGTTCCGTCGATTTACGATTTACGATCTACGATCTACGTTTTCCTCTTCACTGTTCCCCCACCGTTGCTGCCACCCACGATGCACAGGTGTCGAAGGTGCGTGGTGTTGCAGGCTCCCACGTCAAGGCAACGGGCCAGACATGCATCATGTCCTCCTCGATGGCCAGCGTTGAGTCAACACCGACAGCGCGTGCCCGCGCATCGAGACGCACGGCGTCATCGAGGAGCATCTCGCGCCCACCAGCGAAGATCAGCAGTGGGGGATACCCCTCCATGTTTGCGAACAGTGGTGAGACCTCCGGATTCTCAAGGTCGAATCCCGGGGCGTAGGAGTCGTTGCGTCCTGAGAGTTCGGACAGGGGTAGGTAGTCGGTTCCCGCATTGAGTTCGATCGTGTACGCGGAATGTGTGAGATCGACGTAGGGGGAGAACACGATGATGCCCCCTGGCAGCGGCAGTCCTTCTGATCGCGCTCTGTGCACCATTGCCATGGCAAGCCCTCCGCCTGCTGAATCGCCAGCGACGATGATCGTCTCAGGCCGAGTACCACCTGAGAGCAACCCCTCATATGCCGCTATCGCATCGTCGACGGCAGCAGGGAACGGGTGACGTGGCGCAAGCCTGTACTGGGGAGCAAATACGGAGGAATGGGTGGAGTGGGCGAGGCGAGCGATGAACTGGCGATGTGTGCCAGGGTTCCCAAAGACATAGCCACCACCGTGGAAGTACAGGAGAGTGGCCGTGTCGGTGGCATCTGCAATCCTCATGAAACTGTCCGTGGGGATACCTGCGAGTTTCATGCGCCTGACGTGGACCTTGTGCCGCAGCGACATCGGAACGGGTGTGCGCGCGAGCCTTCCAAACAAGTTGACGACCACGTCATCCTGATCCCTTGCGGCGACGGCGATCGTTGAACGAGCGATGGCTACAACCCATTCCGTTCGCCATGTCCACGTGGGCACCGTCGGGCCGAGGAGCAGACGATGGAATGTGATACGGATCGCGGCGAGGACTCCTGCCCACCACATGACAATGAGGAGAATGATAGAAGACACAACCTCACGATATCGTCGGTCGTGCGTTGTGCTCTCGGTCGCCGCCCGTATGGCCATAGGAACGTATGACGACGTACGACTCGGAACTCTTGAATCCCGTTCTCAGAGCCCCCTTTGGCGCCGTCCCTGGGCCCATCTCCCCCGGAGGACCGGGGGAGAGATTCCATCTGATTCCTCCCTCGGCTCTTTGGACGGGGGAGGTGCCGAGCCTGCGAGGCGGAGGGGACTCTTCGGATGCGTTTTCGACGCGGTGGGCAGAGCCATCCCTATCCGCTAGCCCGCTAAGTGCAACCGCAAGAGTGGCGCCGATGACGATCCTGCTGAACTGCTTTGTGACCTTGATGATCCCAGTTGTGAACAGAAATAGGGGCACTCGCCGGGGCAGCGTCTGTCGCAGGGAGGCTGCCGAACCCACGTTCGCGTGTCGGATTCGACATTCTTTCTCCTGCTGGGATCGAGCGATGATAGATGGGGGATGAGTCGACGATCACCCTATGACGTGCGCCGGCACACCAAAGTGTCTAGCCTCGCGTTCATGGTCCGTTCTCACAGTCCGAGTACACCGAACTCAAGCACCCTTGACGGCCTTCTTGAAGCGATACCGCAGGACACTCCTCCGCAGCAGCGCGTACTCCTCGAACCGTTCGCCCGTATGTATCTCAAGCGTCTGGCTGCATCAGAGGTGCCAGATATTCCAACCGATCAGCTACTTGCCGAGATCTCTGATCTCCTCGGCTTCTTTGATGCCAGATCGAGTGGCTCACCGGCGATCCGTGTTTTCGATCCTCACGGGGCGGAATGCGGCTACACGACACCGGGTTCGGTCGTCCAGGTTGTATCAGATGACAGCCCGTTCCTCGTGGATTCCGTCGCTGCTGCAGTTGCACGCAGTGGGGCCCACGTGGTGCGACACCTGCACCCGATAATGGGCACCGTGCGCGACGGTTCTGACAGGCTTGCTGAGATCGGCTCTGCGAGAGGTGCGAGTACTCGAGAGTCTGTCCAGCACTTCGAACTCGACCGCGTGCTGACCGATGACGAGATGCGGTTCCTCGAGGTCGACATAGCGACTGTCCTCACAGATATCGGTGCAGTCGTTCGCGATTTCATTCCCATGAGAGATGCGGTCAAATCGATGGTCGCCATTGCAAAGCAGAGCGTGCACCACTACTCGTTCGAAGAGGTCTCTGAGACGGTGGACTTCCTCAATTGGCTTCTCGACGACAACTACGTGTTCCTCGGATACCGTCAATACAACGTGGCCGATGAGGGCGAAGGAGTCGCAGTCAAAGCGGTGTCCACGACCGGTCTTGGGATCCTCTCAGGCAGTGGATCCGAGCCAACGTCGATCCTCCTTGAGGATCTGCCACCGCATCTGGCTCACCGCTACACCGGTGGTGACCTGCTCGTCATCACGAAGACGAACAGGCATGCAACGGTCCATAGGGATGCTCGTATGGACTACGTTGGCATCAGACAGATTGACCCCAGCGGTGTGATGGTCTCCGAACTCAGGATGCTCGGCCTCTTCACATCCAAGGCGTACCTCACCCCAGCCGCCGAGATTCCCGTGTTGCGCAGGAAACTCCAGAGTGTCCTCGAACTCCAGGACGTGATCGAGGAGTCCCACGACTACAAGTCGATCATCCAGATCTTCGAGAGTTTCCCGAAGGACGACCTCTTTGCAATGGCGGTTGAACCGTTGAACGAGATGCTCGGCGAACTCGTGGAAACGGAAGAGAACCTCGCCGTCCGTTTGTTCGTGCGCAGGGACCTCCTTGACCGGGCTGTGAGCGTGCTGGTCACGATCCCGAGAGATCGTTTCAACGGTGCGTTGCGCAAACAACTCCAGACCCTGTTTCTCGAACGTTTCGGTGGGACATCGATCGACTACAGGCTTGCGCTTGGCGAATCAGGTGATGCCCGCATCCACTTCTCCGTGTGGACCGCTGAAGGGGCACCCGTCGATCTCGACGTCCTGGAGCTCGAACACGAAGTGGTGGCTCTTGCGCGCAGTTGGGACGACCGAGTGTTCGATGAACTCACCGGTGTCACCGATGAGGTCGTTGCACGCAGGCTGTGTGACACGTGGTCCCCGCTGTTCCCTGACTACTACAAGGCATCCACGTCGATCCGTCTTGTTGCCGGGGACATCCTCGCTCTTGAGGACCTGATGATCTCCGATGCCAGACTTTTTGTCGGTATCCAGAACGAGACAGGCCGAGGTAAGGCACCGGCCGTACACGAGCGGTTGACACGTATCACGATCTACCGCAAGTCAGGCAAACTCAACCTCTCGATGATGATGCCGTTACTCGAAGATCTCGGCCTCGTCGTTGTGGAGGAGGTGCCGACGAGGCTGAACAACGACGACGGCACGTACATCCATGACTTCGGCGTACTCAGTGCCAGCGGTGGGCAACTCGATGTCGATGAGATCGGTGATCGGATCGCCGCCGGCATCACGGCAGTTCTCTCAGGTGACTCCGAATCGGACTCCTTGCAGCGCCTGCTGGTGCTCAGCGGCCTCACCCATGACCAACTGACGATACTGCGCGCGTATCGGAGCTACTGGCACCTCGTGACACCGGCGTTCTCCAAGGGGTATATCAACGATGCCTTCGCTGCTCATTCCCACATTGGTGAGGCCATTGTCAGGCTGTTCGAGGCTCGCTTTGGCATCGACCCGGATGCTCGTGACCCCGAGACCATTGTCGAGGAGATCCTCGAGTACCTCGACGGAGTCACCTCGCTCGACGAGGACAGGATCCTGCGAGGCTTCTTCGATCTCGTGCTCGCAACAGAGAGAACCAACATTCTCGTAACAGGCAGGGAATCGCTTTCACTGAAGTTCTCGTCTGCACTCGTTCCCGACCTTCCCGAACCGAAGCCTCTGTTCGAGATCTTCGTGTACGCACCAGCGATCGAAGGCGTACACCTTCGCGGAGGCATGGTCGCCCGCGGTGGGCTGCGATGGTCGGACCGTCGCGAGGACTACCGCACAGAGGTTCTCGGCTTGATGAAGGCACAGATGACCAAGAACGCGGTCATCGTGCCGACCGGTGCAAAGGGTGGGTTCGTGATCAAGGAGTCCGCCGACCCGTCGCGTCCAACGTACGACGAGGTGCGGGCTGGATACAAGATCTTCATCCGGGGTCTGCTCGATGTCACGGACAACAGGATCGGAACTGACGTGGTCCCCCCCGAAGGTGTGGTGTGTCATGACGGCGATGACCCGTACCTCGTTGTGGCGGCGGACAAAGGAACAGCCTCGTTCTCTGACACGGCTAACGAACTCGCGCGGGAGTACGGGTTCTGGCTCGATGATGCGTTCGCATCCGGAGGATCTGCCGGATATGACCACAAGGCATTGGGGATCACCGCAAGGGGTGCCTGGGAGTCTGTGCGGAGGCACTTCATGGACCTCGGCATCGACGCAGATAGCGAGGAGATCACGGCCATTGGGATCGGAGACATGTCAGGAGACGTGTTCGGCAACGGGATGCTGCTCTCCAAGAACCTGAAACTCGTCGCTGCCTTCGACCACAGGGATATCTTCATCGACCCTGACCCTGACCCGGCCCTGTCCTGGGAGGAGCGCAATAGGCTCTTCGATCTCCCTCGTTCCTCATGGCGAGATTACGACGCCGACCTCATCTCCGGTGGTGGGGGAGTGTTCTCACGCTCAGCCAAGAGCGTCGACCTCACACCGCAAATGCGTGCGGTGCTCGATACCGCTGATACGCGCCTGACCCCGTCTGAGCTGATTCGCAGGATCCTGGCTGCACCGGTCGACCTGCTGTGGAACGGTGGAATCGGGACCTACGTCAAAGCTCGAAGTGAGTCAACCGAGAGCGTTCAGGATCGCTCGAACGATGCCGTGCGGATCAACGGCAGCGACCTGCGGACCCGGGTGGTCGGCGAGGGAGGGAACCTCGGGCTGACGCAACTCGGCCGCATCGAGTACGAGCGCAAGGGTGGCCTCGTGTTCACGGACTTCATCGACAACTCAGGTGGTGTTCATTGCTCAGACAGGGAGGTCAATCTCAAGATCCTGCTTCGCATGGCAGAGTCGTCAGGCAAGATCGATGGGGAGGAGCGCGATCGGCTGATCGCGTCCATGTCGGACGATGTTGTTGATGCGATCCTGTACGACAACTTCCTCCAGGCCCAGATCATCTCACAGCGATCGGCAACATCCGCGAGGTTCATCGAGGCGTACTCAGATCTCATGGACAGGCTCGAGCGTGAGGGGATCCTCAATCGAGAGATCGAATTCCTTCCTTCATCCGACGAGATGCAACAGCGCGCTCGTGAAGGTGCAGGGATGGCCAGACCTGAAATCGCGGTCCTCCTTGCCTATGCCAAACAAAGCCTGACTGATCTGCTCCTGGCGTCGACCCTCCCCGATGACCCCCACTTCGAGGTCGATCTCTTTGCCTACTTCCCTCCGGCGATCGCCGAGGAGTTCCCCGATGAGATCCGCCAGCATCCGTTGCGTCGTGAACTCATCTCGACCATTGTTGCGAATCAGGTGTTGAACTCGCAGGGATCGACCTACTACTCGATGATGCGAACGCTCACTGGCGCTTCAGCGGCCGCGATCGTGCGTGCCTACCGAATCGCGAGGCTCGTCACCGGAGCGGAGCAACGTTGGGTCGACATCGAAGGTCTCAATGGGAGTGTGGATGCGGCCGTAGCGCGCACGATGCTCAAGGATGTTGACGGGCTTGTGAGCGGCGTGAGCCGGTGGTATCTGAGCAACCGGTCAGACCTCACGATCGACGAGGTTGTGGAACGCGACCGGGATGACTTCTCGACGCTCTCGAACGATCTCCCCCTGATGCGGTCGGATTCGTGGCGTGAACCGTACGAAGTCGTTGCTGACGAGTTCGTAGCCGCTGGTATCCCGAAGGAACTCGCTACCCGCCATGCGTACCAGCGTGCATTGCGACGTGGCCCCGACATCGTTGATCTTGCGCATGACTCTCAGCGCTCAGTAGCTGAGATCGCAGCCCTCTATACGAAGTCCAGCAACGTCCTACGCATCGGGTGGCTGGAACGCCAGATCGCGCAGTTGCCTGGATCGACCCCGTTCGAGAGGCTTGCCATCGAGTCGCTCAGGGACGATCTCCTCGATCTGCGCCACGACATCGTCGCGGCCGTCCTCGACGAAGCGGACGGGTCGCTCGATGCCTATCTCAAGATCCATGATCGTGCTGTTCCGAGGCTCGAACGCTGGTACCGGTGGCTTGTGCGAGAGGGTGTCGGCGACGTGGCAGCAGCCGTCATAGCGGTCCGCCGCCTCCACCACCTCCTGCTGGGTAATTAGGACTTTGGCGTAGATGAGAAGCGTTAAGGCCCCTTACCTACGCCAAAGTCCTGTGCGTGGGTAAACGAACGTTCGTTTGTTATAGTGTGCTCTTCGCCGAGGGAGAGTCTTATGGATCAGCAGTATGGAGAAGAACGGTTCGCGGCCACCATCGAAGCAGATGAGAAGGTGGAACCAAGGGACTGGATGCCGGACGGGTATCGTTCGACGCTGATTCGACAGATGGCCCAGCACGCCCATTCCGAGGTGATCGGGATGCAACCGGAGGCCAACTGGATCACCAGGGCGCCAACCCTCATGCGCAAGATGATCCTGATCGCCAAGGTTCAGGATGAGGCAGGTCACGGCCTGTACCTGTACTCGGCAACGGAGACCCTTGGTGTCTCTCGCGACGAACTCCAAGAGATGCTCCACACCGGCCAGCAGAAGTACTCATCGATCTTCAACTACCCGACCCTCAACTGGGCAGACATGGGCGCGATCGGTTGGCTTGTTGACGGGGCAGCCATCGTGAACCAGATCGTGCTGCAGAGGACATCGTATGGGCCGTACAGCCGTGCAATGGTCAAGATCTGCAAGGAGGAAAGTTTCCATGCTCGCCAGGGGTACTCGATCCTGATGGCCCTTGCCCAGGGGAGCGAGGAACAAAAGGCGATGGCCCAGGACGCCCTCGACCGTTGGTGGTGGCCGTCGCTCATGATGTTCGGCCCACACGATTCAGAGTCGCCCCATACGGAGCAGTCGATGGCATGGAAGATCAAGAGGATCACCAACGACGATCTGCGCCAGATGTACATCGACCAGACCGTGCCCCAGGCCCACTATCTGGGGTTGACGATCCCCGACCCCGAGCTCTCCTTTGATGAAAAGACCGGGCACTGGAGCATTGGAGCGATCGACTGGGATGAATTCTGGGCGACGATCAAGGGCGATGGCAGGCTCAACAGGGAGCGGATCGCCCACAAGGTCAAGGCATGGGACGACGGGCGGTGGGTGCGAGAAGGCGCCATGGCCTATGCGGACAAGCACTCGCCACGGCTCAACAAGAGCGCCTGAGGAGGACACCATGAGTTACGAAGTACCAGTCGCCCCTGGCGAGAAGCCCAAAGAGGTCACATTCGGGACCGCAACGGACCGCGGATACCCCTTGTGGGAGGTCTTCATCCGGGCGAAGAGAGGCTTGAGCCACACACACGTCGGTTCGCTGCACGCCTCGGACGCAGAGACGGCCATCCAGAACGCGCGGGACAGTTACACACGCAGAGCCGAAGGGCAGAGCGTCTGGGTCGTGCCATCGACCGAAATCGTCGCGTCTGATGATGCAGACTCGATGTTCGGCCCCTTTGAGGACAAGCCGTACAGGCATCCGACGTTCTATGACATCCCTGATGAAGTTGGCCAACTGTGAACACTGTCACGACAGACAGCGCGCTGGTGACCTACCTGGTCCGTCACGCAGACGACAATGTCGTGCTTGGCCAGAGGCTTGCGGAGTACATCTCGTATGCACCTGACCTCGAGGAGGACCTCGCCATCGGCAACTTCGCTCTCGACCACATCGGTGTGGCGAATCACCTGTTCACCTATGCGGCCCAGGTCGAAGGCGGAGACAGGGATGCCGACGGTTTTGCGATGCTGCGTTCCGAGAGGGAGTACACCAACCTGCTCCTTGTCGAGCAACCTCACGAGGACTTCGCCGGCCTGATCGTGCGGCAGTTCCTCTTCGATGCCTACCAGGTTGTCCTATGGGAATCCTTGTCGACATCCACAGACCCGACCATTGCCGGTATCGCACAACGTGCAGCCAAGGAGGCCACCTATCACCTGAGGCATTCATCTGGATGGGTGATCCGTTTGGGTGACGGAACACCGGAGAGCCACAAACGGATGCAAGCTGCCGTTGACCGTCTCTGGAAATTCACAGCAGAGATGTTCGAGTCAGACAGTGTTGACGCGGAGATGGCAGCTGCAGGTATAGGCGTTGATCCTTCCAAGTTGTCCGTCATCTGGCTCGAGATCCCAGACCCGGTTTTCGAGGAGGCGACGCTCACCAGGCCAGCCGACCCTTTCCAGACGTCCGGTGGACGCACTGGTATGCACACGGAGCATCTCGGGAAACTGCTGGCCGAGATGCAGTGGATGCAGCGGTCCTATCCGGGGTTGTCGTGGTGATCACACGAACGCGAACAGCCGCCGACGCCAGGGTGATGCTCGAACGTGTGGTCGACCCTGACCTGCCGTTCCTCTCGATCGAGGACATAGCGATCCTGCGTGGCGTAGAGGTGACCCCCGATGGTGGCGCCACGGTGACGATCACCCCCACGTACTCGGGATGCCCCGCAATGGACACGATCATCTCAGATATCAGGTCGGTGCTCACCAATGGAGGTTTCGCCCCGGTCCACGTCGATGTTGTTCACTCACCTGCATGGACGACCGATTGGATGTCTGGCGAAGCGAAAGAGAAACTGGCAGCGAACCGTATCGCACCACCGGGACCGCTCGGTGTCACTGCCGAGGTCCTGTGCCCGATGTGTTCGTCAGATACCATCCGAACCGTGTCCGAGTTCGGATCCACGGCATGCAAATCCCTCATGGTGTGCACCGACTGCGGTGAACCCTTCGACTACTTCAAGGCGATCTGATCATGGCAGCTGAATTCCACACACTCACCATCGACCGCGTTGAACCGGTCACTGATAGCTCGGTCGCTGTGACCTTCGTGGTCCCTGAGTCCCTCGTCGAGAGGTTCGCCCACGAACCAGGCCAACACGTGATCGTAAAGACGGAGATAGAAGACGAAACCGTGCGGCGCTCGTACTCGGTCTGCTCACCTTCTGGGAGCGCGGAGCTGACAGTCGGGATCAAGCATCTCAACGGTGGTGTCTTCTCGACGTACGCGAACGAGGTCCTGTCCGCTGGGGACACGATCGAGGTCACACCACCTACCGGCGACTTCACCATCGCAACGGATGCACACAACGAGAGTCACTACATCGCGATCGTGGCTGGGAGCGGTATCACCCCTGTGCTATCGATGATCTCGTCGGTGCTCGAGACCGAGCCTGCGAGCCGATTCACGCTCATCTACGGGAACCGTGATGGCCGGTCCATCATGTTCCTCGATGAGCTTGATGCGCTGAAGAACCGGTATACGGATCGTTTCGTACTGATCCACATCCTGTCGAGAGAGTCCCATGCGATCGAGCTGTTCGAGGGAAGGCTCGATGAGGAGAAGCTGGTCCAGCTGTTCAGCACCGTCGTTGACGCGGGAACCGCAACGGACTGGTATCTGTGTGGGCCCTCGGGCATGGTGCAAGCAGCCAGGACCGTGCTCGCAGCTGGTGGCGTGCTAGAGGACAACATCCACGATGAATTGTTCTTCGCCGGTGACGATGCAGCGGCCGTTGCTGTGTCCGATGACCTCGTCGGGTCAGAGGTGAAGTTCACGCTGAACGGTCGGACGTCGACCGTCATCGTCGACCCTGACGGTGCGCCCATACTCGACCATGCGCTCGCTGTGCGTCCGGATGCCCCGTTCTCGTGTCGTAGCGGTGCATGTGCGTCGTGTCGGGCACGTGTGACAGAGGGGGAGGTCGTCATGGACAGGAACTGGTCGCTCAACCAGGAAGAGGTCGATGCAGGCCAGATCCTCACCTGCCAGTCACACCCTGTCAGCGACGTGGTTGAAATCACCTACGATCTATGAGCAGGTTGAGCAGAGACGACATCGTCGCTGGGGCCGGCAGGCGGTTCGCCCTATACGGGTATCACGGAACGTCGATGCGCGACCTCGGGGACGATCTCGGGATCCTTGGATCGTCGATCTACGCACACATCGGAGGGAAGCAGGAACTTCTCGTTGCAGTTGTGGAGAGGGGAGCGTCCTTCTTTGAAGCGTCTGCAGCACACGCCCTTGACAGTGCAACCGAACCGCTCGAGATCCTCAGGCTGCTGATCTCTGGTCACATTGACGTTCTGATCGAGCATCGCAGCGAAGCGCGGACGTACCTCACCGAATCGTTCTTCCTCAATGAGGACGAGCGAACGAAGATCATCGCGGCGCGCGACGCCTACGAGCAGGTATTTGTCGACACGATCGAGACAGCGAGGGATTCCGGGGAGGCGCGGCCTGATCTCGACCCCAGGCTCGCGGCGATCTACGTTCTGTCGATCCTCAACGCGATCGAACGGTGGTACGACGGCCATGGCAGGGTCTCACGCGAAAACCTGATAGAGGATGTGACATCGTTCGTGTGCCGAGGAGTATGCGGATAGCGCGTTCCGCTCTTCGCCATCCGCTGTCCGCTAGAACGCGTATCGGGGAGAGTTGTTCGCCTGCTGAGAGAAGTCAGAATCCAGAGGTCATCTAGCGGTTTCTGGCGGAATGCGGAGAGCGGACGACGGAGAGCTGGCTTCGCGCGGAATGGTCCTAGCCCGACGCGCGTTGACCTATCCGACAGGGAGGTCACAGAATGGAAGCCTACGATTACGCGGTATTGCTGCTGCGTCTCGCAGTTGGAGGGATCATGCTTGCCCACGGCATCAAACATGCCAGGGGCAAGGAGAAGACATCTCGGTGGTTCGGTTCGATCGGCTTCAAGTCTCCAACGATGCAGTGGTTCGCCTCGACGGCGACCGAGATCGGTGTTGGAGTACTCCTCATTGCCGGATTCCTCACAGCGGCTGCGGCTGCAGGGGTCATCGGTGTCATGACCGTCGCCTTCTTCTCAGTCCACAGATCCGTTGGCTTCTGGGTCACAGCCCGACCAGACGAGGGCTGGGAGTACATCATGCTGATCGCCGCGACATCGGCAGCTATCGCGATCGGTGGACCAGGCGAGATCTCGGTTGACCATGCTCTTGGCATTGCGACCGACTTCATCGGTTGGATCGGTGCAGGCGTCGCGCTCGCGGGCGTTGGTGTCGCCCTGGTACAGTTGGTGGTCTTCTTCAGACCTCCCAAACCATCCAACAGCTAGCGGGGACCACACATGACCAAACGTTCGATGGAGATCCGCGGCTTGACGATGACCTACGAGGAGGTGGGTGAGGGCGACCCGATCGTGTTCCTCCACGGGAATCCCACATCGTCCTATCTGTGGAGGAACATCATCCCCCACCTGGCAGATTCGTACCGGTGCATTGCGCCTGACCTCATCGGCATGGGGGACTCAGACAAACTGCCGGACAGCGGGTCCGGTAGCTACACCTTTGTTGAGCATCGTGAATACCTCAATGTGTTACTTGACTCGCTTGACCTCGGCGACCGCGTCACACTGGTTATCCACGACTGGGGATCAGGACTCGGGTTCGACTGGGCCAACCGCAATCGTGATCGTGTTGTAGGCATCGCGTACATGGAGGCGATCGTACAACCGGTGGCCTGGGCAGATTGGCCTGAGGCTGCGACGTCGATCTTCGAAGCCTTGCGGTCAGATGCTGGCGAGACGATCGTTCTCGACAAGAACGTGTTCGTGGAACGCATCCTGCCGTCATCGGTGATCCGCGATCTCACAACTGAAGAGATGGACGTGTACCGCGCTCCCTATCTGGTCCCTGGCGAATCACGGAGACCGACCCTCACGTGGCCGCGCCAGATCCCCATCGATGGCGAACCCACAGACACGTTCGAGATCGTCGAATCGTACGGCTCGTGGATGGCTGCCAATGACCTCCCGAAGCTGTTCATCAATGCCGATCCAGGGATGATCCTGACCGGTCCACAAAGAGAGTTCTGCCGGACATGGAAGAACCAGACGGAAGTGACGGTGCCTGGCCTCCACTTCATCCAGGAGGATTCGCCAGACGAGATCGGCGACGCCATAGCGCAGTGGCGAAGGTCATTGCCTTAGGAACCGCCCAACGTCCAAGATCGCCATCCGGAGTCCGCCATCCGCGATCCGCAAGAATCCGGCGCACGCTCTGGCGGAAGGCGGAAGGCGGAAGGCCAAGTACCCTCCTCCCCATGCAACTTCCCTCCATCATCGAGAACGCGGTGCGTGCGTCGATGCTCGATGTTGATTTCTACAACAGGGCTGAGGGCGACACCTCGCTCAATACCCAGGCGACGATTGTTGTCGTTGTTGCGAACGGCCTGGCGGGGATCGGATCGGCCATCGCCGCTGAATCCACGTCAGTTCGCGACCTCGGCATCGCCATGTCCCTCGGTATCGTCAGCGGTGTCATCGGCTGGCTTGTCTGGGCAGCTGTGGCGAATCTTGTTGGGACACGTGTATTCAAGGGCACCTCAGACTTCGGCGAGATGCGCAGGGTTATCGGTTTCGCATACGCACCTCTTGCGATCGGGATCATTCCCTGGCTCGGGTTCATCGGGGCCGCATGGGTTCTCCTCGCGGCGGTGGTCGCGATCAGGGAGGGCATGGACTTCTCAACGAAGCGGTCCGTTGCGACCATGATCACCGGTTGGGGTGCGTGGATGGTCACAACGCTTGCGATCAACGTCTTCCTCGACTGGGACATGCGCGCCAGTTGGCCATTCTGAGCATCAGCGCTTACCGATGACCGTCGACCGATGACCGATGACCGACAAGAACCGCCTTAGGTCATCCTTCTGTGTTCTGTGTTCTGTGTTCTGTGTTCTGTGTTCTGTGTTCTGTGTTCTGTGTTCTGTGTTCTGTGTTCTGTGTTCTATCTTCTCCTACCCTTCCACGTCTCCTCGCCTGACC
>Ga0164313_10002405_pt1 | contig 16813 bp, 14 predicted proteins | sample GuaBasSedimGuay4_FD_113735 | JGI IMG/M metagenome (GOLD analysis project Ga0164313, IMG submission 113735) | Subseafloor sediment microbial communities from Guaymas Basin, Gulf of California, Mexico - Guay4, Core 4569-4, 0-3 cm | ecosystem: Environmental > Aquatic > Marine > Hydrothermal vents...
ACACACGGTCGTGAGTCGCTGCACCAACGGCAGTTATCCAGGGTGCATTGCCAGGTCCGCCTACCGTACTGGCGCCAGGCCCCGAATTACCGGCAGAAGTTGCAACAAATATGCCGGCCGCCCTGGCATTGAGGTAAGCCTGCGCTGTAGACGCGTGCCATGGGTTGATAGCGTCGGATCCGATGGAGTAATTTATCACATCTACCTGGTCGGTAATCGCCTGGTCAATAGCGCTTAGAATAGCCGAGCCCTGGCAGCCATCGTCCTCATCGTCATCGGGGTCACCAAGATAACAAACACGGTAACTGATGATATTGGCCTGAGGTGCCACGCCGGCGATATTCAAAAGCCTGCCAGATGCTGACACGGTGCGCGGATTGCCAGCAGCGGTTGATGCTACGTGTGAGCCATGGCCCGTGTTGTCCAGACCATTGTTGTTTTCTTCGGTTTCGTCGGTTTCAGGGTCGTCTTCAACAAAATCATATACACCCACCAGCTTGTCATTGCATTCCACTTCCTCGTCAGCGCACAGCCCCAGTTCCTGGCCATAGGGGTTAACATGATCCCAGTCAACTTCATCAAAGAAAGAAGGGTGGTCCCAGTTGATACCGGAATCGATGATACCCACAACAATACCTTCACCACCGGTTGGGGCAAACCCGTTACCTCCAATATGGATATCGTCAGCACCGATCCAGTTTGGCCCCGAATCGGTGTCCAGGTGATGAACCTCGTCCGGTACCACGGCTTCCACTCCCTGCAGATTCCGTATGGCATCAACTTCATTGGCGCCAAGGTCGGTTGCGAAACCATTAATGGCATTGCGGTAACGATGAACTGTGGTTAACTGATGGCCTAATTCAAGCGCAGCAGCACCACGAAAATGTTCAAAACGCTCATCCAGAAACTGCAGATACTGGCGTGACCGGGGTGACCTGACATCCAGTTTAGATGCACCGGTAAGCGAGTTGGCTGTCGCGGGCAGGCGGGTGGAATCAGCATCCCGTTCAGGGGTCATCAGAATACGGCCGTCATAGGCGGCTAACGGGGGATCTTGCAGCAGAACGATATAGCGCTGCTTTCCATCATGCCCGGCTGTTGCAGTCTCGCTTTTTGCAAACACCGGTGCTTGAATTGAAAGCCCTGCCAACAGAACTGCGCAGAATACCCCTGTCATCAAATTCGTGTAATTTTTCATTAAAGTTCCCTTATCCCCATTTTGCTCATCCTTGCTGTATTCATCATTGCTGCACTCATCCTGACACCGGCGTTCTCATCGTCACCAACTCTTCAGCTGCTGTTGGATGTATACCCGTTGTCTGATCAAACTGCTGTTTGGTAAGACCCGCCTTGATGGCAACTGCAAACCCCTGCACTATTTCGGGTGCGTCCATACCGACCACATGTAAGCCGACAATTTTACCAGAAGAAGCCTGCACAAGCAGTTTCATCATGGTTTTTTCATCCCGTCCCGACAAGGTGTGTTTCATCGGTGTAAATTCAGATTTGTACACATCCAGTTCACCATATCGCGTTCTCGCTTCCTGCTCTGAAAACCCGACGGTCCCCACCGGCGGATGTGAAAATACCGCAGAAGGAATAAACCCATGATTGACCGGCCTTGAGTTACCTCCAAATTCACTGTCTGCAAACGCATGTCCTTCCATCAGGGCCACCGGCGTCAAGTTGACCCGGTTGGTCACGTCACCCACGGCAAATACATTTGGCAGATTGGTGCACGAATACTCGTTCACCGGGATCATTCCACCGGGTAGCGCGTGCACACCCGCATCACGCAATCCAAGCTCACGTACATTTGGTACGCGACCGGTTGCAAACATCACGGTATCCGCCTGCAACTCACTGCCATCATCCAGCTTCGCTGTTATAAGGCCTTCAGGTGACTTGATCAGTTCAACTACATTGGTGTGTAACCGTATTTCAATACCCTTTTTGATCATCTCTCCGGCCAGCGTATTCTGCACATCATGGTCAAAGCTACGCAAAATCTGTTCGCCGCGATATACCTGCACGACTTCAGCGCCCAGACCGTTGAAAATACCGGCAAACTCACAGGCAATAAATCCACCGCCGACTACGATGACACGTTTTGGCAACGCCTTGAGGTGGAATGCCTCATCCGAACTGATGCTGTGTTCAACACCTGGAATAGCCGGCGCCCATGGTCGTCCTCCGGTTGCAATCAGTATCTTCTCAGCGCTAACAATATCCTCACCAAGCTGAACACGGTGTGAATCCAGCAGTTTCCCGTGGACCGGATACAGCTTTACATCCGCATTACTCAATAGTGACAAATAGACCTTGTTAAGCCGGTCAATTTCACGATCCTTGTTCTCAATCAGCCGTGACCAGCTAAAGCGTGTCTCGCCAACCTCCCAGCCATAACCTGCGGCATCTTCAAATTCCTCATGAAAATGGGCCGCATATGAAAGCAGCTTCTTGGGTACACAACCCCGTATCACGCAGGTGCCCCCTACCCGGCTGGCTTCACAGATACCAACGCGCGCACCATGACCCGCCGCGATCCGTGCAGCGCGCACACCGCCGGAACCGGCACCGATAACAAACAGGTCGAAATCAAATTTACTCATAAAAACTGATAGTCCGTTGGCAAGCGTCCGGAACCAACAGAGTCCCGAAACGAAAACGGCCTCCAACAGGGAGGCCGTTTAAAGAAATATCTCTGAACCTGATCAGGCGCTGAGACTGGCCTTGATTTTGCTCATTGCATTCACTTCCAGCTGCCGGATACGTTCGGCAGATATGCCATAACGGTCTGCCAGTGTCTGCAAAGTGGCCTTGTCATCTGACAGCCAGCGACTGCGGATAATATCCTGGCTGCGTTCATCCAGTTGGCCCAGACCCTGGTATAACAGGTTGTTCTGGTAGGATCGCATGTCATCGGCTTCAACCTCGTTTTCCGGGCTTTCAGACTTGCTGACCAGGTAGGCCGATGGGGATACGTATGGCTTGTCATCGTCATCTGAACTGGACGACAGATCAAAACCGATATCCTGGCCCGAGAGACGCGATTCCATCTCCAGCACCACTTCCGGTTTGACATCCAGGTTCTTCGCGACCATGTTGACTTCTTCCATATTGAGCCAGCCAAGACGTTTCTTGCTTTTGCGCAGGTTGAAGAACAACTTCCGCTGGGCTTTGGTCGTCGCTACTTTCACAATACGCCAGTTGCGCAAAATAAACTCATGCATTTCCGCCCTGATCCAATGCACAGCAAAAGACACCAGGCGAACTTCGCGTGAAGGGTCAAAACGTTTTACGGCTTTCATCAAGCCGATATTGCCTTCCTGGATAAGGTCACCCAGTTGTAAGCCGTATCCACCGTAGCCTTTGGCCACATGAACGACGAAACGCAAATGTGCCAGAACAAGACGCCGTGCCGCATCCAGATCACCTTCTTCAAGGTACCTGTGTGCCAGGTCTTTCTCTTCTTCCAATGTCAACATTGGAACTTTGTTCACTTCCTGGATATACGCATCCAGACTGCCTGTACCGGCAGGTACCATTAAATGGCTGGGGACAAGTGCTGTATTCATGAAGCCTCCTTTACGCAAGCGGTCAAGTGTAACATCTATTTCCCCTGCTTTCAGAGAAATGCTGTTGTATCAGGCAAAAAGAATGCCCGGCAAACCCTTTCAGGTTCACCATCACCCAATCACGCTGCATTAATTATTAACTGTAACTTCAGACCGCAATTGACGCGTTTTGTTCCGTAGCCAAAGCATATATTGCACGAGGGGCCCAGGCTCAGTGACGGCCGAGGCGACCACCCACTGCCAGTAGGCGCAGGTATCGATGTACGGATATCCACGCACCGGACCATCCCAGCAAGCCACCGCCAAATAACAACCATAGTGTATTGCTGCCACCAAGACCCCGCATGTCAAAAACAGTGCCGTAAGTCTCGAGCAATAGCCCCAGCGGGCCAGCCAGGTAAAACAGTATCAGGTACAAAAGAATGACAGCCAGCAAACCACCCATGAGCCCATACCAAAGCCCGGTATAGAGGAATGGCTGGCGGATAAATGCCTTACCGGCACCGACCAATGCGAGGATTTCAATCTCATCTGCATGCGAGGCCACATCCAGTCGTATCGTATTGGCTACCACGACTACGACGGCCAACCCGAAAAGGAGCATCAGAACACTGACGGCCGCCTCTCCCAATTCCAGCATCCGGCCAAGCCGTTGCAACCATTTGTAATCAAACTGGGTCACTTCAATACTTCTGACCGATTGCAGATAAGCGGTCAGATCAGCAATGCCGGCCTCGACATCTTCAGTTGAACCCTGCACTGGAGTGACCTGCATCACCCACGGGAGCGGATTTTCTTCAAGCATATCCAGCGATTGACCAAAACCGGATGCATCGCGGAAATCAACCATGCCTTCGGCCGGACTGATGACAACAATCTTTTCCGTATGCATGCGTTTTTCAAGTTCATCTGCGACCCGCCGGACTTCCGCTTCTTTGGTTCCCGTTACAAAAAATGCCGTCACTGCGCTCCATTCATCCTGATGCAGATCGAGTCCTTCCAGGTTTGCGAGCGTGACGTATAAGCCCAGTGGCAGAAACATGGCGATACCGAGAACCAGTACAGTCATCGTCGTTCCCGCCTTGTGTTGCAGCAACACACCCAGGCTGGAAAAAAAACTGTAGCTATGACGGCGTAACCAGGCGCGGGTCCTGCGGCGTATTTTGATCAGTAAGTTACTCACCGGCAGGAATGTCATCTGCCAAACGACCGCTGGACAAGACCAGCACACGTTTGCGCATCTGGCGAATCAGGTCGAGGTCATGACTGGCGATCAGAACCGTCACACCCTGTTTACTGACCTCCTCGAACAAGGCAAACAATTCCCGCGACAGGTTCGGATCAAGGTTCCCGGTTGGTTCATCGGCCAGCAATAACGGCGGCATGGCCACAATCGCACGGGCAATACCAACCCGTTGCTGCTCTCCACCCGATAGCGTCAAAGGCCAGGCAGTCTCCTTTTCCCGCAACCCGACCTTGTCCAGTGCAGCGCGGACACGTTTGCGAATATCTTTATACCTGAGCCCGGCGATTACCAGGGGCAAAGCCACGTTGTCAGCAACGGTCTTGTCCCTGAGCAGTTTGTGATCCTGAAATATCATGCCGGTACTTTGCCGCACCAGTGGTGCAAACCGGTCCGGAGTTTTACCCAGGTCACGATCATTGACAATGACTTTACCCTGACTGGCACGTTCCAGCATCATGATCAGTCGCAATACGGTGCTTTTTCCAGCGCCGGAGTGACCGGTCAGAAAGACCATGCTACCGGGTTCAATACTGAAGCTGACATCGGCCAGCGCACGAGCACCGCCAGGGTAGAGTTTGCTTACCCGGTCGAACTTAATCATGGGCAAATTCAATCATCAACAATTGCGGCAACAAAAAACCTGTCAGCGTCTGCCACCACGGCCCTTGTTGTGCCGGCCTTGATTACGTCGATTGCCCTGACGCCCGTGTGGTTTACTGCGCTTGGGTGGTGGCGGGATAGTGATCTCCGGCATCATGTCCGGACCTGCTGAATCGGTTGCAATGGAATATCCGATATATTCCTCTATCTCCGGCAGGTGGAAGGCGTAATCTTCACAGGCATAACTTATCGCCTCTCCTTTCGCTCCGAGACGCGCGGTACGTCCGATTCGATGCACATAGTCCGGTGCATCCTGTGGCAGATCAAAATTGAATATATGGGTCACATCGGGGATGTGCAGGCCTCTTGCTGCAACATCGGTGGCCACCAGCACCGGGATTTTTCCATCGTGGAAACGCTTTAACAGTTTTTGCCGCTGCTCCTGACGGACACGGCCCGAAATAACGGCAGCCGGTATCCCGTTGGCGTTTAGTGTGCGCCCTACCCGGTCTGCCGCGGCGCGCGTGTTGGTGAAAACCATGGCATGAAATTTACCAATATCTCTCATCTGGCCGATCAGCAACGGCAGTTTTTCGTCATTGGCGGGATAAAATACACTTTGTTCAACATGATCCGCTGTGATGCTTTCGGCCTCAACCTTCAGGGTCTCGGGGCTGTTCATATGCTCGTAGGCAAGCTCCATGACCCGGTGAGAAAGGGTTGCGGAAAATAATAGGGCCTGACGTTGTTCCGGTGCCGGCGTGCGGCGCAACAAAAAACGAATATCATTGATAAAACCAAGATCAAACATCCGGTCTGCTTCATCAAGAACAGCCACTTCGATATGCCGCAGGTTATATACCTTCTGTTTGAAATAGTCTATCAATCTACCCGGGGTTCCAATCAGGATATCGACACCATCCAGCAGGGTTTTGCGCTGCTTGTCATAGTCAACACCACCATAGGCCAGGGCCGACTTCAGACCTGTGTCTGCACCAAGCAACAGGGCATCACGGTGAATCTGCAAGGCCAGTTCACGGGTAGGTGCTACCACCAGCGCGCGCGGGTTGGTGCCGTATTTGTCAGAGGTTTGCTTAAGCAGTTGCTGGAAAATCACCAACAGGAATGCTGCCGTCTTACCGGTGCCGGTCTGTGCCTGCCCGGCAACATCTTTACCCTCAAGTGCAGGTGGTAAAGACAATGCCTGGATGGGAGTACAGTGAGTAAATTTTGCTTTATCGAGGCCGGACAAAATTTTCGGATGCAGCCCGAGGCTTGAAAATTTGACGTCTGTGAGTGGATTGGTTGAGCTTTTTTCGGTCATTATCAGGTTACAGTTCCAGGCAGGTTCAGTTTTTTTGGCAAGCGGGCTTGAAATTCATGACAATCACCTTGAAATTGTCATACTTATGCTAATATTAATAGCCCTTGATTCAGGTTTCTGCCCCGCCATTTATTGAGCGTTTCCAGAGCAGTGATCCGAATAGGGCATATTAACCGTGCTGACATCCTTAAACCAGCCCGGATACAACGTTAAATCATGGAGAGCTACATTGAGCGACAACATTATCCACGTCACCGACGGTGACTTTGAAGAGAAAGTTTTGAATGCAGACGGGCCTGTCCTGATCGATTACTGGGCTGAATGGTGCGGCCCGTGCAAAATGATTGCACCGCTGATCCACGAACTGGCCGATGAATACGAAGGCAAGCTGACAGTTGCCAAAATGGATATTGATTCCAATCGCTCAACACCCGTGAACTACAATATCCGCGGCATCCCGACCATGATGATATTCAAAGACGGCCAGGTGCAGGCCACCAAAGTTGGTGCAGTATCCAAAGGCATGCTGACCGCTTTTGTAGATGAGAATATCTAATATCACCAGGTGAGCTTGTATGCCTGGTCACCACATCGGTGGCCGGGCGGATACAATTTCATTAATTCACTGGACTCGCGTCATTGAACATGATAATTTTGCCTTATCTGTAGCGGGTATCCCACCCGGCCTGAATTTCGATCTCACTTTGACCCTCACGCGAAACACTATTTACCAGGGTCAGGTGAAAAAATAAAAAAATCGCATTCAATCCCGTGGAAAACTGCACAATCCTGACAACAATTTTTTTAAGCCGGGCTGATCAAACTGATTAACTCAACCACTCTATACAATCCCGGGCATCAGCCCTCCAACAAAAAGCACTCAACATGAACCTCTCAGAACTCAAGCAAAAGTCCGTTGCGGAACTGCTGGATATTGCTAGCGAAATGAAAATCGATGGCGTGGCCCGCTCACGTAAGCAGGATGTCATATTTTCTATCCTCAAAGCACACGCGAAAAGTGGCGAAAGCATTTATGGTGTCGGCGTACTCGAAATCCTGCAGGATGGTTTCGGGTTCTTACGCTCGGCTGACAGTTCCTACCTTGCCGGTCCTGATGATATTTATGTATCACCCAGCCAGATCCGGCGATTTGCGCTCCGGACAGGCGATATGCTGTCAGGAAAAATCCGGCCACCGAAGGACAGTGAACGCTACTTTGCCCTGCTGAAAGTTGAAGAACTCAACTATGAATCTCCGGATGCTGCCAAGCAGAAAATCCTGTTTGAAAACCTCACTGCAGAGTTTCCGGTCAGGCAAGCCAAGCTCGAAAGAGGTACCGGTAGCACCGAGGATTTGACCTCACGAATTATTGACCTGATATCACCGATCGGCTTTGGTCAGCGCGGACTGGTCGTTTCACCGCCAAAGGCCGGTAAAACAATCATGCTGCAGAATATTGCCAGCAGTATTCGTGCTAACCACAAAGACTGCAAGATGATCATCTTGCTGGTTGACGAACGCCCCGAAGAAGTGACCGAAATGAAGCGGTCAGTTGATGCCGAAGTGGTATCAAGTACCTTCGATGAACCTGCGTCACGCCATGTACAGGTCGCCGAAATGGTCATTGAGCGTGCTAAACGGCTGGTCGAACACAAACATGATGTGGTCATACTGCTGGATTCAATTACCCGTCTTGCACGTGCCTACAATACTGTCGCTCCATCATCAGGCAAAGTACTGACCGGCGGTGTTGATGCCAATGCCTTACAGCGGCCAAAACGATTCTTCGGCGCAGCCAGAAACGTATCCGAGGGTGGCTCTCTGACCATTATCGCAACCGCCCTGGTAGATACGGGCTCCAAGATGGATGAAGTCATCTACGAGGAATTCAAGGGCACCGGTAACATGGAAATTCACCTGGCACGCAGAATTGCAGAAAAACGCGTTTACCCTGCGATTGATATCAATAAATCAGGCACCCGTCGCGAGGAACTGATGATTGGTCAGAATATGCTGCAGAAGGTCTGGATTCTACGCAAACTACTGCATCCGATGGATGAAATTCAGGCGATTGAATTCATGTTGGACAAATTAAAAGCAACCAAAACCAACGAAGAGTTCTTCAACTTCATGAAGCGCTAGACTGTATTTATCGCACAGTCATCCCCGCGAAAGCGGGGATGACGTTTCCTTAAACTACAGAGTCACCCAGTCATCAACAAACACCGGCACGGCCATGGACTCCAGGGCAACCTGTGACTCCATCGCTGAGCGAATTGTTGTCGCCTGCTGATCCGGGTAGTGATTTGCAATTGCACTTTCAAACTTCCTGATCAGTTCGGGAATACCCTCTTCACGGCGCCTTCTGTGACCAATTGGATAGCTGATTTCGACACGTTCAGAACTTGAACCGTCTTTAAAGAAAACCTGCACCGCATTACCAATCCCGCGTTTATCCGGATCAAAATAATCCCGGGTAAACATTTCATTTTCGGTCACTTCCATCAAATCACGCAATTGATCAATACGCGGATCCTCCGCAACATCATCTGCATACGACTCAGCTGTCAGTGCACCTGTAATCAGCGGAACCGCTACCATGTACTGAATGCAGTGATCGCGGTCCGCGTAGTTGGCTAACGGACCGGCTTTATCAATGATCCTGACACCGGCTTCCTGGGTTTCAATCACAATTTTATCGATGTCATCAAGCTTGTCTCTGACCTGCGGATGTAACTGCATAGCGCATTCAACCGCTGTTTGAGCATGGAATTCGGCCGGGAAAGAAATCTTGAAAAGAATATTTTCCATCACGTAACTGCCGTAACCACGCTGAAATTTAAATGGCTGGCCTTTGAATAACACATCGTAATAACCCCAGACTTCTGCTGTCAGCGCTGAGGGATAACCCATCTCGCCACCGACGGCCATCAGTGCCAGTGTTACCGCACGACGACAGGCATCACCTGCGGCCCAGCTTTTCCTCGAACCGGTATTGGGAGCGTGCCGATAGGTGCGCAGGGCTCCGCCATCAATCCATGCGTTTGAGACAGCATTGATCACCTGCTCCTTATTGCCACCCAGCATTTGTGTCACAACCGCTGTGGATGCAACCCTGACCAGCAGCACATGATCAAGCCCAACCTTGTTGTAGCTGTTTTCCAGTGCCAGCACACCCTGGATTTCATGTGCCTTGATCATCGCTGTCAGTACATCGTGCATGCTCAGCGCCGCCTGTCCCTTTAACTGATTACTCCGGGATACGTAATCTGCCACTGACAAAATCGCTCCCAGGTTATCTGAGGGGTGACCCCACTCGGCTGCCAGCCAGGTATCATTGAAATCCAGATAACGAATCAGTGTACCCAGGTTAAATGCAGCCTGTGCCGGATCCAGTTCATGGCTGGTTCCTGGTACACGTGCACCGCCTGCAAGCGTTGCGCCGGGCACAATCGGTCCGAGCAAACGGTTACAGTCATCAAATTTCATGGCCAGCATCGAGCAGGCCAGGCTATCCATTAAGCAATAATGTGCCGTGGAATAAGCGAGCTCACTATCTATTTGATAGTCACAAACATAATCTGCAATATCCTGGATAACCTTATCCGGTTGCGGACGATCGGTAGTACGAATTCCAACTCCGGACATCAGCGTGACTCCATTGGGACATAGTCCCGGTCTGCATGGCCAATGTATTCAGCCCCCGGCCGTATGATGCGGTTGTCTGCACGTTGTTCAAAACAATGTGCAGACCAGCCGGTTATACGTGATATGACAAATATCGGCGTAAACAGCTCTGTCGGTATACCCATGAAGTGGTAAGCACTGGCGTGGAAGAAATCAGCATTCGCAAACATGCCCTTCTCTTCTTTCATGATCCGCTCAACAGCTTCAGATATTGCATAGAGATCTGAACCTTCAGCATTTTCAGAAAGTTTCTTTGACCAGCCTTTGATAATTGCGTTGCGCGGATCACGAACTTTGTAAACGGCATGACCAAAACCCATGATCAGTTCTTTGGTCGCCAGTTTACGATGCACGTCTGCAATAGCTTCATCAACACTGGCATACTGTTCGATCATGGCCATGGCTGCTTCATTGGCACCACCGTGCAGGGGACCGCGTAACGAACCTATGGCTGCGGTAATGCAGGAATGCAGATCTGAAAGTGTTGATGCACACACCCGTGCGGTAAATGTAGATGCATTGAACTCGTGTTCAGCATAGAGAATCAAGGATACATCCATGACCCTGGCTGACAATTCATCCGGAACTTTGCCATGCAACATGTGCAGAAAATGCCCGCCAATGGTGTCATCATCAGTTTCTGTCTCAATCCGCACGCCATCATGGCTGAAACGATACCAATACACGATGATAGACGGAAATGCCGCCAGCAGGCGGTCAGCGACCTCGGATTGGTTGGAAAAATCACCTTCCGGTTCGATATTGCCGAGAAATGAACAGCCGGTTCGCATGACATCCATCGGGTGAGTATCGGCCGGAATCCGTTCCAGTACTTCGCGCAATGTCTGCGGCAACCCGCGCAGCCCTTTCAATTTTAACTTCCAGGCTTCAAGCTCATCGTTCGTTGGCAGGTGGCCTTTCATGATCAGGTGGGCAGTTTCATAAAAAGTTGATTGACCGGCCAGGTCTACCACATCAAATCCACGGTAGCGCAGGCTATTACCCTCAGCACCTACCGTACAAACAGCTGTCTGGCCCGCTGACTGGCCGCGCAGGCCCGCGCCTGAATCCTTACTACCCATTATTCATTTCTCCGTGTCTTCTTCATTCCTGAACAGATTGTCCAGTTTGCGTTCGTAATCGTGATAACCCAGGTGCTGGTATAACTCTTCCCTGGTTTGCATTAGCTCCAGCACATCTTTCTGATGGCCTTGCTGCATGATCGAAACATAGGTGTCGTATGCAGCCTTGTTCATTGCCCGGTAGGCTGAACAGCAGTACAAAACAATATCTACACCCGCCTCGCCAAGCTCGGGCGTGGTAAATAAAGGAGTGTGTCCAAACTCGGTAATATTCGCCAGTATCGGTACGCCCACCGCACGCTTGAACTCGCGATACTGCTCAAGTGTCTTGATAGCCTCAGGAAATATCATATCGGCACCTGCCTCAACACAGGCAACGGCACGCTCTACTGCACTATCCATGCCTTCAACCGCAAGCGCGTCGGTGCGCGCCATGATGACAAAATCTTCGTCGGTGCGGGCATCCACAGCTGCCTTTATGCGATCCACCATTTCAGCTTTGCTTACGATAGCCTTGCCGGGACGATGCCCACAACGTTTGGTGGCCACCTGATCTTCCATATGAATGGCCGCCACGCCTGCCTTGATCACCGAGCGGATGGTACGGGCGATATTGAAGGCCCCGCCAAAGCCGGTATCAATATCTACCAGCAATGGTAAATCGCAGACGTCGGTAATGCGGCGCGCATCGGTCAGAACGTCATCCAGGCTACTGATACCCAGATCCGGCATACCCAGCGAATTAGCTGCCAGCCCGCCGCCTGAAAGATAGATAGCTTTGTGGCCGACATTGCTGGCCATTCGTGCGGTAAAAGCGTTGATGGTGCCAACCACCTGCAGTGGCTGATGATCAGCCACTGCCTGGCGAAAGTTTCTTCCAGCAGATGGAATCAATATGCTGCTCCGTTTATCTCGTTTTGATCAAATCTTCAGGTCAGCAAATCTTCAACAGCGGCCCTTTCCTCGCGCAACTCTGTCTCGGAGGCATCCATACGGGTACGGCTGAAATCATCAACTTCAAGACCCTGCACAATCTGATAGTCACCATCACGGCATACACAGGGGTAGGAATAAATAATACCGGGCTCAATACCATAACTGCCATCGGACGGAACGGCCATTGAAACCCAGTCACCTTCGGCTGTTCCCAGCGCCCAACTGCGCATGTGGTCGATCGCAGCGGCAGCAGCAGATGCCGCACTGGAAGCGCCGCGTGCTTTGATGATAGCCGCACCCCGCTGTTGAACTGTCGGTATGAATGTCTCGCGATACCAGTCTTGTCCGGTCAGCTCAGTGGCTTTCTTGCCATCAATATCAGCATAAGAGATATCTGGATATTGTGTTGACGAATGATTACCCCAAATCAGCATCCTGTGAACCAGGCTGTGATGCGTGCCGGTCTTCTCTGCCAATTGTGCCATCGCACGGTTATGATCCAGACGGGTCATCGCTGTGAAATTGCGCGGATTCAGATCCGGAGCAGCGGAACGGGCGATCAAGGCATTGGTATTGGCGGGGTTACCGACTACCAGCACCTTGATATCACGGCTGGAATGCGCGTTCATGGCAGCTCCCTGGGGGCCAAATATCTTGCCGTTGGCTGTCAGCAGATCAGAACGTTCCATACCCGGGCCGCGCGGTCTGGCGCCAACCAGCAGGGCGTAGTCTGTTTCTGAGAATGCAATATTGGCATCATCGGTAAACACGACATCCTGCAGCAGGGGGAAGGCAGCATCTTTCAGTTCCATCACTACACCTTCCAACGCACCCAGCGCCGGAGTGATTTCGAGTAACTGCAAAATGACTGGCTGGTCGGGACCAAGCATGTCACCGGCGGCAATTCTGAAGCACAATTGATAACCGATCTGACCGGCTGCACCGGTGATCGCGACTCGTACAGGTTGTTTCATCGAACTCTCCTTAAAGACAGTTAATCAGGTTAGCCGGTGCCGTCAGAATGACATGCTACCAGCGCCTCGAATTAGCTGTACTATTGTACCTGAAATTTTTGTCAGGGAAGTCTGATCTGGCGCAATAACGCGGGTTTATCCGGAATAATTCAACTATTGCTAAAAACAGGATTATGAAAATAATTGCAGACATCAATATGCCCCGGCTGGATGAAACTTTCGGCCACCACGGCAGCATAGAACGGTTCGACGGAAGAAGTATCCAGCACAGTGATTTGATCAACGCAGATGTATTGCTGGTACGATCGGTCACCCGCGTTGGAGCTGACCTGCTCCGTGGGACAAAGGTTCGTTTTGTTGGCAGCGCAACCATTGGAATCGACCACCTCGACACAGGCTGGCTGGAGGCAAATAATATTGCCTGGGCCCATGCACCTGGCTGCAATGCAAATGCAGCTGCTCAGTATACGCTGGCAATGATGTGGCTTGCATGTGAACGCCTGCAAAAGGACTTTCAACAGCAAACGGTTGGCATCATCGGTCGCGGCAACGTGGGCCGGAGACTTGAGCACCTCCTGAAAGCCCTCGATATTCCTGTGATGGCCTGTGATCCCCCATTGCAGGATCAGGGTGCGCAGGCACTGGTATCCATGCGCGAGGCATGTGCCAACAGCATCATCAGTTTACATGTACCGTTGACCCAAACCGGCCCTTATCCCACCAGGGATCTGTTTGGCCAGGATCTGCTTGCGGCACTAAAGCCTGGCACCCTGCTGGTGAATGCCTCCCGTGGCGGTGTTATTGAAGGGTCTTCGCTACTGACACAATTGCAAACCGGGCATATTAAAGCAGCTTTGGACGTGTGGCCGGACGAGCCGTTCATAGCACCCGGGTTACTCAAGCTGGTTACCGTTGCAAGCCCTCATATCGCAGGGTATAGCGTGGAAGGCAAGCACGCGGGTACGGAAATGATTTACCAGGTTTTCCTCAGCAGTTTTGCAACTGAACCGATGGCTCATACACCGTCAAATGGAAATACTGTAACAGTTGACTGCCATCCATCCACACCTGCGGATGAGTTACTTCAACAGCTTATACACTCAAGCTGCCCTGTGGTACGCGATGATGCAGCCTTGCGGGCTTCCCCTGAACAATTTGATCGCCTGAGATCTTCCTACCCGGAACGTCATGAGTTCAAATCTCATCTTGTCAAAGGTGTTGACCGCAAGAATGCGGTCCTGCTCAGGGAAATGGGGTTCAAGACAGGGTAATCACAGCAGGAAAATGATGCCTGCAGCAGCATTTATCTTGCTGTTTTTCCATAAAAAACATTGCGTCAGGCGGCCAAACCGTGTAACTTGCGCGCGCTTGCTTATATACGCTCTTACACACTAAATTTTGGAATCCACCGTGATAAAAAACCTCAGAAACATCGCCATCATCGCCCATGTTGATCATGGCAAGACCACACTGGTTGACCAACTGTTGCAGCAGTCGGGCACCCTCGGTGACCGGGCGGCCACCCTTGACCGGGTGATGGATTCCAATGACCTTGAAAAAGAACGTGGCATCACCATTCTGTCCAAGAACACGGCCATCAACTGGACCAGTGACGAAGGTGAGAAATACCGCATCAACATTGTTGATACTCCAGGCCATGCCGATTTCGGTGGAGAAGTTGAGCGCATTCTCAGTATGGTGGATACCGTTCTGTTGTTGGTTGATGCCGTTGATGGCCCAATGCCACAGACCCGTTTTGTAACGCAAAAAGCCTTCGACATGGGGTTCTGTCCAATTGTTGTGATCAACAAGGTTGACCGCGACGGTGCCCGGCCACACTGGGTTCTGGACCAGACGTTCGAACTGTTTGATCAGTTGGGCGCAAGTGATAAGCAGCTGGATTTTCCTGTGGTCTATGCATCTGCCCTGCGCGGCTATGCCGGCCCTGAAGACGATGTTCGTGACGGTGATATGACACCGTTGTTTGAAACGATTGTACGCGAAGTTCAGCCCCCGGAAGTGGACCTGACAGGACCTTTCCAGATGCGTATAACCACACTGGACTACAACACTTATGTGGGTGTAATCGGTATCGGCCGGATCCAGCGTGGCAGTGTTAAAACCAACCAGAGAATAACGGTGATTGACCGCTATGGGGAAACGCATAACGCCCGTATCCTGCAAGTGCTTGGATTTAACGGGCTCGAACGAACCGAAATCCCCGAAGCCAATGCAGGTGACATTATCGCGGTAACCGGTGTGGAGAACCTGCGAATATCTGATACGCTGTGTGACCGGGATACTTTAGAAGCACTTCCGCCATTGACAGTCGATGAACCGACTATCAGCATGACGTTCCGGGTCAATAATTCTCCATTTGCCGGACTCGAAGGCAAGTTTCTGACCTCGCGGCAATTACGCGAACGCCTGTTTCGTGAAGCCAGCCACAACGTTGCTTTGCGAATTGAAGAAACCGCGGACGCAGAAAAATTCAAAATCTCCGGGCGCGGTGAATTACATCTTTCGATCCTGATTGAAACCATGCGCCGCGAAGGCTATGAAATGGCTATCTCCCGGCCGGAAGTGATCCTGCAGACAAATGATGAAGGTGAAACCCAGGAACCTTATGAGTTACTGGTGGTAGACCTTGAATCTGATTTCCAGGGTGCGGTCATGGAACGCCTGGGCGACCGCCGTGGTGTGTTGCAGAATATGCAACCCGATGGCAAGGGCCGCATCCGCATGGATTACATCATTCCTGCGCGCGGCCTGATTGGTTTTCAGTCTGAATTCCGCACGGTAACAGCCGGAACCGGCTTGATGTTCCATACCTTTGAAAACTATGGCCCGTATAACCCGGCCCCCATTTCAACACGTAATAACGGAGTATTGATCTCCAATGGTACCGGCAAAGCGGTGGCATATGCCCTGTTCAATCTTCAGGAACGCGGACGCATGATCATTGAGCCGGGTGTCGATATCTATGAAGGCCAGTTGATCGGTATCCATAACCGTGGCAACGATTTAACAGTCAACCCGCTCAAAGCCAAGCAACTAACGAATATCCGGACCGTCATCAAGGATGACAACATATTGCTGGCATCGCCGCAACTGATGACGCTGGAGCAGGCGCTGGAGTTTATCCAGGATGATGAATTAGTGGAAGTGACACCGGAATCCATACGCATCCGCAAACTGAACCTGAAAGAGCACGAGCGTAAAACCGCCGGTCGTGCTGCTAAAAAACAAGAAACCTGATCAATCGGGATCGGAGTCAACTACATCGGGTAGGAGGCGGGATTGCTCCCACCGTCCTCCCACAACACCGGGCATACGGTTCCGTACCGCGGCGGTTCATGTAACACTGTTAAGCCGATGGTATTGAT
>Ga0164313_10002406_pt1 | contig 16813 bp, 12 predicted proteins | sample GuaBasSedimGuay4_FD_113735 | JGI IMG/M metagenome (GOLD analysis project Ga0164313, IMG submission 113735) | Subseafloor sediment microbial communities from Guaymas Basin, Gulf of California, Mexico - Guay4, Core 4569-4, 0-3 cm | ecosystem: Environmental > Aquatic > Marine > Hydrothermal vents...
GCCTTCAAACCAGGCGTCGTCGGCGTGATGTCGCGTTCCGGTGGGATGACCACCGAGATCTGCAATGCGCTGACCCTCTCCGGGCTCGGCGTGAGCACGGCGATTTCGATCGGCGGTGACCCTGTAATCGGGTCCACGTACGTCGACTTGATTCCGTTGTTCGAGGCGGATGAAGACACCAAGGCCGTGGTCGTCTACTCGGAGCCTGGCGGAACCGCCGAAGCGGATCTCGCACGCTGGACGCAGGAAAACGACAGCCGTCTTCCCATCGTGGCATTCGTTGCGGGTCAGTTCATGGACGAGATGCCTGGCATGAGCTTTGGCCATGCGGGGACGGTCGTGAACAAGAAGGTCGACTCGCCGGCCGACAAGATGCGCCGAATGCGAGAGGCCGGGATTTCCGTCGCGGAAGAGATCGGTGACATTCCCGACCTCGTCCGACAGGCCATCGGAAACTGAGCGGCAGAGGAACCATCATGGCAATGTTCATACGCGTAGACGTCGACAACACCGTCATCGAAAAGACGGCCAGCCTCGCCGACAAGCTCGTCGAAGTCTGCCCCGTCAAAATCTTCAAACTCGCCTCCCAACCTAACGCGGTCGAAGTCGTCGAAGAAAACGTAGACGAGTGCACCCTCTGCGACCTCTGCACCCAAGCCACCCCCGAGGGGGTTCGGGTGGTGAAGCTTTACGAATAGGGCGGGCAGTGCCAGTGCCAGCGTCGGTGTCAGTCCCAGACCGTGGGGGCACGTCGATACGCTGCGTTTAGTGACTCGATGAAGTTGCGGTCGTGAAGGGGATCGGCGGGTCGTTCGATCGGTGTTTCTCTGGCGGCCAGATCGGTGAGCAGCATTTCTACCACCTGATCGAGCGTCAGATCGTCTGCATGGCTTTGGTAGAGCGCTTGCTGCTCGGCATCCGCAAACACCTGCGCCTTCCACGACACGCTCACGCGCACGGCTTCGAATTCGTACCGCGCGAGCACATTGCCCTGCTCGATGACTTCCCAGGCGTCACCGGACCAGGAGAGCTGGCTTTCCAATGTCAGGCCTTTGGGCATCGTTCGATCGTCGGGACCCACCGCTTCGACCCGGTGGAACATGTAGTCGTTGTCGCCCACTACCGCAGAGTTGCCGATGCATGGGCGGCTGATTGGGGACCGGTCCGGTCCGTCCGGCCAATAGGTGAAGCCGCCGCCTTCACCCTCGTAGTACCAGGCAACGGCTGTGACGCTCGGTATGTACCAACGGTCAAACAGTCCGGATTTCAACATTGTCGCCAGCAGCCAAACAGGGTAGCCGGTTCGATCGATCCCCCGAAACGCGGGAATGTCGACATGCCCGGGATCGACCCTCGCGATCGGCGGGTTGAGATTGACGTACACGATTTGCGGAACGACGACCCCGCCCTCGAACATCTCTTGCGCCTCGTCGCGGAACGCCTCGTGTTCGAGAAAGACCTCGGCTCCATCGACGAGCACCTCCCCGTACGCCCAATTTCCCCGAAACCAGGGCGCGATGAACATCGGCCGGTCTTGCCGCCCTCGCTTTGCAGCGTCGCTGAGCGCAGCCATTTCCGAGAGGTTCTTCACGTAGCGCTGCACGGTCCAATAGGGGGTACCTCGAATGAGCAGCTCACGAACGACGGTCGGGTCGGGCAGCACGTGGTCGATGACGATGGGCACCCTTGGGCGATCGAAGCTCACGCCAGCCTTATAGCAGCCAGGGTGGTCGCTCCTCAGCCGCGCTCATGGCCGTCTCGATGCCTGCTTTCCCCGCGAATTTCGGCCTCCCGTGGGCGTGGGCTTGCACAACCCCGCTTTCGCGGTATCGGGCGCGTGGCAAATCGACCCATCCGACGAGCAAAAGAATGAAAGACCTTAGTAAATACCGAAACATCGGCATCTTCGCTCACGTGGACGCCGGCAAGACCACGACCACAGAGCGCATCCTCAAGCTCACCGGTAAGATCCACAAAATCGGCGAGGTGCACGACGGTGCCGCCACCACTGATTTCATGGAGCAGGAGCAAGAGCGTGGCATCACGATTCAGTCCGCCGCGACGACCTGCTTCTGGGACGATCACCAGCTGAACATCATCGACACCCCCGGACACGTCGACTTCACGATCGAGGTCTATCGGTCGCTCAAGGTGCTCGACGGCGGTGTGGGCGTGTTCTGTGGTTCGGGCGGTGTCGAGCCGCAGTCCGAGACCAACTGGCGTTACGCAAATGATTCCAAGGTCGCGCGTCTGATTTTCGTCAACAAGCTCGACCGCCTGGGTGCGGACTTCTACCGCGTCGTCGACCAGATCAAGAACATCCTTGGCGCCAAGCCGCTCGTCATGGTCCTTCCCATTGGAACCGAGGCTGAGTTCATTGGTGTCGTCGATCTGCTCACACGCAAAGCATTCGTGTGGGATGACTCCGGCGACCCGGAGAATTTCGAGGTCCAGGAAGTCCCCGAGGACATGAAGGAGCTGGTCGAAAAGTACCGCTTCGAGCTCATCGAAACCGCCGTCGAGCAAGACGATGACGCAATGGAGCAGTACCTCGAGGGCACTGAGCCCGATCTCGAGACGCTCAAGAAATGTATCCGCAAGGGCACGCGCGACCTGGAGTTCTTCCCGACCTACTGCGGGTCGGCGTTCAAGAATAAGGGCATCCAGCAGGTGCTCAACGCTGTCGTTGATTACTTGCCCGATCCGACCGAGGTTCCGCCTCAGCCCGAGGTCGACCTCGAAGGCAACGAGACCGGAGAGTTTGCTATCGTCGACCCGAGCAAGCCGGTGCGCGCACTCGCCTTCAAGATCATGGAAGACCGCTTTGGCGCCTTGACCTTCACCCGTATCTACTCGGGCACGATCAACAAGGGTGACACCCTGGTCAACACCTTCACCGGCAAGAATGAGCGAATCGGTCGCATGGTGGAGATGCACGCCGACAACCGAACGATTGTGGACTCGGCGCAAGCTGGGGACATCGTGGCCATGGTCGGCCTCAAGGACGTGCGCACCGGTCACACTCTGGCCGATCAAAAGGCGCCGGCGACGCTGGAGCCGATGGTGTTTCCCGACCCCGTCATTTCGATCGCGATCAGTACGAAGGACAAGGCCATGAGCGAGAAGCTCGGCACGGCGCTCGGCAAGATGGTTGCGGAGGATCCGTCCTTTCACGTCGAGGTCGACCAGGAGTCCGGCGAGACCATTCTCAAGGGCATGGGCGAGCTTCATCTCGACATCAAGGTCGACATTCTTCGCCGTAGCCATGGAGTTGCAGTTGACGTCGGTGCGCCGCAGGTTGCCTACCGCGAGACCGTAACGCAGGCGATCGAGGACACCTACACACACAAGAAGCAGACCGGTGGTTCTGGTCAGTTCGCCAAGATCGAATACACCATCGAGCCTACCGAGCCCGGCGAAGGGTTCGTCTTCGAATCCAAGATCGTCGGCGGCAAGATTCCCAAGGAGTTCATCCCCGCTGTCGAGAAGGGCTTCAAGGTCATGAAGGAGGAGGGTCCGTTGTGTGGATTCCCCCTGCTCGACTTCAAAGTCACACTCAAAGATGGCGGGTTCCACGCGGTGGATTCGTCGCAGATGGCGTTCGAGACGGCGGCAAGAGCGGCCTTCCGCCAGAGCATGCCCAAGGCTGGCCCGCAGCTCCTCGAACCAATCATGAAGGTCGATGTCTTCGTGCCGGACGCCAACGTGGGCGATGTCATCGGCGACCACAACCGTCGCCGTGGCATGGTGAACTCGCAGGAGAAGGGTCACACCAACGTCCGCATCAAGGCAGACGTTCCCCTCAGCGAGATGTTCGGCTACATCGGCGACCTTCGCTCCGCCACTTCGGGCCGCGGCCAGTTCTCGATGGAGTTCAGCAACTACGCGCCGGTCCCCCGGAATATCCTCGAGAAGGTTCAGGCCGAGGTTGCTGAGCGCAAGGACGGGAAGAAGAAGTAGGCTAGGCTCGGTTGGCGGACGCCTGGGATTCCACCCGAAATTTGGACATCTCAGGGTTGCACCTTGGATACTTGGCGGATGACCAAGACTGTTGTTTGCCTAGTTAGTGTTACGTTCGCGTTCCTGCTCCTCGGTGCCTGTGGCGGGAGCGATTCTGACCCTGGGCTCGTGGATCCCACGAATCCGAACGCGCTTTCGCAAGTGCTGGTGATCCCGGGCGCCCAACGAGTGGACGGTCAGCCACCTCAGAGCTCAGGTGACCCTGACGCTCCCGTCATTACGGGAGGCGCGGACCTAGAGACGATCAGTGGTGAACAGACCGTGATCGAAGTGGGCTATGATTCCCCGACCGGGTACGTCGACTGTTACGTTCAGGTGATAGGGGCCGACGACTACTTTCTCGTGAGCGTCCCCAGTAGCGCGACGACCGGTACGATCCGTATTCCAGTCGAAATTCCGTCGAATGTCGCCTCGGGTGCATTCGACTTCTACACCTGTATTGCAGGGGAGAATGGTGCCGTATCGAATCCAATCAGGACCGGCGTGGACGTGACTTTCCCGGGCGTGCCGGGCGGAGGCGGGGACGTCATCTGCGCGTCGAGCGACTCCAGCGTGGGTTCAGCGTTCGACTGCCCGAACGGGAGCACCTTGGACTTCTGCATCGATGTGAACAGCGGCAGTTGCTACTACACCGTCGGCGGACGTCAGGTGGACTGCGGCAACTGCCAAACCAACCCCGACGCGATCAGCGGCTGCGTGCAACGCGCCGTCGAGCTCTGCATCTGACGCTCGTATGCCGTCAGATGCAAACCGCCGTGCCCTCGTAGACGTACGAGGCATGGCGCGGAGCTTTTCTGGGCTTTCGCTAGGCGAGCTCGCGCTTCAACACTTTCCCCGTGGCGTTGCGTGGTAGCTCGTCGAGGAACGCGACCTCGCGGGGGACTTTGTGACTGGCGAGGTTGTGCTTCACGTGCGCCTTCACTCCGTCTTCAGTGAGGCTGGCGCCGGGTTTGAGGACGACGAATGCCGTGAGCCTCTGGCCCCAATCCCGGTCGCTCACACCGAGCACCGCCGCCTCTGCGACGTCGTCGTGAGCGGCGATCAGGTCCTCGACTTCGCGTGGGAACACGTTCTCGCCCCCCGAGATGATCATGTCGTCGTCGCGGCCGTCGACGAAGAGGCGCCCGTCCTCGTCGAAGTGTCCGACGTCGCCGCTGCTGACCATCGATCCGAGCCGCTCCTTGTCGTCACCGTTGGTATAGCCCTCGAACGAGATCGCGTTGGCGACGAAGATTCGGCCCGTCTGCCCGGTGGGAAGCGGTTCGCCTTGGTTGTTGAGAATTTTCACGCTCGTCCCCAGCGGGGGTTTGCCCGCGGTTCCGGGTGCGGCCCGCATGTCCTCCGGGCTGGCGACGGACGCCATGGCGACTTCGGTGGAACCATAGAAATTATAGAGATTGTCCCCGAACGTATCCATCCACTCGGTCGCAAGGTGACCGGGTAGGGCCGAGCCGCTCGCCGCGGTGATGCGAAGCGAGCTGAGATCGTACTTGCGTTTCACATCGTCGGGAAGTGCGAGCATGCGTTGCATCATGATCGGGACGACCGCGAGCGAGGTGCATTGGTGCTCGGCGATAGTGCGCAGTGTTGCTTCGGGATCGAAGCGCCGGCTCATCACGTAGGTCGTGCCGAGGATGAGACCCAACTGGAACTGTCCGAGGCCCCACGAGTGGAAGAGCGGCGCCGCGATCATCGTGCGCTCACCGGTTCGCAATGGGATTGCGGACAACATCGATGCGATCGGCAGCATTCCTTTTGGAGAACCACGCCTGGCGCCTTTCGGCGTACCCGTGGTGCCCGACGTCAGCATCGTGAAACGCGACTCGATGCTCGGTGGCTCGACGTTGTCATCGGTGTGGTCGCCGATCAGATCCTCGACGTTTGGATCGTCGCCGGACCCGTAGACGACGAACCGCGGCATCCCGCGAAGGCCTTCGAGCAGATTCGTGAATTCCTCGTCGTAGAGCAGAGCGCCGATCTTCTCGCGTTGGCCCACCTCGGTGAGCTGCGGCGCGGCAAACATCGTGTTCAGCAGGACGGTGTTAGCGCCCACCTTGCAGCAAGCGAGGATGGTTTCGACGAATCGTCGATGGTTTCGGCATATCACCCCGACCATGTCACCGGGCGATATCCCCGCCTCCCGAAGCCCGCGCGCCAGCGCATTCGAGCGCCTATTCACCTCGTCGAAGGTGGCCGAGCCATCGTCGTCGATGACGGCCGTGGCATCCGGCTGACGAATCGCCAACGCGATGAAGCCCATCGCTGGCGATCGTCCCCAGCCCTTCGCGGCCTTGATGATCCGTATCGTCTTGTCCGGCCGAATCGGTTTGAGCACACCGGCCCGGTACAGCACTCGCGCGACCTCTAGCTTCTCAGCAAAATTTCCCACGGCGGGAGGCTAGCGCTTGATTGACCCGATGTCAGCGGGCGCGCGAAGGGTGTCATTTTGCTGGGGGGGCGCGTATTGTCCTGGCGCTGGCGCCGTCGAGCTGGACGGCCTAGGTGTATGGGCGAAATGGAAGGGACGCAGACATCGGTTGACGAGAAGCTAGAAATCCCGCCTCTCAACTCCTCTCGCGGGCGGGCGATTGCAATCGTACTTGCTGTCGTCGCGGCAGCCGCCGCTATCACCGTGTACTTCCTGACACGCGATACGGAAGAAAGTCCGTTCCGAATCGCGCAGGTTTCGCGCACGTCGATCGTCAAGGAAATTCGCGTGACGGGGCATCTGGAGCTCACCGATCAAGTCGAAGTGCCGGCGCCGATCGAAGGGCAGCTCATCAAGGTCTTCGTTCTGCCCGGAGACAGCGTCGAGGAGGGCCAGCTCTTGGCGCGGCTCGACAAGGGCGCGGCCGAGGTCGCCTTCCACGTGGCGCAAGCGGAGCTCCAGGTAGCTCGCGCGCGCGTCTCGGAGGCGGAAGCCGTGGCGCAACGCGCTACCGAATCGCTCGAGCGGACGAAGCGTCTCGCCGACAAGAGCTTGGCTAGCGACAGCGCCCTCGAGAGCGCGCGATCGGAAATGGCCAAAGCCCGGGCGGGGGTTCAGGCCTCCCGGGCAGAACGGGCCGCAGCGCTCAAACGAGCTTCCCTCCGAGGACATCAGCGAGACCGGACCGACATCGTTGCTCCGCGCGCCGGGCTCGTTCTCGAGGTCCCCGCCCGCACAGGGATGATTGTCGGACCCCGAAACCGCCTGTTCCGCATCGGCGCGCCCATCAACCGGATGCACATCGCCGCTCCGATCGGCGAAGCTGACATTGGCGAGGTGACCGTGGGGTTCGGTGCGAAATTCGAAGTTCCCACGTATCCCGGCCAGGTCTTCAAAGCGACCGTGAAGCACATCAGTCCCGACCCAAAGACCGAGTACGGCGCGATTTTCTACGATGTCACACTAGCGACCGAGAATTCAGAGCGTCTATTGCTTCCTGGCATGACGGCTCAGATCCGGATCAAAGTTGCCCAAGTCGACGATGTGCTGACGGTGCGTGAAGCGACGCTTCGGTTCACGCCCGAGGGTGCGCCACCCGCTCCGGCGCGTAGTCGTGTGTGGCGCGTCAGGGGTGAGCAGCTCGAGGAGATCCCGGTCGAGGCAGGTCTCTCCGACGGCGCCATCACGGAAATTCGGCCGAGCGAGCCGGAGAGCCTCGACGTCAACGATCCAATCGCGATCGGATTGGCGCTGGACGGCGAAGGGGACCCAGATGCCCCCTTGCTCTCCCTGAAGGGTCGCCGATGAGCGGCTTCTCGATCGTAGAAGCCAACGGCATCCGCAAAGAGTTTGCCAACATGACCGAGCCGGTGCTCGACGAGGTGAATCTGGCGGTAGCTCCCGGCGAAATCGTCGCGCTCCGCGGACCTTCCGGATCGGGCAAGTCCACGTTGCTCAACATTCTTGGGTGCCTCGATGGCCCTACGCGTGGCTCCTACTCGTTGGGCGGACGCGACGTGTCCACGCTGAGCCGCCGGGAGCAAGCGTGGGTTCGCCTTCACTACATCGGTTTCATCTTTCAATCATTTCACCTCATCTCGGACAACACGGTCATCGAAAACGTCACTCTGCCGCTTTACTACGCGGGCTTGGGTCGCCATGAGCGGGAGGCACGCGCAGACGAGCTGATCGAGCGGGTTGGGTTGAGCCATCGAAGGCGCCACAGGCCGTCGCAGCTTTCTGGTGGCGAGAAGCAGCGCGTTGCGATTGCGCGGGCCGTCGCTGCGCAGCCCCGCCTTCTTCTCGCCGACGAGCCCACCGGAGCCCTCGACACGCGGAGTGGCAACGAGGTCATGGACTTGCTTCTCGAGATTCACGCGGCGCGGTCACTCACGCTGATCATCGTCACGCACGATCCAGATGTTGCGGATTTCTGTCACCGCCAGATTTTCTTGCGCGACGGAAAGATCGTCACCGATGGGAGCAGTCATGCGGCGCGCGCGTAGCGAAATCGTAGGGCGTGCCGTCCGCACGGCGATCCGCAATCCCGGCCGGAGCACCCTCACGATGCTGGGCCTGGCCATTGGTGTGGCGGCTTTCATCGCCATGGTCAGCTTTGGCACCGGAGCGCGCACCGCCGTCATGCAGCAGTTCGAGATCTTGGGCACGCGCGTGGCATTCATCAGGAGCAACACGTCGCGGCGCGACTTCGGGGGCAGCCCCAAGCCTCTGACGGATTCGGACGTCGAAGCGCTGAAGCGCGACGCAATGACGATTGAGCGTGTCGTTCCTCGGACCACGGAACTGCGGGCTGTCAGATCACTGAACGCAACCTACTCCACGGAGGTCACGGGTACGATGCCGGGATTCGTCAAGGTCCGAGAATGGTCGATCTTGACGGGGGGTATGTTCGATGACACCGACGTTCAGAATCGAGCGAAGGTCGCGGTGATCGGTGTCACCGTTGCGCGCGAGCTCTTCGGGCGGGCCGACCCGGTCGGCCAAACGGTCACCGTTGGCACCAACCTTCCATGCAAGATCATCGGCGTGCTCGCCCCCAAAGGGCAGGCGACCAGCGGCAGAGATATGGACGATATCCTGCTGATCCCCGCAACGACCTTTGCAGCGTTTCTCGGGATGCCGACTGGCTACCACGAGCTCCAGCTACAAGTGCGGGACATTGGGATGTTGGAGGCGGCGATGCTGGAGGTCGTTCCTATCATGCGCCGCTCCCACCGCCTGTCCGAAGCAGAGCCGGACGATTTTCGAACCGGGAGTCCGATACAAGCGGCGGCGGCGGCGAAGCTCGTCTCGAACATCTTGACGGGGTTGCTCATGGGCATTGCCGCCGTATCGCTTCTGGTCGGCGGCATTGGCGTGATGAACATCCAGCTGGTTTCGGTCGCGGAGCGCACCCAAGAAATCGGCATTCGGTCGGCCATCGGCGCATCACCGAGACAGATCTTAGTGCAGTTCTTGTCCGAGGCTGTGGTGTTGTCGTTGACCGGGTCGCTCGTGGGGGTGCTTCTAGGCTGGCTCATGTCGTACCTGGTGGCGCAAGCCATGGGATGGCCGGGTGGGGTACCGGTGTTGACGATGATCGGCGCCGGCCTCTTCGGAACCAGCGTTGGGGTGGCCTTCGGCTATCTCCCGGCTCGGCGCGCGGCACAGCTCGAGCCCATCGAGGCTCTGCGCCATGAATGAGGTGGAAGATGAATGCGGTCTGCAATTGGAAGGGCCAAGCATCGACTGTGGTGGTCGTGCTGGCCGCTACGCTCGCACCAGCCGCTGCGGCGGCTGAGGTTGTCACTCTGCAGGAGCTCGAGGAGCTGGCGCTGCAAAACCAAGCACGCTGGGAGGCGGCGAACGCGAGGTCCGCGCAGGCGGGAGCCGACGTCGACGCGGCTAGAGCCGGCAAGATGCCGACGTTTTGGATGAACATATCGGGCGTCGTTGCCCCGGGCTCGGACATCGAGCGGGTCGAAACGACCGACGGCCGCGAAGTCAACGTCCGGGCATCGCCGACCGTGAGAGAGCGCACGGCGTTCCGGCCCAACATTCGGTACGAGGGGACGATCGACATGCGCGCACCGCTCTACGACGGCCAAACCAGAGCTGCGGTCAAGGCGGCGGAAGCGTACCGGGCAGCGGCGCAAGCAAGCTCCGGCGCATCCCGCGAGACCGTGCTTGCCATGGTGCGCGCATCGTATCTCGACTGGATGGCCAACCACTTGTTGCACCGCCTCGCGGCAACCTCAGCCGAAGAGGCAAATGCTCAACGTGAGCGGATCGCCGTGAGAGTCGCGGACGGCGATCGTCCAGGGTCCGAGCTGGACGACGCGCGGTACGAGGGGCTGCAAGCCGAGCTCGTCGCAGCAACTGCGCTGGCGAAAACCGTTACCGCCAAGCGCTTCCTGGAGTCCGCGGTCGGTACCGAGCTGTCTCCTGAAGCGGAGCCGGACGCCCAGCTTCTCGAAACCGACTCGAAGGGTTCGAGTTCTGATGCCGGGTGGGAGGTCGAGGCTCTCGAGCGTCAACGTGATGCAGCACGCCAAGAGGCTCAGATGTACCGCAAGGGCCGGGCGCCGGTGCTCGCAGTCGTCGGCCAGACAGGTGTTGCCGGTGTCAACGAGCGGGTGTTTCCGATGTATCGTCTCGGCGTCAACCTTGCGGTTCCCCTCTGGGACGGAGGCAGGGCGGTTGCGATGGCCCATGCCGCGGACGCTCAAGCGAGTGAGCTTGACGCGCGCGCCCACGACGCGCGTATCGCGCGCGCTGACGAGCGACGTCAGGCACTCCTCGACCGGCAGCACGCTGAGAACCAGCTCGCCCTCGCCAACAGTCTGGTTACGGTCTCGGAAAAACGCGTCGGACAAGCACAAACCAGCTACGATCTCGGCGCACGCGACCTCGAGGCCGTCGCCGATGCCCGCGCTGCGCTCCGCGATGTCCAGTCTCGTCGCGTTCAGATTCAAATCGCCCGCGCAGACGCCGTTCTGCGACTGAAGGACAAAGATTAGCCTAGTAGCGAAAGACGTATTCCACCCAGAGCCAGTGCTCGGGATTGGGGACACGTGCGAAAGTCGACTCGCGGCGATCAAGAAAGACCCGAAAGTCGTACCTTAGCCGCAGCATGTCGCGCTGGCGCAGCGTCAGTGCGGCATCCAAGTACGCCCACAGCGCTTGAGGGAGACGGTGGTTGTCTGAGATGTCTTCGAAGTCGTAGCGGACGCGGAGCCGAATGCGGAGAACGTCGACGGGCCGAGTCGTCACAGTCAGAATCGCGGCGACGTCTTGTTGGAGGCGCACCCCCCCGGCCCTTGCTCCCACCGAGCGATGCTGAAACTGGCCCGAAAGCGTGAGCCGGTGAACCGGTTCGTAGGCGAGCCGCGTCGCCAAGAGAACCCGCTGCGCAGTACTGTTGCGGTACTCGGTCCACACCGACCAAACCCATGATGCGGCGATCTGCAGGTCCGCGCGGGCGAAAAGGAGACCGTTGAACGAGCCGGACGACAGTTGATGCCATCCGTCCGCTATCGTACGCAGTCCGACCCGGGGTCCGAGCCGTGTCGTCGTGCGAAGGCGAAACCCGGCCTCGTCTCTCGCTCGTAGTCCATCGAGCTCATCCGGCGCTGAGACCGGTCGCGCGTACGGGTTGACATACCGCGAGCCGTAGTAGCGCACGGACACGTCGACTTCGGTCGCTGGAAGCGTCGTCACGCTGCGTACGATCACGCCGTAGCCGCCTCCACCGCCGACCTCCGCATCGAAGCTTCGCGCAACTTCGGCGAAAAAGTCCTGGACGCCGAACCCGAACGCGGCGTCGGCGCCGACTGCTCCGAACGCTCCTCCGAATGGCTTGCGTGAGAACTCTTGGAAGCCGAGCTCGGCTCCCGGTATCAGCCATCGGGGCACCGAGCGGTACCCGGTGAGCCCGATGTGCGCACGGTCATGCCAGAAGTAGCTCACATTGGCGCCGGCTAGACCCTCTGCGTACATCGCAGGCAAGGTCGCGAACGTAGCCGTGCTCGCGGGCGCGCTGGGACCGCCGGTCGGTATGTACACCGGGGGCGCTCTGCATGCCGGGTCGTCGTCTCGCCGAGGGTCGCTACATGTGCGCGCGTCGACGACCTCGATCTGCGGGATTCGATGCACCTGATACGACCCCCATGCGTACAACTGCAGCCATCCTTGCCCCACCGAGAGGTCCTTCAACCCCATCGCAACGCCCGCCAATCGATTCGTCCAGGCGTAGTCTGGTGTGACGCGTGTGATGCGATCGCTCGGACATGGTGACGCAGCCAATTCTCCCGCGGCGCGCCTGCACCGAAGCCCGAGCTCGTTGTTGCGACGAAGCTCGTAGTCTCCGAAGAAGCCGTTGGGTGTAACTTGGTCCGTCACGTCGAACGTCAGCCGTTGCCCAAAGCCGATACGATACGTCCCGCCGATGATTTCCCACTTGTCGTCCTCCCACTCGACATAGAGCTTCGGCACCTCAAAACGAACGTGCTCGGCCTCCGCTACGAGTCCGCCACGGCTCTGGTCCCATCGAACGCGACGCAACCTGTTTCTTGTGAGAGCACCTGCAAGCCCCATGTCCAAGTGCCGGAGCGTCTTGATGCGCGCTTGCACCGCCGAAGCAGGCGGAAGCCGGTCGTATCGGCCACTCCATCGGCCCTGCACCCGCACGAAACCGCTGGTTTGCGACCTGGGCGCGTCGGGAACCCGGACGATCACGAACGGGCGCAGGGAGCCCGCCACTTCGGCTTCGAGCACGCCGCCCGCAATCAGATCCCCTAGGCTGTGAATTACCCCGGTCTCTTTGCGGTACGCGAGGATCCGATCGACGTGCTTGTAGTCGAGGTTCGGAAGCAGATACAAGCGACTTCGATTGGCACGGTTCAGCTCCACGCGCGTTTGGTACAGCAGCAACAACGCGTCGAATGACGATTCCGAGATCTGCTCTGTCACCAAGAGATCGTAGAGGTCCTCCTCGGCTTCGATGTCGATGAAGATCTCGTACTGGACTGCAGATGCCGTGCGCGGCGCCAAGGCGAGAAGGCAGGCGAAGACAAACGCGCGCTTCAGAAGCACCAGGGGTTCGCTGAGCCGGGCGTCCCCAAGTCACCTTCACCGTAGGCGTGCACCGCGGCGCAGACGTTGCCAATCTCGTCGACCTGCGTCGCCACACCGGCCGTAGAGCGCTCGTACGTCACCGAGTCGAGTACTTGGCCATCGATGCTCAGCGTGATCGTTTCGTTGCTGTTGTTCAGCGAAAGGGACAGCTCGGCATCGACCTGTTCGACCCCTCCGTTTTCCGACGGATTCGTGTTCCGTGCGAAGACGACGTGCGCGCCTGCCGGCACCCTCAGACAATCTTCGCTCTCTACCGTCGTCGTGCTCGAAGTGAGATCCGACAACACCAATCCGTTCAAGTCGACGGCCGCGTCGAGCCGGACCTCCACCCATTCGCCTTCGCGGTTCCCGACCGCTGCTGGGTTAGCCATCCATTCCGTGATGGCTGCGTCGCCCGTACCCGGACTCACGACGTCGCGAGGGGTGCCGTCGTCGAAACACATGCCGGGAGCCAGCACCAGCGGACAGCTAGGGTTCGTATCCCCGGGCGTTCCGAAGTTGTCCGCCAAGTATTCGTCCTGTGGCAGGGCCAAGCAGAGCTCGCCATGTGGGTCGACCTGCCAAGCGGCTCCCTCGACCGTGCCGTCGTAGTCCACCCGGTCGAGCACGATCCCGTCGACCCCGGCTAGGATGCTGCGCTCTCCAGAGTTACCCAGGCTGAACTCGAGCTCCGCGTCGACGCGGGGAGCCGCCGCCGGGCTCGCCCCGAAGACGACTCGTACGCCCGCGTCGACCCGAAAACAGTCTTCCTGCTTGATGACCACCTTCAAAGCGTCAGGCGCAGGCCCGAGTTGAAATGCGTTGAGGTCGGTGTCGGCGTCGAAGCGTACCTCGACCCACTCGAAGTCACCGTCCGCCCCTTCCGGGTTGGCCATCCACTCGGTAATTTGTACCTCGCCGGGCGCAGGCACGCGGATCGCGCGTCCGGCCCCGCCTTCAAAGCACAAGCCTTCTATCTGCACGACCTCGCAGGGACTGTTGGGAGCCCCCGGGGTTCCGAAATTGCCGTCCGAAATCTGGTCGACGCCTTCCGGGGTGGAGCACCAATGAACCGCCTGGTCGTTCAGCTCGTGATCCGGCGCGAGCCGCCCGTCGAGCTGGAGTGCGCGGCCGTCGATCGTCTGCTCATAGCTCACCTGGTCGATGAGCAGTTCCCCGCAGCGAACAGAAACGACCGCATCCGAGTTACGAAGGTTACCGAGCGTCTTTCCATAGCTGTAGTCGACGTGCGCTGGCATCGAATCAACCGGCGCGTTCCCAGCGACGAAGTACGCTCCAGCGTCAATTGAAGCGCCGATGAAGCGATGAGCTTTCGGACTAGCCCCGTCGGCCCTGCTCGTAGTGAGCATCAGACCATCGAGCGCGAACGATGACCGCGTTGTGTTGAAGAGCTCGATGTACTCTCCTTCACCATCACTCCCGTTGGGATTGGCGTGCAGTTCGGTAACGACCAGGTCGCCAGCCTCGAGGTCATCGCAAATCGTTGCCGCCACGACCGCTTCACGCCCGCAACCGCCGAGCAACAGCACCCAGCACGCGAACCCGTGCACCCACCTTCGAACACCCGCCATCTCGACCTCCCGTCGCCGTGGTTTCGCGGGTTATCGGACAGCGCCTTGCGCGGTTTCGTGTTGAGTGGTTGGTTACTCGGCGGCGCGTTTCGCGTCACTCGGCCACGGCAACTTGGCAAGCATGACCTGCGCAGGCTCTTTAACTACGATCTGGAGTGTGCGGTAGTTGCCCTTTTCGTAGCGTTCCACTGTGCCCCGGATCGATACGGGCTCACGCTTGTAGCGGTCGATCCCACTCTCCCGAAACGCGTCCTTGTCGAAGAAGATCACCGGAAAACCGCTCCCGCGCTGCCTTGCCAACGAGACTCGCACCAGCCCCTTGAAGTGCCGGATCTGATCGACAGTCGCAAGGATGGTCACCTCTTGGCCGAGCCTCTCCTCGAGTTCGGCGAGCGCGTCCCAGTGCGTCAGTTGGATGTAGTCGTCTCGACGGTTCGCCTCGTGCTCGAACGCCCGGATGAAGTCGGCCCGCGCGTTCCACCATGCCTTGCGCTCGTCGTAGTCGCCATAGCCTTGGGCGCTCGGGTCCCAAATCCCCCGCTTTTCCGCGCGTGCCTCGGCCTCCGCGTGGCTGAGCTGATTGTGAAAGCGATGCGAGTATCCGTACTTCGTGAAGTACGGGCTCATCCCTGCGCGCACGCACTCCACGTTGTAGCTCGTCCACCGACCGTTCTTCTTGAGGAATGCATACGCGAGCAGGCGTCCGTAGTGCCCACGGATTTTTCTCGGGTCATCGCGTTCTAGCCGCACGACGTCTGCGCCCTCGAAGAACGCCTTGGCAAACTCCGAGGCTTCCTCCCCCATCGGCGTCCCCGCCTTTCGAGGACGCACCGCATCGCCGCGCTTGCCTTTCAGGTACAGTTCGAAATCCCTTGCCGCAGCCGCGCGGTCAGCCTTACTGCGCAGCTTCTCTTCGGTGTCGATCGACAACAATCGAATGGAGCCGTCGACGCCCTCCACCCGAACCGTGTCTCCATCGACCACGGGCTTGTCCGCGAGCCGGTACTCGCCGATCAGCAATCCCTCCTGGTCGGTTTCTTTTCGTGGCTGAGCGGACGCCGTTACGCGTTCGGCGTCTCCCGTGTGCGCCTCGACGGCGTCTACTTGCTGAATCGGGGCCTCTGCCGTCGCTCCGCGGTCGCAGCCGACGATTGCCACGATCGTGCAAGCCCCTGCCGCCCAGATGCCACCCCACATTCGCATCAGCCGTAACCTATTCAATTTGACCCCCGCCGGCTACCGCTTACACGACAATCATCATGACGAGCCCGGATACCTCCCGCGTTGATGCCTATGCTGCCCACGAGCCCGGTGCATCGCTCACCTCTTTCGACTACGAGCCCGACGTTCTTGGGCCCCACGATGTCGAAATCGAAATCACGCACTGCGGAATCTGTCACAGCGACCTCCATCTGATCGACAACGACTGGCAGAGTAGTGCGTACCCGCTCGTACCCGGCCATGAGATCGTCGGGACGATTGCGCAGAGGGGCGCCCTCATCACTCACGTCGACGTCGGCGAGCGGGTCGGTGTGGGTTGGCAATGTGGGAGCTGCTTGCAATGCGAATGGTGCGAACGTGGCGACGAGAACCTCTGCGCCAGTATCGCCGAGACTTGTGTAGGTCGTCCCGGAGGCTTTGCCGATCGCATTCGAGTCGACGGGCGTTTCGCATTTTCGATTCCGGACGCGCTGAGCTCCGAACTCGCGGCACCGTTGCTCTGTGGAGGCATCACGGTCTATTCGCCGCTTCAGCAGCACGCCCGGCCTCAGAGCCGCGTGGGTGTCATCGGCATCGGCGGGCTCGGTCACTTGGCAATTCGCTTCGCGCGCGCAATGGGATGTGAAGTGACCGCATTCTCATCGACCGCGGCGAAAGAAGAGGAAGCCCGGGCGCACGGCGCACACCACTTCGTCTCCAGCATCGATGACACTGCCCTCAAAGGGCAGCGGGAATCCTTAGACCTGGTCATCTCGACGGTGAACAGCCCGCTGAACTGGAACCGCTACGTCAGCGCGCTCCGTCCCAACGGCGTCCTGTCGTTCGTGGGCGCCCTGGCCGAGCCCGTGACCATACACACCGGCATGCTGATGGCCCGACGCCGCTCGGTGACCTCGAGCCCCATTGGTGGACGGTCCACTATGCGCGAGATGCTCGA
>Ga0164313_10002408_pt1 | contig 16811 bp, 9 predicted proteins | sample GuaBasSedimGuay4_FD_113735 | JGI IMG/M metagenome (GOLD analysis project Ga0164313, IMG submission 113735) | Subseafloor sediment microbial communities from Guaymas Basin, Gulf of California, Mexico - Guay4, Core 4569-4, 0-3 cm | ecosystem: Environmental > Aquatic > Marine > Hydrothermal vents >...
AGGGGTTAAGAATACCGTTACCAACGTTTTGTTATTTCTACTTTCGTCTCGTATTTACCGCTTATTCTTGGTAGAAGATATCAATGATAATAACAAATACCTGGATATGGCTTATCGACAATGGTTATGGTTCGAACACTGGTTTGAGCTTGATGAATATGAATACCTGAAAAAGATATCTCCCTCTGGGGCTTTAGTACAAGAGCGGCCAATGGCCTTTTTTGAAGGTTCTGATTACCAAGAGAAAATACACCCTCCATGGGCTGAAGGTTGGGTCTGGACAGGCGATCAGGGTATGTTAGTTGCAGCTCTCACGGATATGTTGGCGGTAAAAAATGAATTGAAAGAATACCTTGTTAAAAGCACTGTAGCTCCTGATTTTAATACCGTGATTTTTGAAACTAAAATACGTACCTTGATTAAATTGATTGGCAATGGTGTGAAAACTGCATTGATCGGTGAAAATGATGGTATTATTCGGGAAGCACCTTGTTTATCAAGCTTTGGGCCAAACCACGGTAATGATTATCTGGCTGGTCGCGGTATCATGATGAGGTATCTTGGTGCCAACGAAGAGAAAGCTCTTCTAGGAGTTGACCTAGATGAAAACATTATGGCAACAGTTGATGCGATATGGCATACACGTAACACAGTTAATAATCAATTTCAACCAGAATTTACCAGTATTGAAAATGACAAGCTTTATATTAAGCAATTCAGAAAGCTTTGGGGATTAGCAGATGATGTATATGAGTGGGACATAAAAAAAATGAAAGACCAAAATAAACAAGGTGTCTGCCAGTCTATAGGGCTTGACGCACTTGGAGCAGCTATAAAGTCACAATAAAGAAACTTTTATTGATGAAGGAGACATTGATATGAGAAAGATTCTTAGGATATTGAAGAAGAATAAATTTGAAGGGGTTCTTATTCCTGATCATACTCCTCAAATGACAAGTGACGCTCCATGGCATACTGGTATGGCTTATGCAATGGGATATATGAAAGCTCTGCTATCTGAGGTAAAAGATAAATATGCGATTTAATATGAAATTAGGACTAATTAAAATTATAGGATTTGTTTTGATGCTGACATCTCTGCTATCATGTAATAAAAATGAAAATTCAGAGAAAGTGCAACCTCCCAACGTATTATTAATATGCGTGGATGATCTAAGGCCTGAATTAGGTTGTTATGAGAATACAATTATCAAATCCCCAAATATTGACAAACTAGCTTCCGAAGGGGTCACTTTTATGAATCACTTTGTTCAAGTACCAACTTGTGGAGCATCACGATATAGTATGCTAACAGGAAAAAGACCTGTTAGCCCCTATTTTCTTGGAAATAACATTCAATATAGTACGAGCCCGGATCAACCGGAAACCTTTATTCATCACCTAAAAAACAACGGATATTATACGGTTGGTATGGGTAAGATCAGCCATTCTGCAGATGGTTTGGTTTATGGGTATACAGATCCGGTTTCTGATAAGAAAGAATTACCGCTAAGTTTCGATGAGTTTGTGTTTGACGCAGGTAAATGGGAAACAGGTTGGAATGCTTTTTTTGCTTATGCCAATGGAGAAAACCGGCAGTCGATGAAACGACAAGTAAAACCATATGAAGAAGCTGATGTTTCGGATGAAGGCTATCCCGACGGATTAACAGCAAACCTTGCAATTTCCAAATTAAAGGAACTAAAAAATATGGATAAACCGTTTTTCTTAGGAGTAGGTTTTTTTAAACCTCACTTGCCATTTACTGCTCCCAAAAAATACTGGGACATGTATAATAGAGAAGATATTCCTTTAACACAAGCTCCTTATATTCCTGAAAACATAAATACTGCCAGCTTACACAATAGTGGTGAGTTCAATGGTTATCAACTTACTGATGAAAAAGCAACGCTTGACAATCCGTTATCGGATGATTATGCCAGAAAAGTAAAGCATGCCTACTATGCAAGTATTAGCTATGTGGATGCCCAAATTGGCAAAGTACTGGATGAGTTAAAACGATTGCAATTAGATAAAAATACAATTGTGATACTATGGGGAGATCATGGATGGCAATTGGGAGATCATCTAATTTGGGGTAAACACACCCTATTTGAAAAAGCCCTGAAAAGCGCATTAATTATTAAATCACCTTATGCTAAAGAGAAAGGATTTAGGGCTGATGGGATAGTAGAAAGTATTGACCTCTACCCTACTATATTGGAGTTGTGCAACATGGACCCGGTTGAAGGGATCGACGGAAACAGTTTAAGGCAGCAGTTAGAATCTCCCGGCACAAAAGGAAAGGAGGCTGCATACAGCTATTTCAAGAAAGGCATCACGATGAGAACAAATAAGTACAGGTTAACAAAATATTTTAGAAAAGAAAGTCCTACAATGGAACTGTATGACATTATCAATGATCCCGAAGAAACAAAGAATATTGCGGCAGATAATCCTGATATTGTAGAAGTATTAATGCCGCTCTGGAAAAAAGGGAATACAGGTTTATACGATCCGTTGCCTTAATTCAATTTAATATAATTTGATAATAAAAGAGTTAAACTTTAAGCATGAGAATATTTGCAGGCTGCTACACTAAGAAAATTAGCGAAGAACTGAATGGAAAAGGAGAAGGAATCTATTGCTTTGATTTTAATACAAGCAGCGGACAACTAAAACTAGTTGATGTAATCCCTGCGCAGAACCCAAGCTATTTGACCCTGTCAAAAGATGGTAAATTCTTATATGCTGTTGAAGAAGTACTCATGGATGAATCTCCAAAAATTAGAGCTTACAAAATTAATCAGGAAGGCAAACTCCCTACCCTCACCTCGATAAATGAACAAGAATTACCAGGGTCATTTGCCTGTCATCTTAGCTTGTCAAATTCACAAACACATTTAGTAGTAGCGTCGTATATGTCTGGCAATGTATTGGTTTACCCCATTGATGCAAATGGAGGTATTCTTCCATTCACTCAAAATATTCAACACGAAGGCTCTGGCACTGATAAACAAAGACAAGAAGCTCCACATCCCCATATGATTTACCCAACCGGTACAAACGGCATATTCGTTGTTGACCTTGGGCTGGATCTGGCAAAAGCTTATGAGCTTGATAGTAAAACAGGGCAAATGATCGAAACTCCGGAATCAGACATAAGTATCCGCAAAGGAGCTGGTGCAAGGCATGTGGTATTACATCCTGATTTGGATTTTGCCTTTGTATTTTCTGAATTAAGTGCTGAGGTTTTTAGTTTCCGAAATACAGGAAAAAAATACGAGCTTATTGAAGTTCTACCATCACTTCCTGATGATCATACCATTACCCCGAGTGGCGCTGCGGTTCGGATGCATCCGAATGGAAAGTTTCTTTATGTATCGAATAGAAGTAATAATTCAATTACCATATTTCAGTTTGATAAACAATCTGAAAAATTGTATTTAGTGGGGTATGAAGCCTCCGGAGGCAAAACGCCAAGAGAGATCAATATTGATCCCACCGGAAAGTGGCTGTTGGTAGCCAATCAGGATTCAGACAGTATTGTTGTATTTGGCATAAATCAAAGTAATGGTCTGTTGAAAAAAGTTAATGTAAATAAAGAGATAAAAACCCCTTGTTGCGTTCAATTTCTTGGAAATCAGTTAAGCAATTAAAAAAGTAACCGGAAATGGATTCCCGTTTTCACGGGAATGACACGAACGTCTATGTTTTTCGGAAAAAAAACTCAACGAAATTTCTGATTTGTAGCTGTTTAGAAACGAAATAGTTATTCCAATGAATAATTTAAGGGTAAATCAAAAAGCATTTTGAATTTCATCGATCGAAACATTCAGAACTTTTACTGCAATCCTGTTCAATATTTCCTTTTTTCCTTTAAAATGGTATATCCGCTGTGTATGAGTATGGCTTTCCCCCGAACCTAAAGCTAAGGCGGGTGATGAGCTTTCCAACTCATAAAAAGGTCCCATTTGATCACCATCTTCCAGTGCGCCATCGTTATAGGAATTCAGTACATCGCCTGAGTACGGATCATCCTGTAATTCCCAGGCCGAATTAACATAGCTATCTGTTGCATTCGGTTCAGCGATCTCTAAAATTGTTAAAACTTTATTTTTTGCGTCATAACTACCCATAAATCCAGTTGATCTTGCCGGAGAGACTCCTATCTTCCCTCTACTCTTCCCGTCAGCTTTATAAAATACAGTTTGCTCTGTAGTTTTGAGGCGGTCTGTGGCAATTTCCCCAAAATAATTATCATTCACAAGCAGTCCCAGTTGTTCCTCAGTTCCTTGTTTTACCGGAATAATCACGGTAGTTTCATCAGTTGGGCTGATCATGCTTAATAACCAAATCGATAACAAACCGGTTTCTTTTTTCCAGTCTAAAGCGCCTATATTTTTAACATTATTTGATGTTTCATAGGCTATTACAGAATAATCTTCAGTATCTAATTTTAAATTCTCATTAATTTGTGCTTGGTTAAGTAAGGTAATTTTTCTTTTAACATCAATATTAAATTCAGTGCCGGAATAATTTATTAGCTCCATCTCTTTATGGAAAAGTACACTTCTTGAATCTTGTTCAATAATATCAAAAGCTTCTGTATCCAGTACTGATGGCACAAACCAATCTTTAAATTCAAAACTTGATTTTGGAGCAAAAAATATAGAATACTGTCCCCCTTCCGGACCTAACCAAAAACGTTCCTCCCCACCGGTTGGGTTTATATGTTCCATAATCTCTTTGGATTTGATCAACTCATAATTAAGCCAGCCAAAACTCATGCCCAGATCTCCATTGAGTGTACTCGTCATTACACGACCCTGTAATTCCGGAGAAACCACTAGCATCGAATTTTTATTAGTTCCCTCTAAAACAATGGTGTTCTTATAGTGTTTCTTAAGAAATGTCTTATCGTAACCGAAGCTGCCCTTATCAAAAACATTGTCTTTAGTAATCGCTTCAAAACGAACTAAATAACTGTCCGCCCCATTGTGGATCATGGAAATACCCCAGGTAAGTTCATGTGAGGAACCTCCCGTCAAATCAGCTCTGTATGCACCAGGGGCATTTGGTCTTTTATTAATGCTTATGTTCTTTTTATCTGTTATAAAATCAAAACCAGATTTCGAATACTCAAGTGTAGAAGAAATTGATGCCAAAGCTCCAATCCCTTCTCCTTGTTTCCAGACCATTACTTCATGACTCTTGTCTAAAATAGGATCAGGATGTTTTACATATGGGCCTTCCGGTTGATCCGCAACTGCAACTCCCATCATGGTGTGTGCAGGACCATTAGCTTTATGAGCTCGGCTTCTTCCTTTATAATACAACAAATATTTTCCATTTTTTGATAATAATGATGCATCATCAATTCTATAGCTGTCAAATTTTTCAGGTGAATTGCTTATTTCTAAAATGGGTTCGAAACCAATTCTTTTGAATTGTCCGTTGGGGGCATCGGCAACAGCCAAACCCAGAGCGGTAATATCGCTAGTGGAATTATTTTCGAATTGGCCATCTGTTCTTCCGGGTGTAGGTTTTACCCCTGTATAAAACATATAATACTTACCATTTACTTCCATAATATTAGGCGTAAAAACAGCATGAGAATCAAAACTATCATTAGCTCCAACCCCTAATATTTGTCCTTCTTCTTTCCATGTATATCCATTATCGGCTGAGGTAGCATACCATATATCGCCCCAATAGCCAGACGCCTGACCTATCACTTTCGTATAATAGATATAACAAACACCATCAACTTTAATAATATCACTTGGGTCTCGTCTGGTAACACCTTTTTCAAACCCTATTCCTTCAATTTCGTTATAGATGAAATTTATAGTTTCCGGCATCTTATCTGAATTGGAAACATCTTTGATCTTCTCTTTACAATTGCTAAAAAAGAGTAGACTAATAATTCCTGTTAATAGTTGAACGTATTTCATACTCATAATATGTACTTTGTTTACAATTAAAATAATAAGAAATTTATATACCTCTAATATTGAATATTCAAATTAAGCGCATCGCCTTCTTTCAACAAAGTTTCTTTAAAAGTTAATGAAAGTATCCCTGTTTTGTTTAGGTTATATGCCATTTTCAATTTTATATCGTTTAACTTCAATCTAATTTTGCGAGGTCTTTTATTAACATCCAGAGCAACTGAAAACTGTTGTACAGCCATTTGACCGGAAACTATTTCAACATTTCCAAATTGTTCATTATCGGATTGTCTTTGTGTAAACGTTCCCCAACCTTCAGCCGTAATAAAACCTGCTTGAAATTTTTCAGGAGTCAACTTTGGAGCAAAAGCCAAACTCTTTTTCGGCCCATGATATTCAAAACCACAAGCGGCAATATAAACGCCATAACTAGCCATAGCTCTGGCATAATGATCACTACATTCAATTTCATTATAAGGATTACGCTTAACCGCATCATAACGATCATGAATCGCTCTGGTTATGGCTAATCCTTCCTGGAGCTTACCTTCCCATATCATATGACCTGCTACTTCATACTCAAAGCCAGTCATACATTCATTAAAATATCCAAATTGCCAATGTTTTTCCCAATCACTTTTCTTACCTCCTTTTGGCCAGGTACACATCACTAAACCTGCATCATTATCAATGGCATATGGGCGACCCGCAATATTTTCCGGTAAAGATTTTCTATAATCGCCCATGTTTGGAACAAAGTTATATTTCCATAAGGCTTCTAAGGACTTCTGAATCATCTTTTTATTGTACAATCGACCTAATCCTAATTGAAAAGCCCAACTTTGCCCAAAAACCTGATCAATATAACATCCTGTTCCAATTCCAATTGCATCTTTATGTTCCGGGTCTTCATTTTGAATAAAATACTCACCATTAAACAAAGACTCAATGTTCTTTTGTCCTTTCTTTAAAATACCACTACATAAATTTGCAAACGTTTGGTCATTCATTTCTGTTGCCATTTCTTTACCGGCTGCCAGTGCAGCAAGGTATAATGAGATAATGACGGGAATATTCCCATACCATTCAGCATCTAATGTATTGTGCTGTTCTCCATAGATCAACCCATCGGCTTCACCATCTTCTTTATCCATGTCAATAAGATAATTTAAGGCAGCTTTAATATTTTTCCAATTTTCATTAAGAAAATTCTTATTAGATGTCATTTGATGTTCACGATACGAACGCAACACAATTCCAGCTTGTCCATCTGCAGCATCTCTATGTGCTAAACCTCCTCTAAAATCTATTTTCCCGTTTTCTTCAATTACGGAAAAATCTGTACGTTCTCTTAGGTTTCTTTCCAATTCCGGAAAAATTCGACCAACAGCTTGTGCATAATGCCATACATGAGTACAGGTTCCCGGACAACATCCAATGCCTTCCCAAGCCCAAAATCGCCCGTCTTCTAACAAATAACACGTTTCTGTTGCCAGAGTTGATGTATTGGCAAAGGTTCTATTCAAGAACCAATAGGGCAAAGTTGATTTATTGTAAAACGTATCTGTAAACAATTGTGTTTTACTGAACAACCTTTCAAAATCTTGAACAATATTTTGTGCTACATCAAGTGAATTCTTAAATCTATGGCTATATGACCTTCCTGCGTATTCGTCGCCATAAATACGTAAATTAGGAAAATACCAACTAATTACAAATGAAATTTCCTTACTTTCTCCGGGCTTTAATGCTATTGTTTTACTTAATCCTCCACGTAAACTAATTCCAAAAGTATCCGTTACCGACTCTTTATATTCGTTTTCACTAGGGAATAGCATCTCCCTGTAAATATCTTCCTGAGATGTTGCGTTAACTGTATCATCGGTGTCAAGGAGTGTCAAACAAAAATCACCATAATCTCTTTTCTTAGAGAATTCAAAATCTAATTCAGATCCGCTTTCATCTAAAACAGCCTCGCATAGCAAGGATGTAGTCCTTTTATTGCTAACAATTGTATTTTTCAATTGTACTTCGGTTGCAACTCCTGAATAATTTAATACCGGATTTTCTAACCAACCAGATAGTTCACAACTAACTTCTTTACTACTTGTGTTTTTTACAGTATAACGCATTACAGTTGCAGGGTAGCTTGAAGACGAAACTTCTAAGGGTATAAATGGTGAGAAAGCCTTTAGAATTATTTCTACCGGTATATTCTTTTCATTATATGTAACTTCCCCAACGGGGTATCGCCCTTTAAACGTAATATTTTTAAATCCCTTATAATCTAACCTTTTAGACCACATAGAATTTCCCTGTTGAATTTTAACAGCGAATCCTTGATCAAAAGGATATTCCTGAGTTATGGGTACTATATAATTACTACCATCTCTGGCTCTCACTTTTCTTCCATTTAAGTGATGAACAGCACTGGTAACACCTTCCTTTGTATCGTTAAAAATATCCCAAAGCCATAATTTACCATCACCTCCAAGATACACTTGCCCCGCACAGATACCACCAACCGGCATACCAATGTATACCAGATCCTGACCTGTATATGTCTCTGGGGTTCCTCTTTCATATAATGATCTCACCCAATCAGGATCTAAATTTTTATCAATTGGTATTTGATAGTTTTTCTGATAAAGCCCAGCACTTAACGGATGGTTAAAATCAATTGTTAGACCAGCAATTCCAAGCCCCATTACTTTTATAAAGTCTCGACGTTGTACCCTATTATCCTGCTCAATTACAGGCTGTGTATTTTGTGTTGAACAGCAGCAACTTGTATCAGAATTGTCATTTTCCATACAATGCTGATTTTTATTTTCTACAATATTAGATTGGGTTTTCACAATTACAATTTATTTAATAATATTATATTTTTCTTTTGTTTAATCTGTTATTTCTTATTTCTTTCTCTGTTTTCCAATCGATATTCATCCTGCTCTTTACTATCCTTTAACATATCCTCTACATTATCAATCTTAGGAGAATCTTCTACTGCTTTCCAATCAAATTTTTCATTCAAGGGATCCAGCGCTTTTTGTGGATCAAACATTCCTTTATCTACGTCAACTGCATTGTAAGGCTTATAATTTGGCTCTGATGTAAAAAAATCTGATAGATCAGTTGCTCCGGCGTCATATTGATTCAGGTAAGGCAGACCCAAAATATTCCAAAAAGTTTTAAAAATACTACCAAAACTATAATGTACCGAACTGACATGATCTCTTTTTACCCAGGGAGAAATGACCATTAAAATACTTCGATGTGCATCAATATGATCCACTCCGTTCTGCGCATCATCTTCGGTAATTACAATCAACATATTTTTCCAATATGGGGTATGAGAAAGGTATTCAATAATTCTGCCTATGGCCAGATCATTATCAGCCATATAACTTTCTCTAAAAGGATATCCTGCTTCAGGTCTTTCCCCTGCCCCATGATCATTAGGGACAATTACCGTAATAAATTCAGGCATTTTATCTTTTCCCGAAATCCATTTCTGATCAAATTCCTTTTTAAACTGGTCTATTCTGAATTGATCCGGGATTGCCATATTATAGGTTGGATACATTTTTGAAGTTCTATCAAAAAGAGGTTGTGGCATTGGATAATTGATATATTGATGAATGCCGGAATATTTATACTCCACTTTATAAAGTGCCGGTTCGAACATAACACTAAACCCAAAATTATAAAATTCAATTTTATTACGCTCCAAATGGTCCCACATTGATCCTGCCTCATTATAATCTTCAGGATAAATTGCTCCTGCTGCCCCGTTCATTGCGAAAACTCCCGGTGCATTTGAACCTGCCTTGAAACTTCTATTGCCTCCATAGCTTGAGGCTGTGGCAGTCTCACACCATTCATTTGGATAGGTATTCACCAACCAGCGATGTCCATCTGCGGAAACATCAGCGTCAACATAAAAATTATCAGAAATTGCAAATCTTTTTGCCAGGGCCAAATGATTGGGCATAACCGTAACATTGGAAACAGAACTTGTTTTATCCTTATTTGTAAAAGAAACATGAGTTCCATAGCGGGCTATCGTACTATCTCCAACTCCCTTTCCGATTTGGCCGAATACCTCATCGTAGGTCCTGTTCTCTTTGGAGATAAAAACAATATGTTTTATCGGACTTTCTTTTTCTCCGGGATATAATGGAATGGGATTATCCATTCTGCTCTTAAAAGAACTATCGGTTGACCTGCGAAAATTAAAGTTGTTGGTAACTACCTGATTCGTTAATCCTTCTAATTCTTTATCACTTGGAATATCAACTATTTGCACTGTACCTTTCATTAAGGAACCAATATAGCTCCCTTCTTCTTCTCTTTGAAAATTCACTCCTCCATTTGGACCACTCCCATACCCTTTTGCGTTTGCAATGATGAGTTTTTTTCCATCTTTACTTACTTCAATTTTTGAGGGAAACCAACCTGTTGGAATATGACCTAGAACTTCTTGTTTGGCAACATCAATAACAGCCACTGCATTTATCCCTGACTCGGCAACATACAATCTTTTTTGGTCAGGACTTATGGCCAATCCAAAGGGTATCACCCCTCTGAATTGACTAATTCTGGCATCAGGCTTTAGTTCAATAGTATTTATGACGGTATCTTTTTCGGCGGAAATAACGGAAATATTATCATTGGTTCCATTACTAACAAATACATACTCATCACTCGCCGCAATTGAATTTGGGCTGGATCCACCTACCGCAGGAATACCATCGATAAGGGTTCCAACTAAATGACCAGTTTTAATTTTTGATTCAACCGTCGGATTCGTTGGGTCTTCCAGATTAATTGAAAATACCGAAAACGCTTCTAAGACATTCAAATCTCCAAGTCCTTTAATTGAAATAGTATCATTTTCAATTCCGTGAATCATTTCCTCAGAACCATAGGCCGAAGCCGGATAATTAATTGATTTTACTTTCGCATTGACTTCAGGGCTCTCTCTAATAAGATCATATTCAAACATGCCAACATTAGCAACATAAACCCTTTTTTCATCAGGAGCCAGGCAAATTCCGAATGGGTACCGGCCAACAGGAACTGAATGAACAAGTTTTTTAGAATCAGTATCGATAATTACCATTCTAAATCCTATCTGGTCAACTCCATAAAGTGTTAACCCATCCGTTGATAGCGTCAGATCTCCAATATAACCGTGAGAATAATCAATATCACCCGAAACATAAGTACAATCAATGCTATCTTTCTTCTTTCCGGTATCAATATCAAACATGTATATTTTATTTTCCTGCCCACCTGCTACATAAACAGTTTGATTATCAGGAGAAATAGCAAGACCCATAAATACAGATGCCAATACTCCTTTATCTGTGGATGGCCCTGGGGGTACTTGTTGCACATCCGGCTCTTCTGATAAGATATTACGAACAATGGTTATTGATAACGGGCTGGTTCCTGAATTAGCCGTTACGGCAATATTTCCATCTCGACTTAAAGTCAATCCATAGGGATGGGGAGCGGTTACAATGCTTTTACCGGCAGGAGAAATATACCTGCCGTTTGGAATGACCGTTGGCCCATTTTTGTCAATTTTAGTGAACTCATTAACTGCAGGTGCAGATATGATCCATAATTCTTCATCATTTACATTACTTTTAAATTTGCAGGAGATTAGTATTACAAATAAAAGCGGATATAAATAAATTGACTTCATAATTTAAGGGTGAGACTTGTCATATTGATACTCAAATTTAATTTAATTTTAAAAACCCTATGGCCCTAAGTCCTTAATGGTTTGGTCTATATAAAACAGAAATGAAAGTCATCCTGCAACCTATTTCCTCTAATTTTTTCCTTCCAGAAACTCCTTCACAAGATAAACAAACGTCGCATTTTCTGAAATGGCAAAGACCTCAAGATTTATCATGGTCACAGCACTTAAATTTCCCCGCTCCTTCAGATCTTGCAGATACTTTTTTAGCTGATTTTTCGTCATAATCTGCAATTCTGCGGAAATTGATTCAATGACTGATTCAGAGGCCTTCTCTAAATGATCCAGCATTAGGCTACGGCTGTTAACGTCAATAATGGAAAAGCACTCCCAAAATGGTTTTTGCAACTCATCCGATTTCCAAAAAGACCGGGGCAAACTTTTCACTATAAAGGTTCGCACCAAAGGTATTCCTGTCTTGAAAATTTCTGCCACTCTAATATAATGATCTTCATATTGATACTCATTCAATGTATTCAAGGCAAAGAACTGATAGTCCACATTATTGCTGTAAAGCATACCAATCACCATTTCATAGCTCATCAACGACAGAGTATGGTTCATAATTTCACTCTTCACCTCACCATGAACCAGATTCCATGCAATATAACAAGAATAAAGCGCTCCCGAAACAACCGATTCCTTAACCTCTTCTTTTGTCGCACCGGAAATACCATCCACATCTGCCATTATGGAATCTTTAGGTGTTTCGACCAGATCCTCTATTTCTCTTCTTTTCAAAATCGAATTATCATCGATCAATAATTGGTGTAATTTCAAATAATCCGCTTCCAAAAACTCATCGTGATCATGTTTGGTCAAAGGCAAACCTTTAATCCAGTCAAAACCAGCGTATCTTCCCAAAATATTCCAGTACAATCGAATTTCCATCAACCTGCATTCGCCATCAGCGCAAACGGGAGCAGAAATATTGGAATTATATAAAACCGGTAATCCTTTTTCGTCTACCAACATATTCACACTTTGAAGACCGGTAGAATCTATATCAATATAGATGTCTGTTTCCAATTTTGTAAGCGTTGTTCCTTTCTTCCATTCCATTGTAAAGAACTCCGGACTTTCGTTAAAAATACTATCTCCTAAAATATTGGGAACTACTTTTTGTGTGCCAAACTGTGCCAAACCCATTGTAGTAATAAATAATGTTATGACCCCAATGGTAATTCTCATTTTAGTTTCGCTGGGTTTTTTCTATTTTCTGAATTTCAATAAGCTCTAAATAATCTTTCAAATAAGATGTGTAAATTTCCCTTGGGTTCACATCATATTTTTTACATAACGAGGCGGCTAAACCAACCGCAGCTCCCATCTGACCTGTAGTACGCATTACTCTTGGTCCTCCCAGACCTACATGTGAACAACTGAAATTTCTTCCTGCCATGAAAAGATTATCGATATTCTTTGAATACAGGCTCCTGTAGGGAATATAGTATTGAGGAGTTTTGTAAAATATCGCTTCCGATATAAAATCAGGATTATTTTCATCCTGGAGAACAGTTTGGTAATGCACATCTATTTCCCTCTCCTCAATAACTACTGCGTCCGGGAATTTGCGGTTCTCTAAGACATCATTAAAAGTAAATATATGATCTCCAACCAACCTTCTGGATTCTCTTTTACCTACCAAATAAGATACCCATTCCAGCTTGCGATTTTCATTTTCAGAATTTTTTTTAGCGTTGTAAAAAGATCCATAAATGGCTTTTAACATATGATCCCTTATTTCTTCTGCGTCATCAATTTGGTTAAGATCATTCCTGCTGAATTCCCATTGCCATTCTCCATTTACAGCTTCATGATTTTTGGCAATGGCCATAGCCCAAGGTACCTTTGGAAATTCTTGCCTTGTCTCCATTTCTCTAGAACGCCACAAAACGGATGAACCCATCACAACATTGTCAGGTTTCTTGGGACTCCATAATTCTCCCCATTCTTCCCAAGACTCTCCATAGGTATCAGCACTCTCACGCCCATACGAAAATTCGGCACCTACCCAAAAGCCGATCCAACCGTCGCCCGTGGAATCAACAAAATAGGGCGCGTTAAACCTCATTCTTTCACCAGTAGACGTATGTCTCGCATCCACAAATTTCACTGTATAATCTTCAGCTATGGCGTCATAGGCCTTCCAGTTTAAATACAAATCTATATTATCATAACTTTTTACGTTCTTATCCCTTTTATTTTGATCTAACTGAGCTTCGGGAGATCCATTGGGATAATGCTCCGTGTCGAGCATCTTTAGAATTCGTTCAAAATTGCCGTAAATTCCTAATGTATGTACACGTATCTCACTGCTGGCATTACCGCCAAGAACGGGTCGATCATGAATTAAAGCGACCTTAAGTCCCTGTTCTGCTGCAGCAATAGAAGCAGCACACCCTGCAATTCCACCTCCTACAACAACCAAATCATAGGTTTTCGTAAGTTCTGGAGTATTGGGTTCCCCGGTAACGGATTTGCGCCAGGATGTCAAGTTATTTGGACCTGATGGAGGCTCTTTATTTGAAGTTGTAAAATAAATAGCATCGCACCTACCATTAAAACCTGTTAGGTCTATCAACTCTATTTCTACTTTTTTGTTTTTTTTAATTTTGGTCTTGCCTGCATATTCCCATCCCCAATCCGGTCTCGTTCCTAAAGTTTTTTCCAGAACGGAGTCGTCTATCTTTAATTTAAACCTGCCGGGGGCCTCCCAAGACCCAGGAGCCCAGTTCATGGTCCGAATCCAAATATTGTATTTGCCTTTCTTGTGGAATTCTACTTTTGTCCTGGCATTTCTGACAATTTCACCCATCCCATGTGCCATCAAGTATGGAGAACCCATCTGATCAACAAATTGGGGGTCTACCACCCATCCTCCCGGATCGTCAAAACTTTCAGCCTCTATCAAAACATCTTGGGAAACAGCATATAGATTCACCAAAAGGATACAAAAAAGAGATGCAAATAATTTCATAGTCGAGATTAATTTAATTTATCCATACCATCCGTTAACCAATCTAAGGACATTTTAACAAAAACATTTTCTTTATGGTCATCTTTCTCAAAAAATAAACCTATTTCTCCATTTTTGAGAACAGTTAAGGAAGAATACGCAGCACCTCCACTATAAATGGTCTTCCCTTTTGTCCACGTTTTCCCTTCATCATAACTTAGTTTGATCGTCATGTTTATACGCTTTTCCTTATCATTGGCATTAGAAAAAAGTAGTCGATTCTTTTTATAACCATCTTCAACAGAAGTATAACGAATAAAGCTCGCATTGCAACCCGGGTCAGCAAGAGTCAGTTCCCCCTTAGTTTTCCATGTCATGCCATCATCAGTTGAAATATGAGAATAACGCATTCCTCCCTGATTTATCCGGCTATTTATCATCCAGGAACCATCAATCAATTCAATCACTTTAGACTCATTTCCATCTTTTATTGGTGTATCCAGCAAAAACCAGGTTAACCCATGATCATCGCTTCCAAAAAGATGTAAATCATTTTTTAAGTTCACCAAACAATGCAATAATTTGCCTGACCTCGTTTGAATTCCACGCCCTGAGGTAATAAATTTAAAATCCTTATGCCATTCCGGCTTTGCTATTTGAGAAGTAATATCTGCATGGTCTCCCCATGTTTTTCCATGATCCGAGCTTTTAATTACATGTAAATAATAAATATCTTTTTCCTTCTCCAGGTCCATAAAATTATAGAACAGGAAAATTTCATCCGTTTCTTTATCAACGATCATGGACGGGTCGGAAGCCGACTGGCCATTTGCGTAATCTACAATTATTTCAATATCCGACCATGTCAGCCCATTATCCTCACTACGTCGAATGGCGATATTAATGTCCTTGCTCCATTTCAAATCGCCACAGGATGGAACCCTTTCATCAATTGCAGCAATTAAATGCCCATTTGTTGCCGTTACTAATGCCGGTATCCGATAACAGGACACGCCTTCTTTCATTCCATTTCTAAACAAATTTTTAAAGTTTAAGGACTTTTTATAATCCTCTTTCTGGGCATTAACTCCAAATGATATTAATAAAAATAAGAGAAGAAAATAATTCTTTATTTTGATGTTTTTTAACTTGCTCATAAGGTTTTTAATCAATCTTTTTAGGTCAACACTTCGTTAAGTTTTTGTTTCTCACATAGACACAAGGCGCAAAATGCTGATTTTTAGCAGTTTGTAAAAATAACGTTGTTTTTGTATACAACTGACAACTAATATTATATAAAATCTTAACGGACTATTATTAATTCAATACTTTTATTTAGCTACTATAACCCTGACTTTTATATTTATTCAATAAGGTAGTCAACTCCACGACTATTTCAGGCTTTTCATCGTATAAATTATGTTGTTCTGTAGGGTCATTTGTTAATCTATATAATTGTCCTTCAGTACTTACCGGGATACCTTTGATCTTTACGGATTTGCTAAAACCTCCTGAATCTTTTCCTAAGATAAGTTTCCATTCTCCCTTTCTAATGGAAAATGTTCCATCTATCGAATGATGAACAATACTCTCTCTAACCTCTTTATCATTGCCAAACAGAATTGATGAGATATCATAACTATCTCCTAAGTCACCGTTGGTATTTGAAATTCCCAAAATGGATGCAACTGAAGAAATAATATCTGTCAAACAAATAACTTGATCACTTACTGTATTGGCTTGTATCTTACCAGGCCATGAAGCGATGAAAGGCACTCTGTGCCCTGCTTCCCAAATATCCGCCTTCATTCCTTTCCAAGGTTTACTTGGATCATGGCCATATCTTTTAACAGAACCAATAGTTCCTCCCATATCAATACCATCTCTTTGTGGAGAACCGTTGTCAGATGTAAAGATCAGCAAAGTGTTTTCGAACTGCCCTGTCTGTTTAAGTACATTGATGATCTGACCAACAGACCAATCGACTTCATGAACAAAATCTCCATATAACCCAGCTTCGCTTTTTCCTTTAAAATTATCAGTTGGTGCAATTGGCGTGTGTGGTGCTGTCAAAGCAAAATAAAGAAAGAAAGGCTGTTTATTTTGAGACTGCTCTTTAATATAT
>Ga0164313_10002409_pt1 | contig 16809 bp, 15 predicted proteins | sample GuaBasSedimGuay4_FD_113735 | JGI IMG/M metagenome (GOLD analysis project Ga0164313, IMG submission 113735) | Subseafloor sediment microbial communities from Guaymas Basin, Gulf of California, Mexico - Guay4, Core 4569-4, 0-3 cm | ecosystem: Environmental > Aquatic > Marine > Hydrothermal vents...
CACGGACCAGAACGAAACGCAGTTCCTCACGACCTTCGTATCCACGGGCTCTGACCTGGTTTTATCTGTTACCGGCTACGATATCGATTTGCCCGATGAAATCACCGTGTACCTTAACGGTGCACCCTTGGGCAACCTCAGCACCGGCCCCAACAATGGGCTGAACGGCGGGGACGTATTCGTGATTCCCGCCTCTGCGCAACAGCCGGGTAACAATCAGGTTCTGTTTGTGGAACAAACTTCCGGATGGACCTGGGGGGTCACTGATTTACTACTTACTGGCTCAGGCCCCTAAGAATAGACGCCTACAGCTAGCTCTGTAAGATATTCCTCATATGAAGCGAGCCAAGAATAAACAACGATTCGACCTGAGGAGTTACCGTGCCCCGGCATTCCGGTCTGCAGTGGCAATTCTAAACAATGGCCCTCTATCGGAAACGGATATAACGGCGCTCATCAGCCAACAAGGTAATGAAAGATTTATTGAGTTTCTAAACCAAAATTGTCTGGCATGCATTTTCCATACACACCTCTCAGAGCAAGGCAGCCAATCACCAGAACTAGAAACCGTCAGAGAAGCATTGCGTCCATTTGCGCTCAAATGTGCCGCCAGATATCTAGCGCAAAAGCGGACACTGAAGAAAATTCATGAAGTGTTAGAAACCGCCAGTATCAATTATGCGGTATTCAAGGGAGCTCATGTAAGAGAAAGTGCATATGAACAACCCTGGCTACGTACTACAGCAGATATAGATGTTTTAGTCTCGAATAAAGACCAATCTGCGGCGATCGATGCATTAAGAAATTCGGGGATGGAATATCATCACAATCCCGAAGTATTCAGCCATGAAGTCACACTTACTAACTCGGATACCTCCGTCGACCTACATTGGCACATCATGCGGCCAGGCCGGACCCGCGTAGATATGACAGACTCCCTGCTGAAAAACATGGAACTCACTCATGGCTACTGGGGCATGAACCCCACGGCGACCCTGTTTGTGCTGCTAACCCACCCAGCGATAAACAAGTATGTTTGTTCGCCTGATGCGTCGCTAATCAAACTGGTTGATTTAAGCCTTTGGATGAAACACCCGGATGTAGACCGGGACCAACTGCTCGCGTTGATAAATGCTTCCGGACTTAGAACCGCAGCCTGGAGCACATTGTTTCTGCTTCGTCTCCTGACCAACGAGCGGGACGACAAGGAACTGGCTGAAGAACTCCAACCAGGCATTCTACAGCGGAAATATATACAGTTCTGGGTATCCAGGGATCTGCCCACACGGTTTTATAAGCACCGATTCCTGATGCGCGCCGCCTTCAGTCTGTCTTTACATGACACTGTCGCGGATATATTCAGAGCGGTGAAACAACTGAGAGCTTACCGATTGGAGTCCGGGCAGTAAGAACAACCCGAACCGGTGTACCCCAGGCTTGTGGTGCCTTCAAAACAAGGCAGCGTATTGGCTGGCCACCACATCCCAGCGATACCGACGCCTGGCAATCTCCATCATGGAGTTACCCATGGGCGTTAAGGCATGCTCATCCAGAGCATCCAGCATGCCTGCCAATTCACCGGCGCTGGAGAAATACCGCGCGGCGTGCTCGGTAGTTTCCCGGTTGTAATCCACGCCAAACGCAAAAATAGGCAAGCCCAGGGACATCGCTTCAACCAGCGACGGGTTAGTGCCACCAGCACTATGGCCGTGGAGATAGAGGCAACAGTTGGAGCGGAGCTGATCCAGCGCATTCTGATGGTAGATGGGGTCCAGGAGATGTATGCCCTCAATCGGGGAATAGGTTGCCCGCAGATCCCGGCCATACTCACTGGAGTCCCAATTACCGACAATCACCACAGGCAGTGAAGCATTCTGCTTAACGGCCTCCAGTGTCAAATGCAGGTTATTTTCCGGCTCAATACGACAGACACAGAAAGCATACTTTTGCTGGAGGAATGGGTAGCGAACACTGGTCTCTTCAGATATCGCGACCTTGGCGGCCTGGTCACCTCCATAGGCTATCAAGGTACTCACCTTCGCGTACTCCGCTTGAACGTAATCCTGAATCACCTTATTGTCTGTTACTACTGAATCAGCGTAACGGACTGCCAGCTTTTCCGATAACCTCAAAAACCTTTTGGTAAACGCATTCCATTTGTCCCGCTTCCACTCCAGCCCGTCGATATTCACTACCAAACGGCGACGGGAGAAAAGCTTAAGGACAGGCAGGATTACACAGCCGGACACACCCAAGACTAGCACCGTGTCCGCATACCGAATCGCACTGAATAGTGAGACCACGTCGTACAATATGCTCTCAATACCGTTTGCATTCAGGGGCACATAGCGCAGCCTGGCCCCGTTATAATTATCCAGTGTTTCGTCGTAACTCTTACTGCTGCAATACACGGTAATCTCATGGCACTGAGACAGATGCTCAGTCAAGTACTCAGCCAAGGTCTCAAAGCCGCCATATTTCGCCGGAAGGCCAACGGTACCAATAATGGCTACCTTTCTAGTCACCTATGAATTCCAGAATTTCGCGATCGAACTTCTGCTGAGAAAAATCCCTTGAACGCGTCCTGGCATTCTTAGAGAGCTCCAGTGTTTTCTCCTCATCCTCTGAAAGACCAAGAATCAACCGAGCGATTTCTTCCACCTCGCATGAAGAAACCAGATACCCCTCAACACTCTCGGATACCATCTCAGTTGGCCCCCCCACGGGCGGAACAATCACCGGAATCCCGAAAGACATTGCCTCGACGATGGTTAGGCCAAAAGTTTCAACCCATTCGTCTACCCGCGACAGGTTTAACAAGACACTGGCCTGTCGATAGAACGGGGTAACGTCGGATTGCCGTGGCACGAGTGTGACATTAGATGGCACATCCGTACCGGAGAAATACCGCTGCAGTTCCGCACTGTCAGAACTCACAACGAGAGTGAATGCCACAGCACTGCTTGCTCGGCAAAGCCGAGCAATTTGAAGGAACTCCTCAACACCCTTATATGGTTTCAGGGAACAGATCATCAACACAGAGAAAACACCACCTGACTTCCACTCAAAACTGCATTGGCTGGCAAGCTGGATGAACTCTTCTGGTAATGCGTTATGAACCACACGGTGAGGAATACCAGGGAATGTCTCAGAGGCCTCGACTGATCGGGACACGAACACGACCTTGCCTGCGGTGTGCTGGACGACAAAGCGTAAAAACCGCTTCAGCAACGGAGGCTTCTGTGATATTTCGTGTACGTGGTAATACACAGTGTTACCCGTTGCCTTTCCAGCCAGCGAAGCCCCGAAAGGAAGCAGGGTATTGACGTAGAATATTACGTTCTGATTTCTGTACTTTAATAGCTTGAGGAACAGCGATACCTGTGAAATTAGGTAGGAAACGAGCGTCAAGTACCGATTTTTGAAGAAGCGATAAAAATAGAAATAGTGATTATCCGTAAGGCCAGAAAGAAACCCCTCCTCGCCAGAACCAGTATATAAATCCACCTCACAACCGGCTGAATGACTTGCCGAAATAACCTGTGATAACACTTTCGGACTGCCGCTATAGTCATTCAGCAAATGAACACAAACGATCTTTTTCATCTATTTCTAATAACTTTTGCCGGTACACCAGCGACTACAACGTTATCTGGAGTGCTCTTAGTAACGATCGATCCTGCAGCGATAACGCAATTGTCTCCAACCGTTACCCCGTCAAGAATCGTAACTTTTGCGCCTATCCAGCAGTTGGATCCTATGAGTATTCCTTGTCTAGTTACACCTTGTTCACGTATTAATTTTGTATTGTCAGAGTAGTTGTGATTCTCTGGGTGAGTACTAAAATACTGACCAATAATAGTATCACTTCCTATTTCCAACCCGCCAGAACCCCCCAAATAAGCAAACTCGCCCATTCCCACATTGTTTCCAATTCGGATGAATTCGCCGATGTCACTAAAAGTCATTGAAATAATAACTTGAGAAAATGCACCAATATTAACATTGTCCCCAATGGCTAGTTGGCCTCGCCCAAGGGCGCTTAGCCTGACATGATCGCCAACATTTACATTATTTCCGATGCTAATATTTCTTTTGTTGAATAGAACAATCGATTTCCCAAAAAATATTCGCCTGATCTTTCCATTGGCCCTAACCATCCTCAGCCCACGTAGAAACGCAAAGGCCTTGTCGATAGAAAACGATAATAGAAGTGAGGTATTAATCTCTTCATCGAAAGAGAATGTACTGGACTTCGTTTTGCGCACATATTGTTCAAGCAGCCACTTAATCACCCGCCAACCCCTTTATAGACAGCTTCTACCTGGCAAAGTGTGCTATCAATTTCAATATTTTCAATAGACACGTATCGCTGAGGAAAACGGTGAGAGAGCTCGCCAAATAGCGTCTTATAATTTCGCGTGAGTTTTTCAATACTTTCAGCATCCATTTCTTGCTTGCGTTTAAGGATGGCACCAGTATCAGCGTACAAAAATATATTTGTATCCGGCTTGAACACAAACCGATAAAAAAACTGAACAAAATTGGAACTCAAGTTGATGTTTGTGCGCTTGGCATCGACTATGAAATCAAAATAGTAGCGATCGTATACTATAACAACACCTTTTCTGGTGTACTTAAAATAGTTAACCCACTGCCCCAGAATATAATCAGACAAATAGTAAAAGAATCGCAGGTATGAAGAAATCTTTGAGCTATTCTGACCAGTACGCGGCAAGACTTCCGTCGTCCTTATTTCAGCAGCCTCCTTTCCGTATTTTAGTGCGCTCAGTATGGGGAGAATTGAAGGCCTATGTCTTATCTCCACAACATCGAGGTGATACTTCTTCTCTAATACGTCTACGAACTTCTTTAGAATCGTTGTCTTACCTGCTCCATCAACACCACTGAAAGTTACTATTCTAATATTACTATCAGTCAAAGACCTTGCCCCCTTTTGAAAGGCAAACGCCTAATGCATCTTCCCAAACATCTAAAATTAAACGTGCCTGATCATGCAATTCACTCTGCTCTGCGTACTTCGGGAGATAATAAATTAGGGTACTGGCAATATAAAACTGATAGCTGGCGTTAAAATCCATCCCATAATGATCAGTTAGTTTCTGAAAACCAGGAATATTACGAGCACGATCAAGTTCTTTCTTCACTTCCTGATAGCCAGCCCCCTCAATCATGACTTGCGACTGAAAAGCAAAATGAACCAGATCAAATGCCATGGGAACATCAAATTGACTCATTTCCCAGTCAAAAAGATATACCTTCTCGCCCGCGAGGTACATGTTCCACGGCGTGAAATCACCGTGAGATAGTGACACCACTGCACTTTTGTGGCTTTTATCAAGCATGACCAGTAGACGTTGTAGTTTTTCGAGAAGCGCTATAACCCAATCAAAATTCAATTGGCTGTTTGAAAAATCAATTTCGGAAATTCTTGCAGACAGAGTCCTGCAGCTTTCAGAAAGCTTCAGTTCATGCCAAGCTATAGTCCTAAACGAACAACGATACATTTCCGCCAATGCACGGATATGTTCGGGATTAATACTTGCTACCTGCAGGGCATGCCTTGGCTTTATGTTAGTTAACTCTACGATACCATTCCGATTAGCGTCGACAACACGAGGAACAACAAGGTGTGCAAACTCTAGGCCGTTCAGATAGTTTAGCTGCACGACTTCGTGGTCTACCAGTGCCCTTGACGAATCTGTGATGCCTATCTTTATAAACGTAGTAACTCCTTCGTTACTGGTAAGCTCCACTATGGTTTTTCTATTATCTCCAACAGTACCGGTAAAAATCGAATAGCTACAATTTCTATACTTGGAAAGCACCTTACCCACCTTGCTGTCGCCTGTAACACATAGCGAAAGGGGTCCGGAACTCACAAGGCCTGGCAACCTAATAAAAAAGGCCAACCTAATCAAACCACTTATAAATCTTGCACGAAAAGAGGCGGTACTGTAGAAAGCGAGAAAACTCGGCCTCGAAAGATGCTTTGGAAAAAGCCATCGAATAGTCCCGTCGGTGTTTTTGACATAGCGATACTCCGCAGACAACGGGCCTGGTGTAAGGGCGCCTTCACCCATCAAATAACGAAGAATAGTTTGATCGCTCTTATCAATCACTCAGCTCAGTTCCTTCACCTTCTACTTCACGATATATCTTTTCCACACGCGCCATCATTTTATCCCAGGTCATATTATTCAATAACGCTTGTTTTGCATTGATTGAATATTCATCGCGCAATTCAAATGAGGTGGCGAGCTTGTATATGCCTTCGGCAAGTTCATGTATAACCTGATCTGGGCTTGTAGGAGAAATTTTAATTCCACAATTGTCCGCGACTATTAAGTCGGGACCACTAATTTTTAGACATGCTACGGGAAGGCCCATTGTCACAGCCTCAAAAAACGCCCAAGTACCCCCTTCTTTGAATGTAGTGGAGTAGAAAATGTCGCTTTCAGAAATATAGTCCAACACTTTTTCGCGTGGAACCCACCCTGTGAATGTAACATTCTCACTCAACCCTTTAGTCTCACAAAACTCCTCTAGTACCCTTCGCTCATAACCGTCACCAACTATAAGAAAGCGAAACGGAATTCCATACATTTCCTTGAAATGCAAAATCACTCTTAGTGTGAGCAGGTTTATTTTTGAGTGAATAAAACGTCCGATTGTAATAATTTGAATAACATCCCCTTCGATCGGAACATTCCGCTCTGCTCTTATGAGTTCCTCCGGCACTCCAGTCTCGAGCATTACTTGCGCTTTATGGCGAAAGATTGAGGGAATCATCTCATAACTTTCGTTGGTCCTAACTAAAATGCGATCAGAATTGAAACACTGCAAGAAAAAGAACGGATTTACTTTCTGAAGCGCCTGCAGCGTATGTCTAATAATTTCGGTAGCAATACCCTTTGTTGTAAAGCCTCCTAAAAACCGAAGGGGTACATTCTCTCCACCGCCAACAGGACCAAGGACGTATTTCGTCGGCATCAGCCACATGAAATTAGGTAAGAGCAGACTACCAAATGTTATATAGTGAACAATGTCGAACCTTTCTACTTCATGCACGCGCCTTGCCTTTAAGAACGCTCCGAATTGCCAGAGCGTATAATACAAGTATAGTCCTCGCTCTCCCTTCTTCCACTTCCGAGCCCACTCTGGCAAGTCGTAGTAAATGATTTTGAATCTAGGTTCTAGGCCATGCTCTTCCAAATACCCCTCAATAGTTTCCCTATTTGAACACCTAGTCAGCACACAAACATTATTAAATTCTGCAAGAAGCGTCGACCACTTCCAACCTATTTCTTGCTCAGAAGTAGAGCCTGGCTCACACGCATAAGCACACACCAGAACACTTCGCTTTCGTTCTTTGCGGCTTTTCATCGAAAACTCAAAAATAACAAAAGCAAGAAATTGCTAGACAATCTGGTCAGGAGAAATATATTTTTGGCCTCTTTTTTTAACATGTAGTTTAGTTGGAAGTAGGAGACAGCATGTCCATCAAATGTTTCTCAGTACGTCTAACCTGCTCACCAAGTACAATACGAACAAGTTCGGGAACTACCGTTTTCAAGTCTTCAGTACCATTAAGAGACACAGCTAACACACGACGCTCCCGCGACTGCCGACCATCAGAGTGCAGGTACAGCACAACGTCAGGCTTTGGTATGAAGCGATTCAGTAATTCACTTCCAAATATCCCTTCCCAGTTGACTCTGCTAGATTGTAATTTGATAAGCACTTTCCTTTTTGTAACCTTTGACCAATAGGCACTGAAAAGTAGCTTCTTTAGATAATCTGGGACGCTGCTAGTCTCAATAAGTGTTGTCCCATGAAAACTACCGGACACAATCTCGTCGAACTTTTTCGTCAGCTGCCTGACTAAAACCTTATCACCCCCAACAAACCCAACTGAAATTCCAGTCGGGTAGCGCAATCTGTATAGAGCTCGCATGGCTTGGGCCAAAATATAATTAGCCCTATACGATAAGCTCGTATTCTGGCGTGAAATCTGTCTCAATTTCTTCCGATATGAACCAAAGTTTCTCGTATATTGGTCCAGGTCGGCTGACTCAATAAAAGCACATAGCGATGCCCCGACCTCGTCGCCAAAAACCATTATTATACCTCTTCTCACTGAGCCATTATCTACACTGTATAGTCTGGCTAGATTCTCTACATGTGACTCCTTAATGTCTCCCTTGAATATTCTCCTCTGAAGCAGAAATGGAACCTCGACTTCGGCAGCAGGAATATAGAAGTTTTTGTAGCGCCTTTTCCCTGACAACATAGCCTCAATCGGAAAAAGATTTGGAAATCCTCTTCCACTAAAATCCACGAAGAAATCAAGTTGCAAGAAAAAGTATTTCTCAATATTGAGTGGGGAAAGTATATATGCACATTTATGATAGCCATGCCATATTTTCTGGGTCACTCCGACACCGTATGCTCCTGCGAGCTCTATTACGATAGAGTCCAAACATCGGAAGGTTTCCCAATCAATAGCAATATCGACGTCGGATGGTATAAAGTCAGGCAAATCATCATAGTTATTCATTACACAATAACGTGAACCTATCTGGTTCAACGTATTAAAGAGTTCATTGAGTATTGACGACTCTAAATTCATACAATGCCTCTTTGCCGCTTGCTCAAGGTATGCGATGGCACCAGATTTCTCTCTAGTATCGAATTCAAGCTTAGTGAGAGCCCGAAGCAGATAAACAATAACTCGTTATACCGAGCCAAGAAAAGCACAGATACTATTAGCGTAAAGCGACTAATCACAATAATTGGAGAAATTTCTTTCCTAGGGTAACGCCTTTCGACCCTTATATTCCTTCTTAAGGAAAGATAAATCGGAATATAGAGCAAGCACATTCCGATTAGTCCAAAGTCGGCCAGCATGTACAAAACACCAGAATTCGCTTTGTAGGGTCTATTCCTAAACAATGGGAAACTGGGGGGGAAATACTTAACAGAGTAATGGTGAATATTTCCAAGCCCGACACCAGTTATGGCATGAAATGGCTGGTCAATAAAATATTCTAATATTGTTTCATCCTGGACTTCAAAACCGCTTCGCTTTGCTTGCTTTTCAACTGCAGATCTATTCACTTCTGACAAATTAAAAAATGAGGTAATACCAATTGCAGAGACACATAGCACCAGCAAGATGGACTTCCATTCGAAAACCCCACGTATAATAATCAGCATTACTAAAGCAATGCTGGCCCATACGATACCAGTAGTCGAAAATGAAGATAGCAGGTTAAAGAGAAACATAATCAAAATTGTGTTTTCATACTTTACAATCTTAAAATTATTCATTTTGCACAGTAATAAAATGGTTATTCCGAAAACCATTGCTACCGCAAGGTGCTTCGACTCACCGGCTATCGAATTGACCCTAAACACGGTATCGCGAATTCCGAGAACGAAGCCTGAACGAGTTGTCCCGTCAATATTCTGTATCGGGAAAAGGTCGAACCCGACCAGATGAAAAACAACGTATTGAACCACCCCTAACAAACCAAGAAAAACTAGGGCATACAAGAATATTCTAAGTGAAGTAATGGCATCACTCGCTGAGCGAATAACCAGAAGAGGGATAAAAATCAGATTCATCGTAATAGCAAAGAACATTAACTGAAATAGTATCCTCCCTTCATTTTTGAAAAATCCTCCAATCATTTTATAGACGGTCGTTTCATCGAGTATAAGAGTGTTAACCGCCGTTATCAAAACAACGTAAAAAATAAATAGATATATCAGACTTACGTACGACCTTGCCGACCTACCTAGCGGGAGGCCGTAAGCCAGTCTTGGAATACTGCGCAATAAAAAAGCTAGGCTTATAAGTTTCCATATTTGTATATCAGCACCCACCCACACATATAGGCTCTTTAGTGGAAAACTAAATATGAGAATATAAAATGCTCTTTTCGGGTTTTTTGCCACATAAAATATTCCAGCTCCCGACACTATAAGCACCAGAAATTGTATGATTATGCTAAACGATGGTGCAAACAAAAGAATTGACCTTAGGTCTTTCTAATGCGAGATAGAAAACGCAATATGCGTACGTTTATTTGGATGAAAATACATACTACAAATCTTTCTTTCCGAATATTCCTCCAATAGTAAAACAGGCTCTCAAGGTACGCCTTTTCGACAAACCGGGAAGACACATTCGCCGTTTCATTAGGCCCCGTATGTCTGACCACGCTCGAAGGATGATAGTAAGTCAGATAACCAGATGCTCTTAGCTTTTCATGTAGTATCAATTCCTCCATGTAGAGAAACGTATTTTCATTCAAAAATTCGATTTCTTCTAAGATCGAGCTTCGTATCAGCATTGATGCTCCTGATATGATATCTATCATTTGAGGAGAACTTGCTGCGTATAACTCTTCTTCATAGTAAATAGGATTAAGCACTTCCTTACTAACTATCCGCCTCCATAGAAATTTTCCTACGAAATAATCACTAACCATTGGTCGCTTCTTTGCACATGTTCGCTGTACTACCCCATTGTCTCTTTCAATTCTTGGGCCGACGAGCCCTATACGGTCATCACTGTCAATCCAGCCTACGAGATGCGTTAGAGATGCCGGATCGGCAACCGTATCGGGGTTTAGTATCCATATGTATTCGGAGCCTGCCCGAATTGCGGCTTTTATGCCGATATTGTTTCCTGCCGAATAACCGCTATTTTCTTCGGATTGGATCAGATATGTGACTCCAACACCACTGGGAATGTCTCCTAGGCTAGAAATCAGTATATTTGGCTTTCCTTCGCTTTCCACCCAATCACGAATTCTACTAATAGAGTGATTATCTGATCTGTTATCAACCACGAAGATATTGAATTCCTTATATTCCAAACTATACATCGATCTAAGACAGGAAATCGTATCCTTCCAATTTATATAGTTTAGAATTACCACACCCACAGACTTCATGTCATAACCATTACTGATAGTGTGCTGTTTACTAAAGTTCCGTAAACTAAGGGTGACATTTTTTTAACGTATTTGTTGATCAACAACTGGGAATCTCATAGTTAGCAGTAGCTTCGAGCAAGCTAATTTCCCCTTTCCTTGACCAAGACCCACTCTCTCTCTGAATGAGAGTACCTTTTTATTACCCTGCCAGGATTCCCTCCAACAATTGTGAATGGTTCCACGTCGTTCCTGACAATGGTTCCAGCCGCAATAATCGAGTGATGTCCGATATTAACTCCCGCAACAACGACGCTATTTGTACCAATCCATACGAAATCGCCTATGGTAGTTCTTGCTGGTAGTTCTCTTTTTAAGAAACTTAACGCTTCAGGTTCACTAAAATCGTGGCTCGAAGAAGAAATAAAGGTACCGGCCGCAATCATACAGTGGTTCCCGATATCCACCCCTCCGCGGCCCTGTATTTGTACTCGCTCGCCTACAAAATTATGATCACCGATGTTTATGGTCCCACCATGAGACCGCAATAATGCATACGCGGAAACAGTATTATGGTTTCCTAAGGCAATTGACTCCCCTTCTACCTCCGTCTCTACGAATATCAAAGATCTTTCCTGGAAAATATTTGAATGACCCAAGAACAATTTTCCCCAACCTCGAATTTTTGCGCCGGGATAACAATAGTTCCTACAGTCACATCTTTTAAAATATCCAAAACGAATAAAAAAACGAACAAACGCGATACCTTTTCGAACTCTTCGAATATTTAGATAGTATTTCATAGTCTTTTGGTTTCGTATTTATTGCTATTAACAACAAAAATCGCGCACCCTCGAAATCGAATCACTTGCGTTTCACAAATGCTGTGCCTTGGGTGAATTTAGACTGCCCCTTCGGTGAATACCCGACTCTCTCCACTACACCTTCCATGAACTCATTTTTGACTCCAATTGGAAATCGTTTTTTCCAATCAGCTTGGTATTTAGATAGATGAAGTTCGGATATAGACTTTTTTAAACCATGGTTTGTTAAATGGAAGCCCTATGAGCAAAAAAACTTTAATGTTTGATGAAATAGCATCGAAACGATCACTGCCTTAGTTTGGTTAGTTGTGGAGTTAGATCGATCACTAAGCGTTTTTCTTCAAGAAAATACTTACTCTTTTCCAAGCTAGTTTCAATAAGTTAGAAAATCCATACAACTGTATAGAAGCTTTTGTATTGCTCTCAAGAAAGTAATCCGATAATTCTTGATTCCCAATTCTATCGTAGTAGGAGTAAAGTGCCCCACTAGTAATAAGCCACATTCTCAACTTTTCCGTATCGCTTTTTTTAGAGAAAATCCCCCCATCATGAACTCGATATTTACTCGGCCCAATATCGCTAATAAACTTCCCTTTTCCAAAATGTCCTAATAGGGACCAAGTAAATAAATCTGCCATTCTTGTACTATTGAATTCTGGAGGCACCTCACCTAAGACATTTCTAAAACATGCAGTCATTGTTGAAATCGATGTACACTTTTGTAATTCATTTTTCTCCAGATCTCTTTTTGCCCCGCCATAGCTCCGCTTCAAGTCCCCGTCAGAATCGAAACCCTGAATATCCGAGTAGGTGACAACATACTCCGCATTTTTTTGCAAAAAATTAACCTGTTTCTGCAATTTCAAGGGGTCCGTCCAGTAATCATCTCCTTCACAAAGTGCAAAGTATGCCCCAACGGCCTTTTTATAAACTACAGGCATAGCTTTCACACCTTTAGAATACTGATTTTCGGCCTCGTAAATAGGTTTTATCAAATCTGGATATTTATGCACATAGTCTCGAAGAATCGATGACGTACGATCTGTAGAGCAGTCATCCCTAACAATAATCTCAAAAGGAAAATTCGTCTTCTGCATCAAAAAGCTATCAATTGCCTCACCTATATAGTTTTCATGGTTAAAGGTAGTACAACAAACGCTCACAACTGGATTCTCACTTTGGGGCCAGTTTTCCATTATCTCTTGTTCAGTTCTATCTATCATTCTCTGCGCTTTCCGTAACTATAACAATCGACCTGTCAGGGGCATAACCTGCTCCACAACAGAGCGATAAGACTCGGTTTCAAACAACCAGTTTATGAAGAGGTAAGTGGATGTAAATACTGTACCCTTGATTAGAAACAATAATGCACCATTTTCCATCCCAGTCTCTACAACCCAATAAATTGACACTAATACTGCTACAAACGACACAGTAGCCTGAGTAACTACTGGCCTCATAAAACAAAAAGCTGACAATTTAATTTCACGCGATGCAAATAGGATATTTAGCAGAAGAGAGAGAGCCGTAGTTACGATCAGTCCATACAAATAGGCATCAATTCCCAAGAATAGCAATACACCAAAATTGGCACTAGTAAGAATTTTCTTATATACCTCCAAACGAAGGAAGCCTTTCGAGTTTCCTCGACTGGCCAATACATTTACAAGCAATGAGCTGACGGGATAACCAAAGCCGCTCAAAACCAATATCTGGAAATAGTCTACTGCTGGCCCCCATTTCTGCCCAAAAAGGAAAATGACTAGTTCCTCTGATCCCAGATACAATCCGCCAAGGAGAAGGAAGACAAAAAAGCAGATGACACCCATGATTTTAATGACGATATTTTGAAATCTTGGCAAATCATTTTTAACCTGACTTAGAACAGGAAATAGTACAGCCATCAAGCTGCCGGAAGAAGCTTGGACCGCCATCGAATTTAGAGATTTTGCTCGCTGAAAAAAACCCAATGTTGCCGGTGGAAATAGTTTCCCGATAATTAGAAAATCCAACCTAGTGAATATAGCATCCAGTACTCCAGACAAAAACATACGGAAACCAAACCCCCACAACTGCTTTAATGCTTTAAATGAAAACAGTAACGATGGCCTCCACTTGCTAGCTGTCCAGATTGAAATATTGAACACAACACCCATCGATAGGGTTTGGATCACTAAACTCCATACTCCTAGACCATCGTAAGCAAGGCTCACTCCGACAATTCCACTTATTAGAGATGCTATAAACCGAACCTTTGTTATCACTGCATAGTTTAGCTCCCTCCGCAGCCTTGTAGTCTGCACACTACTAAACGAATTGATAATGAAAGACAGCGACATCACCTGGATAAGTGGTACTAGTGCATCATTCGCATAGAAATCACCTATTATTTTTGCGGATGAATAAGTGATGAGCGCCAGAAGCAAACCAACAAATACATTGAAGTAGAAAACTGAAGTATAATGTACAGGAAGCACCTTCCTTCTCTGTATTAATGCGCCACCCAACCCAATATCAGTGAATACGCTCGCAATACCAATAACGACCATAACCATCGCAATGAGACCAAAATCTGCTGGATCAAGTAGTCGCGCAAGAAAAATTGAGAAGGCAAAAGCCATTCCCTGGGTTGCCATCTTCCCGGAGAAATCCCAAACAAGGGCTTTTGTTCCTTTGGACTTGAGATCATCCATGTAGATAATTCAATTAGAACTTATATACTGATATTGAGATAAACCAACACTCGCAATTTTTTCAAATACCTTTAAATCCGCGTCTCCAAGACTTTGGTACTTCAATATTTCATCTTTCTGCAGTGGCATCGTATTTTTTGATTTCCACTGTGAAAACTCAGGCGGCTCCAAACCCTCTCGTACAGTAGTTAAGAAATAATCCAACATGGCTTGATCAAAATCGACTTTTAGAAAATGACATATCTCCTGCAAAAAATACTCAGGCCTCAATACTAAATCTTCAAATCTAATCGTGTAATATTTTTGGCTATCCAGTTTACATAACGATTTGTTGACAGCGGCTATATTGTCTCTCCATTCAACTGCTATAGCCTCTGTATCAACTGGTAATTCGGGGGCGTAATCTGAAGTAAAACTAAACCTGTTGAGCGCCTTGTATGATGCTGCCACACTACGGCCATCTCTCACAATATAAATGAATTTGGCATCATCATATAGATCATTTAGTAGATCGATCGACTTCAGGTAGAAGTTATTTTTATCCCCAAAAAATTCTACTGATTTTGACAGATTGGAAAGCGTATAAAATTTATATATACAATCCATCAACGCTGAGTAATTTGGCGGCATTTCCTCATCAACATATTTTTTAAGCTCATTTAAATTGAGATTCCAGTTTTCTATTTTTTTTGTTCTAGAAAAATCTTCAAAAAACCCATCCATTTTATTTTTTTTATACGATATATTTTTGTACCTATCATACAACCAGACTAAAAAACCAGCCTCTGGAGGAACACACAGGTCCCTATGCCTGTTTAGCATAAGTCTAAGCAAAGTAGTGCCAGAGCGGGGATTACCGATTATAAAGAATCTATTCACTATTATGGGCACTCAATATTCTTCTCCCTTTATCAATAATACGTTTTATTACATCACAAATAATTTTCTGCTCTGTTTTTTTGAGTTCAGGATATATCGGTAGACAAAGAACCCGACTAGCCACATCGCGAGAAAAGGGCATCACCTGTTTGGTCTTTAGGTAGCCCAATGTGTCTAGAGATGGAAAAAAGTAACGCCTCGGAAATATTTCTGCCTCATTTAGTGCTGTCTTTACTTGCAGAGTCTGGGATTCATTCTCGAACAACACTGGAAAGTAACCATAATTTTTGGTGCATGCTGAATTCAGCACCTGACATTGGATATGCTCGGAAAGAGAGAGTTTATATATCTCGAAAAGCTCTTCCCGCCTCTGATGGAGTACACCCATGTCATCCAGAATGCATAAGCCCATAGCTGCTTCGAATTCATTCATTTTTGCATTGGTGCCCAACGCCTTAACCGAGTCAGGTCCGTCTATTCCAAAGTTGATTAAGTATCGGGCCTCTTGCACCAAAGTATCATCATTTATTACAAGTGCCCCCCCCTCAATCGTATGGAATTGCTTGGTCGCATGAAAACTCAGCGTTGAAACGTCGCCATGCCTAAGTATACTTTCACCCTTATATTTCACTCCAAAAGCATGTGCGGCATCATAGATTACTTTGAGCTGATACCGACTAGCTATTTTGCATATTTCATCCACATCACAAGAGTTCCCAAAAACGTGAACTGGGACAATCGCGCTCGTACTAGGTGAAACGGCTCCGGCTATGTTTTCAGGATTGATGTTAAACGAAGCTGGGTCGATGTCAGCAAATACGGGTTGTAGCCCATTAGAAACAAGTGAGCTGGTGGTGGCAACAAAACTGAAAGGTGTCGTGATGACTTCCCCTTTTAGTTTCAATAGCCGGTATGCAATCTCCAGAGCAATAGTCCCATTGGCAACGAGAACGAGATTATTTACCCCCAAATGCTCAGCAAGCCGCTCTTCTAACTCCCTAACTAGCGGCCCGTTATTAGTAACCCAGCCGCTTGCATAAATTTTATCTACATAAGCAAGATATTTTTTTTTGTCCGGCAAATAGGTTTTTGTCACATTGATCATTATATTCTGTATCTAGATTCCATTAAGAATGGTCTGCTCATTTGTAATGTGCTGACAGCTTCATTCTGAAAACAAAGGCGTTTCGAAAAATCAATAGTGACGATTCTACCTCACTGATTTCTACAGTTCTTGGTCGAAGGGATCGAACTTGTACAGCATTCGATAACAAGCGTTATCATCCATCAGGACGCGCGCCTTCAACACCGCATTTAAACTTCGTGAAAGCCTCGTCCTGTCCTTCGCGATGGTGCCACTTTTGAAGATCATCCCAATCCACTTTCTGTAACTGTGCAACTGATTGTGCCTGGAGGTAGCACTGCTCGTCGTTGTGATAATAGTAA
>Ga0164313_10002410_pt1 | contig 16807 bp, 18 predicted proteins | sample GuaBasSedimGuay4_FD_113735 | JGI IMG/M metagenome (GOLD analysis project Ga0164313, IMG submission 113735) | Subseafloor sediment microbial communities from Guaymas Basin, Gulf of California, Mexico - Guay4, Core 4569-4, 0-3 cm | ecosystem: Environmental > Aquatic > Marine > Hydrothermal vents...
ACAAATCAAAAGGTTTATATATAAGTATATATTAAATAGATATATATTTATATCAATTAACATACAAAATGACCCAAACAACTCAAATGCTGGAAAAAGAGAAATTAAGACATTCTCCTAATCTAAATACTGTTTTAATGGTTGAGGACATACTAAGAGATAATGGGGAACTAATAACTTTAGCAGAATTAAAAAGGAGGGTGCCTAGAAAGGTTATGCACCAAACCTTAGTTCAAATATTAGATTACCTGCAGATTAGCGGAAAAATAATTATTGGAACAAAAGGCATTCTTTGGATATTTAGTGAGAGAAAAGAATTAGACCAATTAATTAAGAGAGGAACAGAAGTATGAATAAACCAGTAAGAGTTATTCTTTTGGATGAAGCAGATATTGAATACAAAAGATTAAATGAATTAGTAGGTCAGCAAATAAAACAAGGAAAAGAAAATACAAAAGAGATGCAGTTATTAAGGTCTATAAAACAAAAGATTGAACTTATTAGAGCAAATCCATTTTATGGGGATAATATTCATAAAAAGAATATACCAAAGGAATATAATGTTCAAAACTTGTGGAGGGTTGAACTTTCTCAGTATTGGAGAATGCTATACACCATCAAAGGGGATCAAATAGAAATAATTTGTTTTATTCTGGATATTATTGACCATCATGAATATGATAAGAAACTTGGTTATAGAAAAAAATAAGAAAAAGAAATATAGGGGTATAAAGAAGATTTATTTATTTGTATAAATTTACATTAAAAAGTATGACTAAAAAATACTAACCAAACCACTTACCTAAACCCTCCTGCTTTTCTTTTTCCTTGCCAAAGACATCATCTACTCTTCTTTTTGTCAGCTCAAGGGTTTGCTTTAAATAAGCAGGAACATCATATTTGTTGGCCAGGCTTATGCTCGGCTCAAGATACTTTACAATAGAACCCTCTGATATTGTAAAAATTATTCTACCGCCACATGCATCGCACTTTCCTATTAAAGGTGGCCTCCTGAACTTTTTATTGCATTTAACACACCTAAACTGCTGCATGGAAAACTTTCTTAAATTACCTTTTATATCTTTTATAAAGTGCTTGTCAATCACCATTGCTGCAACATCCGCCTCATTAACAGCCCTTATTTTTTCTGCAAGCTCCATCTGACCCTTGAGCTTGTCTTCCATTGATGGTATAGACTTGTAAGCAGAGCATAAAACTCCTGAATTTATATTTTCAACTGGGTGTGTGTAACCCATATTTTCATATTGGTTTATTGTTCCCAACCTTTTGCTTATCTGCTCTAGCTTCAAATCCCTTGGATTAGTGTATTTATTACATGCCTCATAAAACTCAAGAGGATATTTCCAACCTATGTCAAGGTCAAAAAACATGTCATCAACCTCTGAGGGAATAAGCTTTGATGTTAACACAAGGCATGCATCCTGTGTTGAGCCCCTGTGAGCAGGTAGGAACTGCCTTGAAAAATTAAGCAATGCATCCATCAAGAGCACAACACTTGCCTCATCACCATCACAGTCACGCCTTGTTGCAGCGTGAATCATTGGATGCGCATAAAACCCCTGTGTTTTTGAAAATCCTATTATCCTGCAGACTATCCCTGCAGATGTATGAGGAGCAAGGGCAATAACAAGCTGTCCTGTTAAATCTTCTGGAGATTTAAGATTGTAATATGATTTTTCTCCATACAGCTTAACCAATATATCATCAATAAATTTAGAGACATTAAACAAAACCTTATCTGCTCCAGCTTCAGCTGAATCAGGGCAGGAAGGTAATATAATATCCTGGGGCTTTATTTCTAATATTTGATCATCATTTTCAAGCTCTCTTTTATTTATGTCTTTTGTGTAACCAAGCTCTTTTAGTTTTTCAATTGGTGTTCTTATTTCCCTTGGCTTGAAATGAGTTATTGGCAACTGCGTCATGTCATATCTTGTTGTTCCATCTTTATTAACGTAAATATCATGCTCTGCCCTTAATATCCCCTTGATAAGGTGCTCTGGTATGTGGTCTTTGTTTGACGTTCCCCTAACCCCTTTTATTAAATCAGGGCAAGCCCTTGTCTTGAGTTTTTTAAGCATGGAATTAAAATAATAATTTATGTCTATGCTCTGGTTTTTGTATGTTTTTGCTTCTCCATGCTTGCATTTATTTTTTTCAATATTGCCGCAGATGTTGCAATAATATAATTTTTTTGTCTTCCTGCCACAGGTCTCACAAACAGAAAAAATAGTATCCTTGCCACATTTCTCACATCTGTAAATCGGAAAGTCAGAGGTTATTTTTTTATTTTCCAATGCAGCCTGGAAAGATCTCAAACGGTCACCCTCTTGCCCAACTGGAAACAAAACATGGGGGCTTCCTGTTAGTTTCCTCATCTTGGCCTTTTCAGGCCTTCCCATTCTTGCGCCAATAAAGGTGCCTGATTTGTCTCTTACCTTAATTTTTGATAAGATGTTTACTATATCCAACACATTCTTTTCCTTGTTTTCCTCAATTATTTTTTTTATTTTTTCAACATCTTCTTTTTCTGAAATCCCAAGATTAGACAATAAAGCAAGTGCATCATCTTTCCTTATAACAATAAATTCATTAGTTACAGCAGAATGCTGAACACCAATAAGCTCAAGAACCCTTTTAGGCTCCTCTTTTAAAGGCAGAACTATCTTTATTTTACTCTCTTCCCTTATAATTTTTATCTCACTAAGCCAATCTATGAGAATTTTTAACTCATTAAAAGAAATGGTCTTCCAATGGAATGTATAAGCAGGATGTAATGGTATGTTTAATATTTCTGATATTTTTATTGAATCCATGGCTGTTGGCCTGATATAAAGAGGTTTTTTTAATAATTTATACAAGCTATCTTCAGGAAGATCAACTAAATTTGATAATTTAGTAATATCAAGTGTTCCAAACATATCAACAATTGCCTTTTCAAGCTCCTGAATCCACCACTCCTCGCAGTATCCTGAAGGAATTAAAATATGTGCCCTGTTGAAAAAATCCCCATAACTAACAAGCATATCCCCAAGGAAAATAATCTCTTTAATGTCTTTAACATATTTTTTTGCTTCCTGCTCTGAGTTTAATCTTAAGACAGAGCCATTATTCAGCTTAACAATCGGGCCTTCAATACAGCCACAAGGACTAACAGTTGTTGCCTTTCCCGGCCTTTCAACCTTAAGCTGTGTTCCTGTTGCAATATAATTCTGCAGTATAATCATTGTGGCAGGGCTTATACTATCTGCAGAATAACCAGATGTTCTTGAACGCCCATACCTTAATCTAAACCCCCCTATCCTTAAGGGAAATGCCAGTATTGGTCTTCCTGCAACTAAATCTTCTATAAAGGTGTAGTTTGGTGTAATTTTTTCATTGGTTTTATTTATTTTACCCTTTGCCTTAACCCCTTTTTGTATATCTAAAAATTCCTCAAGAAAATTCCAATGCTCTAAATCAAACTCTTTTTTAAATTTTGAAAGCCTGTTCCATAATTTTGGGGCTTTTTGGGCAAGACACTCTGCAAAAACAAGACAAGCTCCCCCCCTTATTCTGTTTGTTCCTATTCTTTCAATATCCTTATAATTTGAAACATCTATTTTTTCTGTTGGATCTCCATCAATCTGAACAGGGATGTTTTTTGCCAAAAATTCAAGCTCTTCCTCACTTGGGATATATTGAAGATTGGTTACCCTCTCATGATAATCAAGAACTTCCCTCACAATTCTTTTAATCTCTTTTTCTGTAGGGTCATAAGAATAGTAGCCCATTTTTTTTCTTACATAGTCTGCAATAAGCACAGAAACAGAACCTCCTGTGCCTCCAGCACTTCTTATTGGACCAGAGTACATAAGGGCAAAATACTCTTTTCCATCTTTTCTCTTTCTTATATCAAGCCCAACAAAACCCTCTAATGGGGAAGCAACAGTTCCCATTGTGTGGTAAGCAAAGCCAACCCTTATACCAATTTCCATTGCCTCTTTTTTATCCTTAAACCCACAAAACTTTTCTTTTGCAATTTCTTCTGCAATAATAAGTGATATTCTCCAGTCAAGGGCGCCATATTTTTTTTCTAAATCCAGGATTCTCTTTGATATTCCAGAGCCAACTATCTGTGGTGCAACAGTAGAAATTAAACCCTCAACTCTTTCAGCCATGTTCTTTGCTAGAGGTATATCAACTTTGCTTTCAGGATCATACCCTTTCTTCCTTGCCTCATTAGCTAGTTTATATGCTCTTTTAAGTTTATCATCTATCTCTTTAAAATATAGTTCAATTTCCTGGCTTGTTTGTTTTTGCTCTTGCATCTTATTTTCCAAATTTAAGTATCTTAACCTCCCTTGTCTGTAAGTTGATTATTGGAACTCTGCATGGCTCTGGATGGTGGCCTACTTTTTCCTGAAATGATGTTTTGCTCTGCCAGCATGAGCCACATATCATAGTTACATTGCGATAGTTTGAAACAGATGATTTATGGATATGGCCTGTTAAAAAAAAGTCTGGAACATTGCTTATAACAAGGGGGTCTTTTTTTGCATCTGGGATGTATAATGTTGATTTATGTGTTGGTGCAAGATGCCTTTTCTGCAATAAAAATTTCATTATAAGGTCTGCCCTGTCATATCCGCCCTGGTTTCTTATTGACTCAACATTGGCAACAAAATAATCAAATGAAAACCCATGGTATAACAGAAAATCAAATCCTGGAAAATCTTTTGTAGAGCCTATGTTAACCATTGCAGGGTTGGAAACCATAACAGCATTTGGCAGCTCCCAGATAGCAGATGCAAAATCCCTATAAAGCTCTGGCTGTGGCTCTGCTATCCTCATGGCATCATGATTGCCGGGGCAGATAATTAACTTTATATTTTTAGGTATTTGTTTTAATAACCTTGCACACTCATCATATTGTTTATGTATGTCTTTTATTAACAAATCAGAATCCTGTCCTGGATAAATTCCAACACCATCAACAAGGTCCCCCACAATAAATATATATTTAACTTTTCTTGCAATTTCCCTTTGTTTTTCATTTCCTGTTTTGCAGTTAATCCATTTAATAAATTTATCAAACTCTTCTGGCAGGAAATCAACAGAACCAACATGCAGGTCTGAGAGACAGACTGCATAAGCCTCATAAGGTGCTTTTTTAAGCTCTTTTTGTATAGGGATATCAGGCCATAAAATATTATTGGCAAAAACAATGTTTTCTCCATTCACTCCTGTTATGCCTATTACCTCATCTAAGACAATGTCTTTTGCTATTTTAATTAAATCTGCCTTGTTTTTATTGATAAGGACACTAACAGAGCCTGTCTGGTCCTCTAATTTTAATATTATATTATCATTTTTAGTTACTTTTTTATCATCAACAAGGCCTATTAAGGAAACAGTTTCCCTTTCTTTTTTGTTGAGAATCCTGTTAATTGACATGATGTTTTGTAGTTCTGCCCTGTTTTTGAGCATACTTTCTATGGCTTTATACCTTGAGTTAAAGAATGAAACAAAGTCCTGAACCTCCCTTTTCTTTGATTCCTCCTTATATGAAAATAATATTTTAACATCTGATTCTTCCTTGTCTTCCTTTACATTAAGATAGCCAATAAATTTAAGATATATTTTGTTATCCCTGCCCTTTTCACATAACACTTTTGATCTCTCAAATTCAAGCCAGTTTATGTCAGGAAGGTTTTTGCTTAACAATAGACTGTATATATCTTTATTTAATAATAAGAATTCATCTGAGGTTATCTTGTTTGATATTAAACTATGTAACTCATCTGAATTAGTTTCAGTAGTTAATTTATCAATAAGGTCAGGACTTATGAAAATATTATTCTTTAAAAAAAAGCTTACTACCTCTTTTTGTTTAGAAACAAGTTCTTTCATTTTTTAGGTAAGAAGAATTATTCTTGGTTAAATCAAGCTAATCCTAATCCTTCCTCTAGTATTTTTTTAATTTTTGATTCTGAAGCAGAGGTTATTGCAAGTGATATTTCTCTTGTCCTTCCATACCTTCCTTTTGAGATAACCTTTGCATTTAGCATGCCAAGCATATCTAATTCTGCAATTATATCAGAGACACGTCTTTGTGTTAATGGCCTTAAACCAGCCCTAAAGCATGTTCCCTTATAAACCTCATATGCCTTTCCTGTGAATATTATGTTGTTTTTCTTTGTGTAAAGGGAAATTATTGCGTAAAGCACTGCCTGAAACTGTTTTGGCTGCGTTGTTACAATATCAAGAATTCTGTCCCTTTCTATTTTGTCTTCTGCCTCATCAATATGCTTTATCTTAACCTTTAAATAACCATTTCTTTCAGCTAATTCCCCTGCAACCCTTAAGAGTTCTAAGGCCCTGCGTGCGTCACCATGTTCTCTTGCTGCATAAGCTGAACATTTTTCTATAACTCCTTGTTCAATAACATTTTTTTTAAATGCTTCTTTTGCCCGTTGGTTTAGTATATCCTGAATTTGAATTGCATTATACGGCGGGAATAGTATTTCTTCTTCTGATAAAGAGGATTTTATCCTTGGGTCAAGGTTATCTACAAAAATAAGATCATTTGATATTCCCAGAATTGATATTTGGGAGTTTTTCAGTTCTGTATTTATCCGGGTGAGATTATATAATAATTCATCACCTGCTTTTTTAACTAATTGGTCTATCTCATCAAGAATTAAAATAAAAAGTTGCTTTTCCTTGTCTATTATATTAAAAAATATATTATAAACTTCTTCAGTTGGAAGGCCTGTAGGGGGTATATCTTTTCCAAGTTTTCTCACTAAATATGCTATTAGCCTGTATTCTGTATCTGCAACCTTTCTCAGCTTACAGTTAATATAAAAAATCCTTAGAGCAATATTTTCTTTTTTTGCTATTTCTGACATTTTTGTTGCTGTATATTGAATAGAAAGGGTTTTTCCAACACCAGTTTTCCCATAAATAAAAAGGTTAGATGGTTTTTCAAGCCTTAAAGAAGGACCCAATATGTTGGCTATTTGTTGTATTTGATCATTCCTATGTAAAATTAAATCAGGAGAATATGTTGATTGCAGTATATTTTTATTAATAAATAGGGATTCTTTAGTTAAAAATTTTTCAAAAAATCCAGTTAATCCTTTTTGTACCATTTTTTCCACTTGAAAGTAAGGTTGTTATTTAAATCATAAAAATCTCCTTATTTTGCCAGTCACCCCCTTATTTCAAATGAAAGATGTTTTGAAGAATATCATAAAAAAATATGAACTTATTTTTATATACTATTGTAAATTAAAATGTTTATTGTGTTATTATATTATTAATAATAATTATCATAAAATATATATACAATAATATAAATAAAATAAATAAATAAATACTTTCTATATTGAAAACAAATATGGTTCTTGACTATAAATAACAATAAATAAAAATTAATTAAATAAATAAATTAAGATAATAATTTTAATTTTAAATAGTAAATAATAAAAAATATCAAATCACTATCAAAATTAATAAAATTTAATCATTGTAATTTTTTAATTTGATTTAATCAACAATAAACAAAATTTAACTTTAAATATAATTTTTTAGTGATTTTTCATAAAAGATGTCCATACGAAACTAAGGGGTATGTGGGTGTGATTTCTTTAGGAAATATTTGAACATTTTTTGGTTTTTTATTACTTTAAAATAACAAAAATCGAAAGATTTATATATAAATACTTATTATCACTATTAAATACTAATAAATTAATTAAATAATGATTGGGGTCAAAAATGATTGTAAAAAAAGATTTTTTAATGAAGTTAAAGGAATTTGGATTAAACAGCTATGAATCAAAACTTTGGACAGCTCTTTTGTCAAGGGGGACTTCAACTGCAGGCGAGTTAAGCGATATAGCAAATGTTCCAAGATCAAGAAGCTATGATGTTCTCGAGTCACTAGAGAAAAAAGGCTTTATAATAATGAAAATTGGAAAACCAATAAAATATATTGCTGTCCAGCCAGAAGAAGTTGTTGAAAGAATAAAGAAAAGAATAGAAGAAGACACTGTTTACAGAAGAAAACTTCTTGATAATATGAAATCAGCAGGAGTATTAAATGAATTAAACCTTTTGTTTAAGAATGGAATCAAAATGATTGAGCCAAATGATTTATCTGCTTCTTTGAAAGGAAGACAAAATTCTTATAATCACCTTGACTTATTAATGAAAGAAGCCAAGGATAATATAATCCTCATGACTACAATGGAAGGTATTGAAAGAAAACATAACTCATTCAAAAAGACATTTAAGAAGCTTAAAGATAAGGGTGTTAAAATAAGAATAGCTGCACCATTAAATTCAAATTCTCAAAAATTTGTTAAAGAATTGTCAAAAATTGCAGAATTAAGAAATATAAGCCATATACAGGCAAGGTTTTGTGTTGTTGACAACAAGGATTTTTGGTTTATGGCCTTAGATGATAAAGATGTACACCCAACCTATGATTTAGGGATATGGGTAAAGACACCATTCTTTGCATCAGCCATGGCCAAGATGTTTGATTCTGTCTGGAAAGACCTCAAACCAGTTAAAAATTAATAATATTTAATTGGAAGAAAATTAAAATGTATAAAGGATTAAAACCAGAATTGGAAGAAATTGTTAATCAACTTAATATTGGAGATGGTATTATAATTGAACATCCAACAAAATATATTGTTGACAGAACTATTGGATATGTTTATTCTATTAAAAAGGGTTCTTTAAATTTAACTAGGGGCAGAAAACCCAGATTTATTTTAGAAAAACTAGCAAATTGGTTTGATTCATTAGTTGAATACAAATATTACTCATTTGAGAATATTAAAGTAATTGATCCTGTAAATAAATCTTTTAATTTTTATTAATTTTTTAGGAATATAGTTGTGAAATAATTGTTCTACCAAAAACCTCAAATTACAATTAACATATCATGCCCTTTATGACCAGCAATAATATACATAAAATAAAATCAGATTGCTGAATTTCATAAAAGCCTTTATATATTACAAGAAAAAATACTTTTAATATGGGAGATTTTTATAAGAAAATATGTTATGTATTTCCTGGCCAAGGATCCCAATCTGTTGGCATGGGAAAAAATATATATGATAAATATGAATTTACTAGAGAAATATTCGACAAGGGCAATGAAATTTTAGAGTTTGATATCACTAAACTGATGTTTAATGGTCCAGAAGAAGAGTTAAGAAAAACAATCAATTGCCAGCCAGCCATACTATTGGCTAGTTTAGCATATTTTTCTGTATTAAATAAACAAATTCCATGCTCATTAGCACTCGGGCATTCTATTGGAGAATATTCTGCCTTGGTTGCCTCAGATGCTTTATCATTAGAAGATGCAATAAAATTAGTTAATATAAGGGCTAAATTAATGAGTGAGTGCATACCTAAGAAAACAATAAAACAGGATATATCTCATCATATGGCCGCTGTTTTAACTGATGATTTAGATTTAACATATAAAAAAACAATTGATTCAATTAATGAAGCTTGTGAAGTGGGTTCATTATGTAAGGGCATTGTCCAGATTGCAAATATAAATTCTTCATCTCAAATAATAATCTCTGGGAATGAAAATGCTGTAATAAGAGCAGTAGAATATCTTAAAAATAAGAATATTAACAAGATAGTTTACCTTAAAGTTGAAGGGCCTTTTCATTCAGAGCTTATGAGACCTGCTGCTGAAGGCATGGAAAAAGCATTAGAGAATATTGAAATTAACAAACCCAAAACACCATATATAGCAAATTCTACTGGTAATTTTATATATGATCCAGATAAAATTAAAGAATCATTAGTTGAACAGATATGCGGAACAGTAAAATGGAAAAAATCTTTAGAAAAAGCAATTCAAAGTGGATTTAAAACTTTTATAGAATCTGGCTCAGGAGAGAAACAATATAAATTATTAAACAGAGATTATAAGCCTAATTATGAGGGGCTTGATATCTTAGTTACAACAGCTCATATGTAAGCTTAAGTAACCTTCTAAATCAAACTTATTTTTATGTTATTTATATTGTAAAGCTATTATCCTAATCTTTATTTTCTTTAATCAAAACCTTTTAATAATAATTAATTTTATTAATTAAAGATACCTATGGGACGTTCTTTGATGCCACCTAATCCGGGATGGATAGAGCTAATTTATGGTTGTGTTAAGTCTGGGAAAAGCAGGACATTAATAGATAAAATAAATAGTGTTAAGAATGCAATAGATAAAGAAAAATTTAAGAAAGAGTTCTTAGTTGTTAAACACCCTCTTGATGATAGGGAAACCAAAGGAAAAATTTCCTCTTTTGATGGTGGGAGCATAGATGCAATTGAGTGTGAAACACCAAAAGATCTTGTCGAATGTATTACCAAATACACAAAATTTATTTTTTTAGGAGGTGTACACTTATTTGGCAGAGATATTGTTCCCCTGTTAAAAGCACTTGTTGATACAAATGTGATAATTGTTGCAACAGGGATAAATCTTACTTCCAAGGGAAAACCCTATAATTATATACCCCAGATAATGACAGTTACTGATGTTTATGACATAAGGGCTGGAGAATGTTTTACACCTGGCTGCGGTGAGGATGCATACCGTTCTGTTAAAGTTGGAGATCATTTTGAGCCAAGATGCATGAAATGCTATTATAAAACAGAAAAGAAACCAAGCCTTGTTGTTGTCATTGGTCCAATGTTTTCCCAAAAAACACTTGAACTAATTGCAAAAGTAAAAGAAAAAGAGAGAAAGCTTAAACTCAATCCAATAAAAAATTATAAAGATGAATTTATGAATAAGGACCTTTCTGCAATATTCAAGTGGTCTAAAGATAAGAGATATGGCTTGGAAAAAATTGTTTCCCATGATGGTGGTTCCATAGATGCAATACCTGTTGATAACACTAGCCAAGTCAAAAGTTATTTACAAAAAAACAAACATATTGGCTTTGTTGGATTTGATGAAATACAGTTCTTTAAAGGGGCTTATCCTTTAATAAACTGGCTTTTAGAAAAGGGTTATTCAGTGTATGCTGTTGGCCTTGATGAAAATTTTAAAGGAGAGGGATTTGGAGATGTTCCTAAGATTTTAACATTAGCAGACACTATAATAAGCAAAGAAGCTTATTGTACAAGATGCCAAAAACAGCCAGCAACAAAAACCCAAAGGTTCGTTACAGACACCATAAATGGAATAAAAAAACCAGCAAAATATGATGATCCCATTGTTTTAGTTGCTGGTAAGGATTCATATACCTCAGCATGCAGATCATGCCATTGGGTCCCTGGAAAACCACTAAACAAATATGATAATATATTAAAATTAAAAAAAATAAATTGATAGGTTATTAAATCCAAAAACTATTTATATAGATAAATAATTATAATACCAAGTATTTTTAAAAAGAGGTGGTAAAATGGCATTAGAAACAACTATTTTATGGGTTATATTGGGCACTTTGGCTGCGATAGTATATTCTCTCAGGATTCTTGTTCTGCTGGAAAGAAGAATTGCAAGAATGGATGAAAACTTAGTGAGGATTGCTGATAATCTTATAAATGAAGAGAAAAAAATAGAATCTGTTCTTAAGATAAAGAAAAAAAGGAAGAGATAAATCATTCTAAAAAATGAGTTTTAAAGAAACAGTAGACAGAATTAAGAACTTAAAGGTTCAGGGTGCAGAAAACGTTGCTATTGAAGCTGTCAAATCCCTAAAAGAAATTGTTAAGGAATCAAAATCAAAAAATATTGCTGGAATTTTGGCTGAGATTCACCATGCAAAAAATATTCTTTTTTTGACTAGGCCGACTGAACCATGCATGAGGAATGCATTAAATTATGTCCTGCAGGACATTAACTATGATAACCCTATTGAGCTAGCAAAAGAGGTTTGCCTAAAGGTTGATGAAGTTTTAGAGCGCTTTGATAAAAACCAAGGGATAATAGCGCAGGTAGGCTCTAGAAAAATAGGTAACGGAACTGTTGTATTTACCCATTGCCATTCATCAACAATCCTTGAAATTTTAAAAGTGGCAAAAAAACAAGGCAAGAAATTTGAGGTGCATAACACAGAAACAAGGCCCTTATACCAAGGAAGGGTTACTGCTAAAGAAATAGCAAAATTAGGAATTCCAGTAACACACTTTGTTGATGCCGCAGCAAGATTTGCCTTGAAGAAAGCAGATTTAATGCTTATTGGAGCTGATGCAATAACAACAGAAGGCAAAGTAATTAACAAAATTGGTTCTGAGCTTTATGCAGAAATAGCTAATAAGTATGACATTCCTGTTTATGCATGCACTGACTCATGGAAATTTGATGCAGAAACAATTTTTGGTTATGAAGAGGAAATTGAGAAAAGAAAAGGAAATGAAATATGGAAAAACCCCCCTAAAGGGATTACTGTAAATAATTTTGCATTTGAAAAGGTTAGTCCAAGTTTAATAAGTGGTATTATTTCAGAACTTGGCATTTACAAGCCACATATATTCATACAGGAAGTTAAGGCCAATAACAAATGGATGTTCAGAAAGCATTTATTTTAGTTCATTCTCGATTTTTTTTATTTCTTCTTCAATTAGATTTATATTCTCCAAATTATTCTCTTGGTTCATTATTTCCCCGCATTCAGGGCATTTGAACTCAAAGGTCATTGCCTGATCAAAATCAAGCCTTATGCATTTATTTTGGCATATGAAAAAATGGCTGCTCTTTTCCCTTTCTAACCTATCATTCAGTTTTATTAGTTTCTCCTTTTTCAAGCTAATAACTATATATTTTATCATTTTTGGCTTGAATGTCCAGTAATAAATATACCACCCTTTTTTCTTGTCTTTTTTTCTGATAAAAGAAACAAGATTTGCTTCATGCAGCCTGTATAACATGTTTCTTGTCTTGTTTATTTCCTTTTTTATTGCCTCTGCTATCTTGAATTCAGAAATATTTTTCTTGTTTTTTAGAAAATAAACTATCGGAAGCACATCCTCGCCAGCTACTTCAACAATAGTGGCTTCTATGATTTTATTGGATAACCTCATATTTTCCTCCAGAATTTCAGAAGCAAATTATATATATTTTATGGGGAAATGAGTTTATAAAACTTTCGTTTTTGTATTAAAAAACTTATTTTTCGATTAATTCAACAAGAAGAAGGCCTTTCTTCCTTGCAAGGTCTTTGGAAATAGCATAACCCTTCTCTGTCTTTTTAAGGTCATCTATGCTCAGGAAAAACCAGTCAGACTTAAATTTAACCCCTATCCATGGCTCTGCGCCAAAAACACCTGAAAATTTGTTTAGTTGGTTTATTTCCTTCTCTGTTAGATATTTGCTTTTAGCATTAACTGTTTTGCATTCAATAGCAAGTTTCCTTATTCTGTTTCCAGCCAGAACATCTGGGCATGGAAAAGGGCTGCTTCCAGAGCCTGCTACTCTTATTGCAGACCATCCATTTGCCTCCCAGAATAAATGAACTAATTCCCGCTCAGCGTTTATTCCCTTTGATTTCCTGCTCATATGTTTATCTAGGCAATACATACATAAATACTTTTTGAAATGAATTTGTGCCTTTTTTACAACTATAAAGGTTTTACCTGCCTTTTTTATTGTTTTATTTATTGAATAAATCATATTTTCCTTTAATCAAGCCTAAAAAACAAAAAACTTAAATATAAAGCTCATTTTCACCTTATTAAAACAAATCAACTGTTTTGGGGTGAAAACAATGGGAAAAAGACTTATTCCTTTGGCCGCAATGGAGAAAATAATGAAAAAATGCGGTGCTGAGAGGGTTTCTGACAAGGCAAAAGCAGCATTAAAGAATACTTTAGAAGAGATAGCAGAAGAGATAGCAGCAGATGCTGTGAAGCTTGCAACACATGCCGGAAGAAAAACAGTCAAGGCAAGCGATATAAAGCTGGCCTCAAAATAAATTTTATTTATCTTGAAAGGTTATTATGATAGATTTATCTAAATTACAAAAAGGAATTTATCAAAACAAGATAGATAAAGGATTTAATGTCACAGATATTGGAAAAGAAATAATATTAATGACTGAAGAACTAGGAGAACTAGCAAGGGCTTATAAGAATAGTAATAAAAAACCTGCTGGAAAAATTAGTCATAAAGATGAGATAATAGATGCTATTGGAGATTTAATGGTTTATTGCCTTGGCTTATGTGAAATGCTTGGTGTTAACAGCAATGAAGTTTTAGAGAAGGTTGTTGAAAACAATAAAAAAAGAACACACACTGGCAATATGTGATATAAATAGACATTGTATTATACCTTTATCTTCATAAAGTCATAGGCGCATATTGTATTTGAGAAAACATCCTTTGCATCATCTTCTATTTCCTCCATTGTCTTGTAGCGCTGACTGAAGTGGGTTAAAATAAGCTTTTTTGTTTTTGCCTGATTAGCCAATAAGCCAGCTTGCTTTGCAGTCATATGCAGGTATTCAGCTGCCTTTTCTTCAAGTTTATGCGCATAGGTTGATTCACAAACTAAAATATCAGAATTCATTGCAAGCTCTAATGCATTATTACAAGGCACTGTATCTGCTATAAAGCTTAGTTTTTTGCCCTTAACAACATAAGTTGCCTGCTCTGGTGTTATTTTCTTTTCCTTAAAGGTTATACTCTTTCCTGACTGTAACTTACCCAATAAAGGGCCATCTGGAATGCCAAGCTTTCTTACTGCATCAACCCTTATTCTTCTTTTATCTTTCTCAATAAGACTAAAGCCAAGGGTTATAATGCCATGCTCAAGGGGAAGTGCTTCCAAGAAAAAATCATTTCCTTCAAAAAATCTCTTTTTTGTGATTTCATAAATTTTTGTTTCTATTTTATCCTCAAAAGAAAATGCCTTGAACATATTTTTCATTCTTTCCTTTGTTCCCTCTGGTCCGTATATTTCCAAAACTCTGTCATATTCATTTTTTGCTAAAGTTTGTATCAAGCCAGGAATTCCAAGAACATGGTCACCATGCCAATGGCTTATCAGTATCTTTGTCACTTTTGACGGTTTTATTCCTGCTATTTTCATCTGCCTTTGCGTGCCCTCACCGCAATCAATTAAAATGCCTTCAGAGCCGTAGCTAATTAAAACAGCTGAATGGTTTCTCTCTTTTGTCGGGACCATTGCACTTGTTCCTAAAAACGTTAATTGCATCTTAACAAAAAGGGTTATCTTAATATATTTAAGATTTGTGTAAAAGCTTGGGTAAAAAGATTATTATTTTATTACTATCCTTTAATAGCAAAAAGGGAAAGGTTTAAATATAAAGAAGGTATAAAGAAGATATAAAATTATTTTGGAGGTATCAAAATGTGGAAAATATTCAGATGTAAACGTGGTGAACAAAGAAGCTTTATACCTGGGGAATATTTAGATGGAGGCATTGTTTTAAATATGGAACATAAATCGGAAATAGAAAATATCATTGGAAGATTAATAGAGGATATTAAAAAAATTGTAACGCCTCAAATTAAAGTAATAGAAAATCAAGAAAAGGTTATTTTTGAGGGATATAAAAAACTTTTAGAGGTGTATAAGAAACCAATAGATGATTTAACAAAGGGACCTATAAATAATAAAACTCGCCAGATGCGAGTAAGGATTGTAACCCACAAATATAATAAACCAGTGAAGGAGATTATACCTGCTTTTAATGTTTTGGAAAGGGGGTTAGACCCATATATTTATTTTAAATAAAATTTCTATGATTGTTGCAAAGAGTATTAATTTATAAAAAGATAATTTAACATTTATTTTCAATATAGAAAACAATTATTAAAACTAAAGTTTTTTAAACAAAAACAAGTTCTCATAATTTATGCCTAAGAAAACCAAAACAAAAAAAACTGTTAAGAAAAAGACAGAAACCAAAAAAAGGAAAAAGAAGGTCAAAGCAACCCTGACAAGGGAAAGAGTTCTAACAGAGAATACTGATGCTGCACATGAGTTCTATAACCAAAGCAGATTTGGCAGTATTTTAGAGGATGGCAAGGTTCAGCTATCATTGTTAGAGGCATTGTACTTAATGGACAAAGGCAAGATTCTAATAAAGGATTATAGAAAGAAAAGGGTTAATTTTGATGATTTTATAAAAAAAACAAAAAGGGTTGAGCCTAATTTCTGGATAAGGTACTGTGTTTTCAAGGACATTCGTGATAGGGGTTATATAATAAAAACTGCGCTTAAGTTTGGCGCTGATTTCAGGGTTTATGATAGGGGTGTAAGGCCGGGCGAAGACCATGCAAGGTGGATTGTTTATCCTGTGCATGAGGGCTCAGCTCTAACATGGTATGAATTTGCTGCTAAAAACAGGGTAGCACATTCTACAAAAAAACGCTTAATGATTGGAATAGTTGATAATGAAGGCGATGTAACTTACTATGAAATTAAATGGATAAGGCCTTAATCCTGAAACATCTTCTTTCTTAATTCGGAAAGAACATCAGAGCTTATTTTTTCTTTTGCTAAATTAGATTGAAGCAGTAAATTAACCTCTGTTTGATTTGGCCTTTCAAGAACTTCTAATTTGTAATGGACAGGGTAAGCAGGATGATCTGGGCCCCCCTTTTCACCTATACAATAAACAGTCTTTGTTATTATATCTTCCAGTTCTGCCTGATGTCCATTGGTAAGGTAAAGAGGCTTTTTTTCCTGTTTAGACTCCCTGTTTAAAATTCCAAGAAGTTGTTCATTAAGTAACTGTACCATAAAGGGGAAAGCTGGTGTTGATTTAATTAAAGTAC
>Ga0164313_10002411_pt1 | contig 16802 bp, 16 predicted proteins | sample GuaBasSedimGuay4_FD_113735 | JGI IMG/M metagenome (GOLD analysis project Ga0164313, IMG submission 113735) | Subseafloor sediment microbial communities from Guaymas Basin, Gulf of California, Mexico - Guay4, Core 4569-4, 0-3 cm | ecosystem: Environmental > Aquatic > Marine > Hydrothermal vents...
CCAAAAAGGCCTTAGAAAGAATTAATAAGGATTATAGATTCCAGCAAGCTTTCATAAAAGAAATCAATAATTTGAATAAATAATAGTTATATGCAATCAGGGTTCTCCTTCATTAAAAACAACATACAACTCCGGGCCCCTGAGCCAGAAGATATTAGTCTTTTATATGAATGGGAAAATGACCCATCAATCTGGGAGCTTAGTAATACACTTGTTCCTGTTTCCAGACATACTATTGAACAATTTATTCAGGACTCACGATTGGATATATACCAGACAAAGCAGTTCAGGTATATGATTGAACTGATCAGTAATAAAAATAGAATAACAATAGGAACAATTGATTTATTTGATTTTGATCCTTTTCATAAACGCGTAGGGGTTGGAATTCTTATCAAAGATATTTCACAAAGACGGATGGGGTATGCATCAGATGCTTTATCAATCCTGTTAGATTACTGCTTCCAGGTACTGAATCTTCATCAGGTTTACTGTAATATTTCAAATGACAACAAGGCTAGTTTAATCTTGTTCAAAAAATTAGGGTTTATTATTTCAGGGGAAAAGAAGGATTGGAGCAAGAATCAGGACAAATGGAATAGTGAATTTTTCCTTCAATTAATCAACCCACATTAAGTTCCTCAAAATCAGGGATATTTTTCAAAAACTGATACGACTTTTTCTGATGATTAATCTGGCAACAATAATGTTCCATGCCATTTGTAACAATTAAGAAATCAACTTTAAGGCTTATATTATACCTGGCAATCTGATCAAATACAACCTGGGAAACTTTCACTGAGGGAGCCTTACACTCCACCATGAGTAATGGCTTTCCCTTTCTGTCATAAACAAGAATATCACTTCTTTTAGCCAAATTGTTTAACCTAAACCCCATTTCAACTTTTATCAATGGCCCGGGGTAATGCTTCTCCTGTATAAGAAACTGAATAAAATTCTGCCTAACCCATTCTTCCGGGGTTAATACTACTTTCTTTTTGCGCAAGGGGTCAAAAATCCACTTCTGACCTTTTATTACATTCAGCCTGAACTTGTATTCCGGTAAATTTAATTTATGCATAAACCTACACAATTTTAGTATCTTCGCAAATATAACAAAAAGGATTCTTCAACCAGAATTATAAAGACATGAAGACTAAAGAAGAAATTGTAGGTAACTGGCTTCCGAGATATACCGGCACAGATATTACTAAATTAGGAAAATGTATCCTTTTAACCAATTTTTCTCATTACATCGAGCTTTTTGCTGAATGGAATAATGTGCCAATTAATGGTGTTGATAATAACATGCCAAATGCAACTTCTGATGGAATTACCATTATAGATTTTGGCATGGGAAGTCCAAATGCAGCAACGGTAATGGATCTGCTAGGAGCTATAAAACCCCAGGCAGTAGTTTTTCTTGGAAAATGCGGAGGGCTTAAACGAAAAAATAAACTGGGCGACTTTATTCTTCCAATCGGAGCAATCCGAAGTGATGGGACATCCAATGATTATCTACCATCAGAAGTTCCGGCACTGCCTTCTTTTAATCTGCAAAAGATCATTTCAGATGCAATTGTCAAGGCTGGCAAAGACTACTGGACAGGCACAGTTTTTACTACGAACCGGCGTGTATGGGAATATGATAAAAGATTTAAAAGATACTTAAAAAAAACCCGTGCTATGGCCATTGATATGGAAACTGCCACCATATTTACAGTTGGATTTGCAAATGAAATACCTACAGGAGCTTTACTCCTTGTATCTGACCAACCCATGATCTCCACCGGCATAAAAACCCAAAAAAGTGATAAGGAAATAACGGATAAGTTCGTTGAAAATCATTTGAAAATTGGAATAGAGGCTTTGTCTAACTTGAAAAATATGGGAATCTCGGTTAAACATTTAAAATTCTAATAATCCATGACTTACAACGAGATTTTATCTGACCTCAAAAAAAAGATTTATCATCCTATTTATTTTTTAACCGGAGAAGAACCTTATTATATTGACAAGATCACTGAGTATATTGAAAAAAATGTTCTAACCGATCAGGAAAAAACATTTAATCAAATGATGTTTTATGGAAAAGACACAGATATAGGAACCATAATTAATACAGCCAAAAGATTCCCAATGATGGCCAATTATCAGGTGGTAATTGTAAAAGAAGCTCAAAATATTAAAAAAATTGAAGATCTTATTTATTACATTGAAAAACCTTTAAAATCAACCATCCTTGTATTAAATTATAAATACAAGCTCCTTGACAAAAGGACTAAACTTTATAAATCACTCAATAAAAATGGAATTTTCTTTAACTCCGGAAAAATTTATGAAGATAAAATTCCCGGCTGGATTCAAAACTACTTAAAAGAAAGAGCTTACTCGATTGAACTTGGCATTGGACTTGTCTTAACTGATTTTCTGGGTAGTGACTTAAGTAAGATTGTAAATGAACTTGAAAAACTCATCATTGTCCTTCCAAAAGGGGAAACAATGATTACTGCTGACCTGGTTGAAAAAAATATTGGAATTAGCAAAGAGTATAACAACCTGGAATTTAATAAAGCATTAGGCAGAAAAGATATTTTAAAGGCAAACCGAATTGCAAACTATTTTTGCAAAAATCCGAACCACAATCCATTTACATTAACAATCTCATCGCTTTATTACTTTTTTAGTAAGGTTTTAGCTTATCATTTTGTAAAGGATAAATCAAGGGGAAACCTTGCATCAAAGTTGAAAATTAATCCCTATTTTATCTCTGAATACCAGGCTGCTGCAAGGCTCTATTCTGCAGGTAAAATTGCTATAATAATAGCCCTGATACGGAAATACGACCTGAAGTCAAAAGGAATGGGAAATGTCAGCATGTCTGATTGCGAATTACTTAAAGAGCTAACATACCAGATTTTACATTAATTATGACCTTAATAACCATTCTTATCACAATTCTCATTTCTATTTACGGTTTTCAAAATATTAAATTATTTGACAAACTTCTTCTCAACCCTTATCGCCTCACAAAAAATAAGGAATATTACAGAATCATCACACATGGATTCATCCATGCTGACTGGACCCATCTTCTCGTTAATATGTTTGTTTTGTTTTCATTTGGGAAGGCAATAGAACTGTATTTAGGAAATCTTAAGCATATGGGTTATATCCATAGCATACAATTGCAATTTGTAATACTTTATTTAGGGGGTATAGTAGTTTCTTCCCTGCCCAGTATAATAAAGCACAGGAAAGATTCATGGTATAATTCCCTGGGTGCATCAGGAGGTGTTTCAAGTGTAGTTTTTGCAAGTATCTTTTTCGACCCTTTAAACATTATTTACCTGTATTTCATACCTATTCCCGGGATTATTTTCGGGATTTTATATCTTGTATATTCACAATATATGTCGAAAAGAAACAAGGATAATGTAAATCATGAGGCACATTTCACAGGGGCTGTTTTTGGTTTTGTTTATCCACTAATTATCCACCCCGGATTAATAAAAATATTCCTTAGCCAACTTCATCTGCTATAAATAATCTGAAGCATTTAGGTAACCTCTAAAAATTGCTCTTTGAAGAAATCTGCATCGTTAAACAAAATTTTAAATTCCTCATCCGTCAACTGACGGACTGCGGATTGAAAATTCTGAAAGCCTCACAGATTCATAAAATTTCTAATTTTTAGAGGTCATCTTTAGTTTAAATCCGGGTTTTCCGGAAACTGTGCCCATAATTTATACTTTTTACCTAATCTATTCACTGCTCTTTTCCAGCTATCCTGTGTATGGGTAGTTATTATTTCACGCTCACTCAACTCAGCACATAGCCACGAATTCTCTGAAATTTCCCTGTCAAGTTGCTTTGGTGCCCAACCTGAATAGCCAACAAAAAATCTTATTTTTTCTAACCCAACGGCTCTGGATCGTAGAAGGTCCTTAACTACATCGAAATCCCCTCCCCAGCAGATATTTTCAAATATTTTCACACTATTCGGAACCATCTCTCCTAATGTATGGATGTAATGTACTGTATTTGTTTCGACCGGGCCACCAATTGAAACCATACCATTTATATCAGGAAAATCATCAATTACATCCTTCAATTTAATATCCACAGGTTTATTTAATACAAAGCCTACTGCACCTTTTTCACTGTATTCAGTAAGAAATACAACTGATCGTTTAAAGTACTGATCACCAAGATAAGGTTCTGAAATCAACACTTTTCCCTTTTTGGGCTTAGCCAGTCCAGGGTTAATTGAGAAAAAATCGTAGTCTAATGGCATCTTCCATATATTTATCTATTAAAAGTATAAAATATTACTGAAGTTTAAAAATATTCGACCTTCTTTATGGCAGTTAAAAAGAAATAAACTCATTTTATTTATAAATAAAGAACTACAATAATAATTTTGTACTTTTGTGAAAATAAAATTTTAAAATGCTTAAAAATCTCACCTGGTTTTCCGGAATAGTTTTCCTTATAGCTTTTTCGTCATGTACTACCAAAAAGCAGATCACTTATCTTCAAAATGTGGATTCCATTCCAGGAACAAATGTATATTTCAAAACACCAATTGAATATCGCATTCAAAATCAAGATATTTTATACATAAAAGTTATTAGCTTAAATGAAAGCGTTAATGAATTAATTAATACCTTCTCAAGCCGGTATTCCCAAAATATGTTCCAGAATGAGATCAGCCTCTTTTTATACGGATATTCGGTAAATGACTCAGGCTTTGTGGATATCCCAACCATTGGAAAAGTCAATGTTCTTGGTAAAACCCTTGAGGAAGCACAAATATCGATCTCTGAAAAAATTGGCTATTCAATCCGAAATGCTACCGTAATTGTAAAGTTACTAAGTTTAAGCGTTGCTGTACTTGGGGAAGTAAGGAACCCGGGTAAATATCAGAATTACAATAATCAATTTACAATTCTGGAGGCTCTTAGTAAAGCAGGTGATATAACGGATTATGGTGACCGGAAGAGGGTTTTGGTTATCAGACCAACCAAAACTGAAGTTAAAACATTCAGGGTTGACTTAACTGACAAAGGGCTACTTTCATCAGAGGCATTCTTTCTACTTCCAAATGATGTAGTTTATGTTGAACCTATTAAAAGTAAAATCTTCAGGATAAACATTCCAACCATGACCCTTGTACTAACAACTATTTCAACACTAATTTTAGTACTTAGTTTTATTCAATAATTAGATGGAAAACACTGAAAACATATATTTTGAGGAAGAAAACATTGATATCAAAAAGTTTCTTTTTAGGATACTTAAGAATTGGTATTGGTTTGCAATTTCCTTATTTATCACAATAACTGTTGCTTATCTTATAAATCGATATTCAGAACCAATTTATAGCATCAATTCAACAATTGTTGTCAGGGATGATTCTAAAGGAAAAGGCCTTTCTGGTGCAGAGCAGATGCTGGATGGAATGGAAATGTTTCGTAGCCGTAAAAATGTTTACAACGAAATCGGGATCTTACAGTCCTACAAACTCACTAACAAAGCTTTAAAGGAATTAAAGGACTTTGAAATCACTTATATCAAAGTTGGCAGAAGGGGGATCAAAGAAGCTAAACTATACAATAAATCGCCCTTTATTGTACACACTGATACTTCAAAAGTTCAACAAAAAGGGCACCCTGCTTATATTACAATTTTATCACCTGATAAGTACCTTCTAGAAATCGATGAAGGGATGAATATTAATAAAGAGATATATTTTGGAGAACAGTTTGAACACGAGTCATTTAACTTTAACATTACACTTAGGAACCCCGAATATTTTGAATTGGATGAAAATAATTCTAACAGGTATTATTTTATTATTAATGATCTGAATACACTTACCAATCAGTATAAAGGAAAACTTGGAATAACAGTAAATGATAAAAAAGGATCGATCCTGACACTTACTACTTCTGGTTATGTCGCAGAGCAAGAAGCAGATTACCTGAATAAACTTAGCGAGGTGTATATTACGGATGGTTTGGAGGTGAAGAATAAAACCGCTGAGAAGACCATTGATTTTATAGATTCGCAACTAAATAATATAATAGATTCTTTAAGTGTGGCAGAAGATGATCTTCAGGACTTTAGAACAAAAAATCAGGTAATTGATATCACAAAAGAAGGGCAGGCTGTATATGAAAGGCTTGAATCATACCAGGATGAAGAAATCAAGCTCAAAATAAACCTAAGTTATTATGAATATCTTTTAGGTTATATTATAAGTAAAAGTAATTATTCCGATGTTATTGTACCATCCATCATGGGGATTACGGACCCTGTACTTTCTGCCACAGTTAGCAAACTGGCTCAATTAAATTCTGACAAAACAAATCTTCAATTTACTGTAACTGAGACAAACTCTTCCATGGAGCTACTAAATGCACAGATCAATGCGGCAAGATCTGAACTAATGGAAAATATTAAAAATCTCATTGAGAATACACAAATGACCCTAAATGAAGTCGGAAAGAATATTAGTGTGATCGAAATGGATCTAAGGTCCCTGCCAAGTACTGAAAGACAGCTTATTCAAATTCAACGGATGTTTAATCTCAATAATGAAATTTATAACTACCTCTTAGAAAAAAGGTCTGAGGCCGGTATTGCCCTGGCTTCAAATATAGCTGATAACAGAATACTTGATTATGCCATATCTGAGAATGCTGCAAAAATTTCTCCTAAAAGTTCTTTGAACTATATGGTTGCCCTTGTGCTGGGACTCATGTTCCCTGTAATTATAATTTTATTATTAGACTTCTTTAATAACAAGATTATTGACAAAAAAGATATTGAAAACTACACCAGGGTACCCATATTGGGAGGAATAGGACATAATAATTTTCGTGATGATGCCCCTATATTATTAAATCCAAAATCTTCTTTAGCTGAATCTTTCCGATCCTTACGGACAAATATCCAGTATATGGGTATTGAAAAAGAAGTTAAGACAATAATGGTATCTTCTACAATAAGTGGCGAAGGAAAAACTTTCTGTGCATCAAACCTTGCCACTATTTTCTCCATGTCGGGAAAGAAGACCCTTCTTATGGGATTTGATCTGAGGAAACCAAAAATTCATAAGGTTTTTAATATTTCAAATGAGAAGGGGATCAGTTCTTACCTGATTGGGCATAATTCTCTTCAGGAAATTATTTATCCCACATCTCAAGAAAATCTATTTGTAGCCCCTTCCGGACCAGTTCCACCAAATCCTGCTGAATTAATCGAGACAGATAAAATGAAAACTTTATTTGAACTGGTTAAAAATGAATTTGATACCATTATTATGGACACACCTCCGGTTGCCATTGTTACAGATCCTATTCTTCTTACAAAGTTTTCTGATGTAAATATTTTTATTGTGCGTCAAAATTACTCAAATAAAAATGTGGTTCAGCTTATTGATGATTTGCAGCATAAAATTAAATTTAAGAAACTGGGTATTCTGATTAACGATATTAAATTAAACGGCTATTTTGGTTATGGTTATAATTACGGCTACGGATATGGCTACGGGTATGGCTATGGTCATGATTATTATGGAGAAGATGGAGGAAAAAGCAAGTTGAAAAGTATCCTTGATTCATTTAGAGGAAAAAAAGGCTGACAAACCTATATTACTTCTGGCATACATTGAATTACCAATTATACCTTTAAGTTTAAATCACCAAACAGATTATTTGTGAAACCAGAAGCAAAGAAACCCAGCTTAATTCAATCCTTTATTCCATTAGTTATACTTATTGTTTTACTTTCATTAAATGTAAATTTTTTTGGAGATGACACACTTGCCGGATCGAATCAAATGGCACTTATACTGGCTGCAGCTTCTGCAGCAATTATTGCCGGCAGATTAGGTATTAAATGGCGAAAGCAAAGGGATGGTATTGTAAAAAGTATTGGTTCAGCCATGCCTTCCATACTTATTCTTTTTTTAATAGGATCTTTGGCAGGAACCTGGATGATCAGTGGTGTTGTTCCAGAATTAATTTATTATGGTCTCAAAATATTAAATCCAAAAATATTCCTTTTTGTAACTGTTATTATTTGTGCCCTTGTTTCACTTGCTACCGGCAGTTCATGGTCAACAGTTGCAACCATTGGGATTGCATTACTGGGAATTGGTAAGGCTATGGGCATGAATGAGGGAATGGTTGCTGGTGCTATTATTTCAGGTGCCTATTTTGGTGACAAAATGTCTCCAATGTCGGATACAACCAACCTTGCTCCTGCTATGGCAGGAACCGACCTTTTTACCCATATCAGATATATGTTATATACCACCGTACCTTCTATTGTTATTACTTTAATTGTCTTTCTGATTTTGGGTTTTACTACAAAAGTAGAAACCGGTTTAGTCAATCCTGATGAGGTCTTGAATGTTCTTAAAAATTCCTTTAATCTCAATCCGCTTTTAATGATTGTACCTGTTTTCCTCATCTTTATTATTATTAAAAAAGTAGCTCCGGTTCCTGCCCTTTTAGCAGCCAGTTTATTGGGTGGAATTTTTGCTATTATTTTCCAACCAGAGGTAATAAATCACGTTTCCGGAATTTCTGATAATTATTTAAAATCATCATATATTGCCGTAATGAAATCGATGTTTGGCCCGGTAAGCATTGATACAAACAATGCTACAGTAAACGAACTGCTTTCTACTAATGGAATGGCAGGCATGTTAAATACAATCTGGCTTATTATTTCGGCTATGGTTTTTGGTGGGGTAATGGAATCTGCAGGTATGCTTTTGAAAATTACTCAAACAGTTATTAAATATGTAAAATCTACTGCTGGTCTGGTTTCTTCAACTGTGGGAACCTGCCTGTTCTTTAACCTGACCGCATCTGACCAGTATATTTCTATTGTAGTACCAGGAAGAATGTATGCAAAAGCCTATAAAGACAGGGACTTAAAACCGGAGGTATTAAGTCGTACCCTGGAAGATTCGGGAACTGTAACTTCAGTATTAATTCCATGGAACACATGTGGGGCTACCCAGTCCAGTGTATTGGGCGTTTCAACCCTGACATATGCCCCCTATGCTTTCTTTAATATAATCAGTCCTTTTATGAGTATATTAATGGCAGTATTTAATATTAAGATCCGAAGATATACCGATCAACTGAAAAATAAAAAAGCTTCTGACAAAGATAAGAATTAATGATATAGATCAGGATACTTAATTGGATCTGCATCGTGCATCATATCATAAATAATTTCAAATACATCCTCAGCATTCGGATTTGAAAAGTAATCACCATCCGAAGCATAAGCAGGCCGGTGCTCTTTGGCTGATAAAGTTCTTGGAGGTGAGTCCAGGTAAAAATAAGCATCCTGTTCTTCCAGAACTTTTTGCATCATATAGGCTGTTGCTCCACCAGGAACATCCTCATCAAAAAATATTACTCTATTTGTTTTCTTAATGGACTCTACAATTCGTTTATCAGAATCAAAAGGCAATAATGTTTGCACATCTATTAGTTCAACCGAGATACCAAATTCAGACAACTGCTTAGCTCCATCCTGGGCTATTCTAACACATGAACCATAAGTAACAAGGGTAATGTCATGTCCCTCAATTAATACTTCAGGTACTCCCAGTGGGATTCTAAATTCACCTATATTCTCAGGTAATCTTTCTTTTAGCCTATAACCATTCAGGGGTTCAATCACTAGGGCAGCATCATTTCCTGCAATTAAGGTATTATAAAAGCCTGCCGCAATTGTCATATTTCTTGGAACGCAAACATGAATTCCCCGTATTGAATTTATAACCATACTCAACGGAGATCCCGAATGCCAAATACCCTCAAGCCTGTGCCCTCTGGTACGTACAATAACCGGAGCAATCATATTCCCCCTTGTCCTGTACATTGTTGTAGCCAGGTCATCACTCATGGTTTGCAAAGCGTAAAGTAAATAATCAAAGTACTGAATCTCCGCAATTGGCTTCATACCACGTAAAGCCAAACCAATTCCCTGACCCAGTATAGTGGTCTCCCTGATCCCTGTATCTGAAATTCTTAGTTCTCCATATTTCTTTTGTAAACCTTCAAGGCTTTGATTAACACCACCAATAAAACCTGCATCTTCCCCAAAAGTAACTACCAGTGGGTTATGGCTGAATATATAATCAAAATTCTCACGCAACACTACCCTGCCTGGAACTTCTTCCGAAGTATCATTATAAACTGGCGGTACAGCAACTACTTTTAATGCGGAATTTTCTTTTTCATTATAAACATAAGAATTGTACCGTGCATAACTATCTTCATAATTTCTTTCCAGCCAGTTTGCCAGGTCTTTTTGAAGTTTACCTCTCATGGTACAGTCTCCGCAAACACTTCTAAGTATTTTCTTTGCTGCACTGAAAACATCTTTTCTTAAGGGATTAATAATTTTTTTAAGGTCAGCTGTAATCAAACCAACTTTATCTACATGTTCCCTTTTACAAACACAGGATCTGTTATCTATAATCTTTATTAACGCATCTCTTTCCACCTTGATTGGATTTTGAAATGCCTGCCAACCTTTCTTCCTGGCGTCTTTTGCTTCATCATTAGCGACCTTCTCAAGATCGTCAAGTTCAGTTCCTTCTGCAAGGCCAACATCCAGTATCCATTCCCTCATTCTTTTAATAGGATCGAATTCTTTTTCAAATTCAAGTCTTTCATTAGATTTATAGCGTTCATGAGAACCTGAAGTAGAATGACCAAGGGGCTGAGTAACTTCCTGTATATGAAATATAACCGGCACATGGTCTTCCCTGCATCTCCTGATCCCTTCCTCATAAACTTTGCACAATTCGGGATAATCCCAGCCTTTAGCAGTATAAATAATAAAACCCGGTCTTCCTTCTTCCGCCTGAAACCCCTGAAGCAGGTCTGAAATATTTTCTTTTGTTGTTTGATACTTTTTTGGAACAGAGATTCCATAACCATCATCATAGATAGAAAGGGCCATTGGCACCTGAAGAACCCCTGCAGCATTTACTGTCTCCCAAAAATGCCCTTCAGAAGTACTGGCATCACCGATGGAACCAAATGCAACTTCATTTCCTTTTAGTGATAAGTTCTCAAATGAATGTAATTCATTTAAGTTCCTAAAAAGCTTTGAAGCATAAGCCAATCCCAATAACCTTGGCATTTGGCCTGCAGTAGGTGAAATATCAGCAGAAGAGTTTTTTTGTTTTGACAACTCTTTCCAGGAACCATCTTCATTAATATTTGCTGTGGAAAAATGATTATTAAATGACCGTCCCCCATTTCCCGGATTAAGGTCCCCATCCGTATTCCCATAGAGCTGATGAAAAAATTCTTCAGCAGAAAATAAGCCGGCAGCCATCATCCAGGTCTGATCCCTATAATAACCTGACCTCCAGTCACCATTTTCAAACTGCCTTGCCAATGCAATCTGCACCACCTCTTTTCCATCGCCAAATATTCCAAATTTAGCCTTTCCTGTAAGCACTTCCCTTCTACCTATCTCACTTAATTTCCTGCTTAGTACAGCAAGTTTATAATCGTCTAAAACCTGCACCTTAAATTCTTCTTTTGATAGGCCATTCCTAAGTTCTGTAGTTTTATCTGTCATTTTATTTTTTCTTAATTCATGCAAATTTAATAAGAATTATTCTAAATAAGAAGAGTAAACTGAATTAATCTATACCACTTGATTAAATTATTAAGATAATTATCAATTTTTCCCAGAGCCAATCATGGTTTGTTACTTTATTGCAGAATCCAGGAACCGCACAATCTCCATAAAGTTTCAAACAAGAAAATTTAATTACTATATTTGTGAAAATAAAATTATGTTTCTAACCCTACTCATATTATCCATTGTCCTGATTGGTATAAGTATGCTTGGCCTTGCCATAAAAATGCTGATACTTGATAATGGGAAATTCCCGGTTACTTCTGTTGGTGGGAATATACATCTAAAAAAAAGAGGCATTTCATGTCCAAAGCATGAAGAACTCAGATACCACCGAAACCTTAAGAAAGGAAACCCTTGTGATTCATGTGGTTTTAGCGTATAATGATTTGTTTAAAATGTCCGGTGGACACGTTACATCTCGCATAAGAATACTCAATTAAGCAAGTGAAATAAGCTTTTAAAAAGCCTGAGTATTTTCCTCTTTCCAGATTAGCTTTTCAAAATTATTGCTTTGCCAGATTACAAAAGAGTCATTAAATTCTGAAGAATAAATCAGATAAGCTTCTAAGTCATCTCTTTCACTGATGAAGACCTTGCTTTTTTCAAGCCCCATCACCATACAAGTGGTGGCATAGGCATCGGCAGTTATACAATCTTTTGCAATAATGGTAGCACTCAACAAGCTGTCCTTTACCGGATAGCCAGTTTTAGGATTAATAGAATGGGAGTATTTGACTCCATCTTTTTCAAAAAACTTCCGATAATTTCCAGATGTCGCCAGGGAACAATCCTTTAACTTTAGAATAATCTGTAAATTTTGTCCTGGTATATAATTATTATCATAGGGTTTGTCCACACCCACTTTCCAAAGTGCCCCATTTTTCTTGGTTCCATTAGTCCGCAGCTCCCCTCCTATTTCAACCAGGAAATTATTTATTCTTTTCTCTTTAAAAAAATTACTAACCACATCAACTGAATAGCCCTGGGCTATGGCATTTACATCCAGTTTAATTTCAGGAATCTTCTTAACTATCTTGTTGTTAATTAATTTAACTTTATTCATGCCAACATATTGCAACAAACTATCCACAATCATACTATCCATATCTTTCTTTCTTCCAGGACCAAAGCCCCAGGCATTTACCAGTGGACCAACCGTAATATCAAATGCACCTTCAGAATCTTCAAACACTTCAAGAGACTTGTTAAAGACAATTAAAAAATCAGAATCAGGAACAACCTGAGGATCATTCCGGTTTATTCTTGAAATAATTGAATTCGGCTCATAAGCAGACAAAGAAAGGTCAAAATGAGCCAGAATGGAATCCACCTCTCCTTTCATCTTCACAGGGGAGGTTGAAAATAGTCCTTTCCTTTCATAAATAATGTGGTAAGTTGTTCCCTGGGTAAAACCATCAAAGGCCTCATACTTACTGCAACCCAACATTAAGAAACCAAGCAGGAAAAATATAAAAAACTGTCTCATACTCAAAATAAAAAAGGCCTCATTACTGAGGCCCGGTTTTTAACCACCAAAATCGTCAAAAGCGATCATTTCATCAGGAACTCCAAGGTCATAAAGCATTTTATTTACTGCATCATTCATCATTGGTGGTCCACACATGTAATATTCTATATCTTCAGGTTCTTCATGTTTACCCAAATAATTATCATAAATCACCTGGTGGATGAACCCAACCGGGCCATCCCAGTTATCCTCAGGAGCAGGCTCAGAGAGAGCTATATGAAATTCAAAATTCGGATAATCATTTGCAATCTTTTCAAAATCTTCCTCATAGAATATTTCTCTCTTAGATCGTGCACCATACCAATAGGATACTTTTCTTCCAGTCTTTACAGTCTTAAAAAGATGTAAAAGATGAGACCTGAGAGGAGCCATACCTGCACCGCCCCCTATATACATCATTTCGCTTTCTGTATCTTTAATAAAGAACTCACCAAAAGGCCCGGAAACCATAACTTTATCGCCTGGTTTTAAACCAAAGATGTATGATGAACAAATTCCAGGATTTACATTCATAAAACCACCTTTTGCCCTATCCCATGGAGGAGTAGCAATTCTAATGTTCAGCATTACAATATTACCCTCAGCCGGATAGTTAGCCATAGAATATGCACGATAAGTCTCTTCAGGATTCTTCATTTTTAAATCCCACATATTAAACTTATCCCACTCATCCCTGTATTCCTCCTCAATATCCATATCCTTAAAATTCACAATAATCTTAGGGACATCAATTTGTACATATCCACCCGACTGAAAATCAAGAACTTCACCATCAGGAAGCTTTACTACAAATTCTTTAATAAATGTTGCTACATTATGATTTGAAACAACTTCACATTCCCATTTTTTAATACCTAAAATTGCCTCTGGCACATGAATAGTTATATCTTCCCTGACTTTAACCTGGCACCCCAACCTCCAGTCATTTTGTTGTTCCTTTCGGGTAAAAAATCCGGTTTCTGTCGGAAGGATTGTACCTCCACCTTCAAGAACCTGACAGGTACACATTCCGCATGTTCCTTGTCCTCCACAAGCAGAAGGTAAATAAATTTCATTATTCCCCAGGACAGAAAGAACGGTAGAGCCAGGAAACACTTCAAATTCCTTGTCGTTTACCTTTAATTTGACAGCTCCCTGAGGTATTAGTTTTTTCCGTGCATAAAGAAGCATGACCACAAGAAAGATGATCACAATTAAAAAAACGACAATACTGGTTAAAATAACTGTAAGAGATGTGGATAAAAAAATCATTTCGACTTCGTTTTAAATTGTCAATTAAAGTTTAATGCCCATGAAACTCATAAAGGCAATGCCCATTAAGCCGGTAATAATAAAAGTAATACCCAGTCCCCTCAATGGAGCAGGAACATTAGAGTAACGTATTTTCTCCCTTATGGCAGCAATTCCAACAATCGCCAGGAAAAAACCAATTCCTGAACCCAATCCAAAGGAAGTGGCCTCTGCAATATTTTGATATTCCCTCTGTTGCATAAAAAGTGAACCTCCAAGGATGGCGCAATTTACAGCAATTAAAGGAAGAAAAATCCCCAATGAGTTATATAGTGTTGGAGAAAATTTTTCGATAACCATTTCAACTAATTGTACCATGGAAGCAATTACCGCAATAAACATTATAAAAGAAAGGAAGCTAAGGTCCACATCAGCAAATCGCTCTCCAAGCCATACCAGGGCTCCTTTTTTCAACAAGTAATTATGCAACAAATAATCTATCGGGACTGTAATACCCAGTACAAATACCACTGCGATCCCAAGTCCTACAGAGGTTTTTACAGTTTTTGAAACAGCAAGGTATGAACACATGCCTAAGAAATAGGCAAATACCATGTTATCAATAAAAATGGATTTAATAAATATATTGATCAAATTTTCCATTGGGAAATTATTAAAGTTTGAAATAGCTTAATCTTCAATTAATTCTCTTTTCCGACTCCTTTGAACCCAGATTATTATACCAACCACCATAAGGGCCATGGGTGGAAGTATCATCATTCCATTATTTTCATATCCAATGTTATACAAGCCGATTTTTTCAAAGATTGGGAACCCAAATAACTCACCGGATCCGAACAATTCCCTGAAAAAGGCCACTAGTACCAGGATCACACCATAACCTGCTGCATTCCCTACTCCATCCAGAAAAGCAGGCCAGGGTTTATTTGTCATGGCAAAGGCCTCCAGTCTTCCCATAATAATGCAGTTTGTAATTATCAATCCAACAAAAACCGAAAGTTGTTTACTAACATCGTAGGCGTATGCTTTTAAAAATTGATCAACCAAAATAACCATTGCAGCAATGACTGTTAATTGAACAATTATCCTTATTCTGGGAGGTATAAGGTTCCTGAGCATTGAGATTACCACATTTGACACTGAAAGAACCGCCAGTACAGAAAAGGACATAACAATAGCCGGTTCAAGTTTAGCTGTAATAGCCAGGGCCGAACAAATACCCAAAACCTGTACGGTTATTGGATTATCCTCATTCAGAGGATTGGTCAGCAGCTTCATGTTTTTTGAAGAAAATAAAGGTTCTCTGTCTTTCATAATATGACTAATTCATTTGATTCTTAAAATATGCTTCATAAGGTTTTAAACAGTCTTTAAGCATGTTATCCAGGCCATTGGTCGTAAGGGTTGATCCGGTGATACCATCCACCTGGTTCAGGCTGGACGGATCAGATTTTCCTTTTACAATATCAATAGAAGTAAATACACCATCATCAGAGAATATCTTCCTCCCCTTAAAACGGTCCTGAAACCAGGAGGTTGTAATCTCTGAACCAAGTCCGGGAGTTTCTCCATCATGACCAAAGTTGGTACCAAAGATGGTGTTAAAATCATCATTCAACGCAACATATCCATAGATTGGCCCCCACAGGCCAGCACCTCTGACTGGAATTACATATTCTTTCTTCTCATCATCCAGCAATCCAACAAAAACGGGCAGACTTTTTTCCTCATCAGGCTTACGTACTTCATCCGTCATATTCACATCAAAAGCATCGACTCCTTCTTTTATCTTACCTTTCGAATCCACCACAAAGCTTTCTGTAATATATTTATTATAAAGGGATTCCGCATCTGTGGCCGTGCTCTCAATAGTTATGGAAGCAAGTATATTCCTCTTTTGTTCAATTTCGAAATTTTTCTGCTGTAGTGGCTGTAATAGCATAGCTGCAGAGGATAATATGGCTGCAACCAGAATCACCATAACCGTAGAGAAAACGAAAATATAGATATTGCTAAAACTTTTCATAAGACTCTTATATATATTATATATTATGCTTTAATCTTAATTCTCTTAAGACGACTTTTAATATTTGCTTCAACAACATAATGATCAATTAGAGGAGCAAATACATTCATGAATAAAATTGCCAACATAACGCCTTCAGGATATGCCGGATTTAAAACCCTGATCAATATTGCAAGCAGCCCGGTTAGGAACCCATAGATCCATTTCCCTTTTTCAGTTTGTGCTGCTGTTACAGGGTCGGTTGCCATAAATACGACACCAAAAGCAAAACCTCCCAGAAGGAAATGCTCCCAG
>Ga0164313_10002412_pt1 | contig 16794 bp, 12 predicted proteins | sample GuaBasSedimGuay4_FD_113735 | JGI IMG/M metagenome (GOLD analysis project Ga0164313, IMG submission 113735) | Subseafloor sediment microbial communities from Guaymas Basin, Gulf of California, Mexico - Guay4, Core 4569-4, 0-3 cm | ecosystem: Environmental > Aquatic > Marine > Hydrothermal vents...
CACCACTGATACATTGAGTAATCTGCCAATTTCCAGGATGTCAGCGCTTCTGCTGCCAAACTGAAAGGATGAAACCCGGGCGGCAACATGCAGACCATCGACTTCATTCAGTGCACACAGGATTTCTTCTGCAATTCCCTCGCAGAAGTAGTCCTGATCCTTTTTATAACTCATATCCTCAAACGCCAGGACTGCGATTGACGGCTCCATATCTTTAATACTTGTGGATGCTACGGCCTCGCGATGCGCACGGGTGGTTCCTACATAATCCAGGTTGCCATCAATATCCCTGACTATTCCACCGGGTGTGATTTCATAGGCCCAGGCGAGCACCAGTACAATCGGAAAGCCAAGCAAAGAAAAACAGATCAACATCGTCAGTGCCCATTCCGGCAACTGCAGGGCCTCAAAAGTAACTTCACCAACCTGCATAACAATCCAGGCGACCACCATATAGGCAATAGCAACACGTAAAACCTTGCGGTCCTTGAGCTGACTTAACAATGTGACCAGGCTGTGATTTTCAACCGTGACAGGCTTGCCCATACCCAATTCCCCTCCTAAAAGAACTGTGCATGCTCAAATTAAAGCATTGCTGCAGGAACTTATGTGCGCATGCGCACATAACTGTTAATAAAAATGTTTTAGCCTAAAAAAACAGGAAGTTGAAAAATTGGCAATTGAGGTACAGACTACTAATCAAGCAAGCGATCAAATATGGTCATGCAACAAAAAATTCGCCAGGTCATAGCCAGCAACCACCTTTTTGAGGGGTTACGGCCAGATTTGATTGATGAAATTGCATTGGCTGCCACCCGCAGGACGGTCGGTGCCGGCGAGATTCTGTTTCAGAAAGGTGATCCGGCAGATGCACTGTGGGGTATTTTATCCGGCCGTATCGAAATTGATGTCGGGTCCGATGAAGGCAAGGAAATGGTGCTGGATACATTCGCGCAAGGCGACGTTTTCGGCGAAGTGGGTGTACTGGACTTTGGCCCACGCCGGGTTGAGGCCAGGGCAACTCAGCAAAGCGAGCTATTCCGGCTTGAGCGCAAGCATTTCCTCAGGTACCTGCAAAGCAGCCCTGAACTTTGTTTCCGGGTGTTTTCCCTGCTCTGTTCTCATCTGCGTGAAACCACGGAAAACCTGGAAGACACCGCGCTCTACAAGTTGCCCAACCGGCTGGCTAAACGCCTTACTATCCTTGCTGCTGATACCGGGGCTGACCATGGTGCAGTTCTGCATATCAGCCAATCAGACCTGGCTAGCATGCTCGGGGTCAACCGTGAATCGGTAAATCGGCATCTCAGGGTGTTCGAGAAAGACGGCCTGATTGTGCTCGGCCGGCAAAAAATTGAGATTGTAGATCTACAGGCGCTTGCTGATCTCACATCACCCGGGCAAATCAGCCAACATGGCGGTTGGGGCCGTGCAAACCTGTCCACACTGGATCTCAAGGCAAGCACGTTCAGTCGCCAACACAGGGAAACTTCAACGCGGCAAGAATGCCATTCAGCGGGGCTTCTGGCGATTGACGCTGCTGAGTATTCACATGCACTGATGACGGATGCAGCCGGGACGCTGAAACGAATTGAAGATGGTCTCAACGCGGTCGATCGTGCTATTGGGCAATACCTGGGGCATACCGTTTGGCATACTGGTGATCGTGTACTGGCAGAATTCCCTGATGCTCAACTCGCCATGCATGCTGCGCTGGCCGTTCAGGAGCAGGTCAACCCCACTCAGCGCACTGGCAAAAACAAACCTGATTCGCTATTCCGTATTGGTGTCCACTACGGCGAGGTACAGACAGGTGAAAATCGCTTCCTCGGCAAGGCGGTCGATACCGTCATCCGCCTGCCCCCGTTCGCCGGTGCGGGCGGGATCGCCATGTCCGGCGCGGTTCGTGACGCCCTTGAAAACCGTGAGCAATTGGAATTGCAGTTCCTGGGCGATCATGAACTGAAAAATGTAGCCGGAACGGTGCCGGTCTATTCAGCCCGTGCTTTTTCGGTATTCAGAATGCTGGCACGCCGGGTGGAGACGTTGGTGCCGAGGCGTTTTCGCCCGACAGCGGTTGCTGCTGCCGTGGTCATACTGCTTGCGGTGTTCTGGTTCACGGGAGATCACATGGGCCGGAAAAGTGCACAGCCTTTAGTCTCACAACTCTCCATTGCTGTACTGCCCTTTACCAGTGACAACAATCCGGAGCTGAGCTATCTTGCCACCGGCATTCCGGATGAAGTACGGGAAGCACTGTCCACTGTTCCCGGTGCACGTGTCATTGGCCGGGAATCATCCAACTACTACAAAGACCGTAAAGCCAGTGCAAGCGAAATTATCCGAACGCTCAAAGTGGCCTGGTTGCTGCAAGGCAGCATTACGAGTACAGACAGCGGTACACAAGCGACAGCACAACTTTTTAATACAGTGAACAACCAGGTGGTGTGGGAAGAACAATTCCAGACGTCCGGGGAAGACCCGCAAGCCTTGGGGCCGGATATCGTTCACCGGGTCATGGCTTCCCTCGGAACCATGATTGACGGTGAGGCTCCCCTTTCCCGGTTGGTGCCAATGACAAACAATGCTGAAGCGCACGCACTTTACCTTGAAGCTCAAAGCCACATTTGGCGCGGTCGGGGGCGCAATGTAATTAGAGCGGTTCCCTTACTGCAAACAGTAGTTGAACTGGATCCATCTTTTGCGGAGGCACATGCTGTATTAGCCGGCTTATACCTCACCCAGGAGTTACTGGATGACCAACCATTGTATAACCCCCGCTTGCGCCAACAACTTGCCAGGCAATCCCTGCAAAAAGCGTTATCCCTCAAACCGAATTCACCGCTGGTGATGGCAGAAGCATCTTTTGTGCGCCTTCTTGACAATGATTACGAGGGTGCACTAGCCCTGTCAGGGCGGGCACTCAGAATCAACCCGAACATGACCAGCGCCTTGTTCGTTCGGTACTCGGTTCAACGGGATCAACAAGATTGGGTTGGGGCTTTGCAAACCTCAGAGCGACTGCTGCGACTCGAGCCAATGTCGATGAGCGCAATGCAGACCCGTTGGTACCAGCTTAATAATGCAGACAGGCACCGGGAGGCCCTGGCCGTTGCCAACAGGGCCCTGGCGCTCTATCCGGAAAGTGAAGTGCCCCAGGCTCATGACTGGGCGGCGACCAGTCAGCTGAAAATGGGTGACCGCCTGGGTGCCATTGATTCATCCCGCAAAGGAATGCCCTATGGTTTTATTGACCTGTGGACAGGCCTCGAATATGACTGGGAGTTCTTTGACGAATTTGCCATCGTGAGACCCGCTGTCGGACTTGTCTATGATAAAGAGTATGAGAAAGCAAGGCAGACTCTGATCAATGCCTATGATGGTGTTGACTCGCTGTCCAGCCTGACGGGTTTTCGAAGTTTCCTGAATATTCGCGATTACCTGCTTAACCGGGGTGTACTCGAAGCTCTGGCGGGCGACTTTGACAGCTCCATTGAGTTTTTCGAACAAGCCCGGTTGCTGGCACCTGACGAGGAGGGTGGCCTGGTCAGGGTCAACATTGTTATGCCTGCACTGGACTTACCCCGCCAGTCGCACTTCTCGCTGGCTCTCCTGTACGCCTACCGGACATCCGGTCAACATGAAAAAGCGGACTTGCTGGCACGGCAAATTGTAGCCCGTGTGACCGCACACACTGATGCCGTAGCAATGGTCAGCGACCAGGCAGATCTTCGGTTTCTCTACCAGCAGGCCCAGTTTTACGCCATTGAAGGCCGCAAAAATGAAGCGCTCGAAAAACTGCGGGCCTGGGTGGATCACGGCGTGGATATCTTCACCTATATAAAATGGGATCCTTTCCTTAAAAGCCTGTGCGGTGATCCTGAGTATGAAGCCATCGTGGCCGGGGTAGAAGCTGAGCTTGCAGGGATCAGGGCACTATATTTCAGCAGGCAAGCAGAGTTGGCAAAAGTAATGAGCGGCTAGCCCGGACTATTCATGCAGCAGCAGTTTCAATCCTAATCGCTTCATCAAGTATCGCCAGGCCGGTTTCCAGTTCAGCCTTGGTGATCGTTAACGGTGGCGCTATCCGGAATACGCTGGATAGTTTGGGCAAATTGGCGATATTCATACTTAGCCCCATTTCCAGGCACCTTGCCGTGATGCGGGCGCCAAGTTCCGGTGCCGGTGTCTTTTTGTTCCGGTCCAGTACGATTTCCATTCCGCGCAAGAGCCCACGTCCGCGAATATCACCGATGCAATTATGCCGGGTCTGCATCACCTTAAGACCGATTGCCAGGTGCTCACCCAGTTCGGCAGCGCACCGTGTAAGTTCATCACGAATAATGACCTCCAGCACCTTCAAGCCCACCGCCGCAGGCAATGGATCGGAGACGTGAGTGGTGTAAAACAGGAACCCCTGCTTGTGACACTTCTCTTCAATGGCAGCAGATGTCACAACCGCCGATAGTGGCAATCCGGCACCCAGTGTTTTCGACAGTGTCAGAATGTCAGGCACGATTTTTTCGTGTTCAAAGGCAAACATGTCACCGGTCCTGCCAAGGCCGGTCTGCGCCTCATCCAGTATCAACAACATATCACGGTCCTCACAGTACTGTTTGAGCTCCGCCATATACCCTTTTGGCAACTCAATCATACCGCCGGTGCTGAGAATCGGCTCCGCAATAAATGCCGCCAGCGCGCCGGTCGATTGACGGTCAATTAACTGAAACCCATATGCCAGTTCGGCGCGCCAGTCGTGAACCTCACCCGACAGGAATGCGGGCCGGTAAGCGTTCGGGGCATTGATAGCCATTGCACCGACAGCATGCGGTCCATAGCCGTTGCGGCCAGCTGCATAGGTTGCCGCAGAAGCAGCACCGGTCACGCCATGCCAGGATTGGCTGAAGGCAACAATTTCATGCCCGCCGGTAAACAGCTTAGCCATGCGCAGCGCGGCATCGTTGGATTCACCGCCGGTGCTGAGTAACATCACGCGATCCAGCCCCGTCGGTAACAAGTCACATAAGGCTTCGGCCAGGTCCAGTACGGGTTCAGACAGCATGCCGCTAAAAAGGTGGTCGAGCGTCTGGATTTGCTCCGTCACTACCCGCACGATCTCCGGGTGGCTATGGCCGAGAATGGCACTCATCTGGCCAGAGGTGAAATCAAGAATCGCCCGGCCTGAAGCATCGAAGATATACGAACCTTCAGCACGATGGATTTCAACAGGAGAAAATGGCGGCCCGTAGCGTACCAGGCAATCGGCAGCCCGTTCGAGCATGGATGATTTTTTTAACTTGCTCACGATTAAAACTCACATATATTGATACACTATTTGGGCGTATTAAAAGTGCATAGTCAAGACTTGCACATCTTTGACCTTAATCAATCTCAAAATTAGACCAATGTGTTATTCTGAAATTTCAGAAGTTAATGAACATATGAACAAACGCCACCAAACACTGCATATATTACTGGCCCTGATGATAGCGGTCAGTATCGTGGTACTCAGTGGTCACAACTACAGCCACACCCAGTCAGATATAACCTCATGCGAGCTGTGCATTCACCAAGGCAACTCAAACAGCGCCATACCGACTGAAATCAATGCCATATTCGCAACACTGCTTCCCCGTTCTTTGATTCAAAACCACCCCCCGGCGCTACCGGCTAATACAGACTTGTATCACCAGCCGAGCCGGGCACCACCCCGCATCACCTGAAAACCGGTCATCAAATTCACCGGCCAAACGCCGGTGAATAAACCTGATACGAATTGAGTGGAGGCGTCGTTATGCGCATCATAGTTCTTGGCATGTTGTGGACATGCCTTATAAGCAACCCGGTTATCTTGTTTGCCCAGACAGGTAACGAATCAGAAATTGAACAAATACGTGCTGAACTGGCCGCAATGCGAGCCGATTACGAGTCGCGTATCGAAATGTTGGAGAAACGTCTCGATGAGGCCGAAAAGGAGACCGCAACTTCCCAACAAGCGGTCGAGTCCATCGCCTCCCGCCAGGCAGAACAGGCAGTTCAGCCGGTAGCCACTGGCATGCCAAGTGCCGGCAGCAATGACAATGCCTTTAATCCCGCCCTCGGCGTTATTTTCCAGGGACAGGTGTGGGCTTATGACAATGATCCTGATGACTACATGATTCCCGGCTTCCCTCTCGGCGGTGAGGCGGGTCCCCTGCCGGAAGGTCTCGCTTTGGGTGAAACAGAAATCAACATCTCCGCCAACGTCGATGACAAGTTCACTGCCTGGCTGACTGCACCTATTGCTATTGAGGACGGTGAAGCAGGTATAGAAATTGAAGAAGCCTGGATAGAAACCATGGCGCTGCCGGCTGGGCTAACCTTACGTATGGGCAGACACTTTGCGAATATTGGCTACCTGAACGAGAAGCATGCACACACCTGGGATTTCGCTGACCAGCCACTGCCTTACCAGGCCTTTCTCGGCGGGCAATACCTCGATGACGGTGTTGGTCTGCGCTGGCTGGCTCCCACTGACCTGTACCTGGAATTCAGCGGTGAAGTCAATCGTGGTGCCAACTACCCTGCCGGTGGTGCAGGCCGTTCCGGCTTTGGAAGCTATGCATTGCATGCCCGTAGCGGCGGCGACATAGGCTTCAGCCATAGCTGGATGGCAGGGTTTTCTTACCTGCAAGCCGATGCCGATGATCGTGCTTCGGGCAGTGAAGATGAACCGCTCATTTTTAATGGCGAGTCCGACCTGATGATGGCCGAGTTTGTCTGGAAGTGGGCCCCGAATGGCAATATCCGGCAACGAAATTTCAAATTTGTTGCAGAGTATCTGTGGCGTAATGAGGACGGTCTCTACAGTCTGCCCGACGGTCGTCTCCAGCCTTACGACACCGACCAGCAAGGCTGGTATCTGCAGGCCGTTTATCAGCCCTTCCCACGCTGGCGTATGGGTTTGCGCTGGGACCAGCTTTCTTCCGACAACCCCGGTGAGGCGTTTGACGGAACACCTTTGATGCCACTGGCAGACGATCCACGCCGTTATAGCATCATGGCCGATTGGTCCAACAGTGAGTTCAGCCGCCTGCGGTTGCAGTACACGCTTGATCAGGCGGGCCTTGAGGATGACAAGCAATGGGGCCTGCAATATATCTTCAGCATCGGTGCGCACGGCGCACACGCGTTTTAACCAGGATACCGAGTATGAACAAAATCATGAAAAGTATCATCGTCACGGGTTTTTTCCTGCTGTCACCCATGTTGGCGACCGCAGATTTGAAGGTTTTTGCCTGTGAGCCTGAGTGGGCGGCATTGGCCGAAGAAATAGGTGGAAAAGCGATCACGGCCTCGAGTGCAACCAACGCCTTGCAGGACCCGCACTACATTCAAGCCCGTCCCAGCTTGATTTCCAGGGTTCGGAAGGCGGATATCGTGATCTGTAGCGGGGCACAACTGGAAATCGGCTGGCTACCCATGTTGTTGAATAAGGGCAGTAATCCTCGTGTTATGCCTGGAAATTCCGGTCATTTTGTAGCCAGTGATTATGTGAAACGGCTGGATGTTCCCGCTACCGTTGACCGCTCGCAGGGCGATGTTCACCCACAGGGCAATCCCCATGTTCAGACCAACCCGCATAATATCCTGCTGATTGCCAAGGCCCTTGCAGCCCGAATGGCAGAGCTTGATGCTGCTAAAGCCGACGATTACCAAAAGGGGCTCGAAAACTTCAGCCTGCGTTGGCGCGATGCCATCACAGGGTGGGAAGCGCGGGCTGCGTCTTTACGCGGGAAACGCGTCATTACCCACCATAAATCCTGGGTATACCTGGAAAACTGGCTGGGCATGGAGGAGGTTGCCAACCTTGAGCCCATTTCAGGCGTACCGCCAACAGCCGGACACCTTTCCAGCTTGCTAAAGCGATTCGGTGAAGATGGTGCTGATATCATCATCCATGCGCCTTTCCAGAGTGAAAAGGCTTCAAAATGGCTATCCAAACGTACCGGCATCCCCGAGATCATGCTGCCCTTAACCGTGGGCGGAAGCGACCAAGCCAAGGATCTGTTCAGCTGGATGGATGATATTCTTGACCGCTTACTCGGCGCACTACAACCGTGAGGCAGAAGCGATGAACATGGCTTTACTGGATTGGTCGATACTGGCACCGGCAATGGTGGCCGGCTTGCTGGTACTTAGCACACACGTTCCGTTGGGACAGGAGGTCCTCAAGCGCGGCATCATTTTTATTGACCTTGCAATCGCACAAATAGCGGGTTTGGGGGTGCTGCTCGCTGGGGTTATGGGCTGGGAAGATAATGTGTGGTTGGTACAGGCTTCGGCGGTATCCGCTGCATTGCTAGCCTCTGCCTTGCTCCACTGGACTGAAAAGCGCTGGCCACAATCACAGGAACCCTTTATCGGCATCCTGTTTGTCCTTGCCGCAACCGGCAGCATCCTGTTATTGGCTGAAAATCCACATGGGGCAGAACACCTTAAAGATCTGTTGGTAGGCCAGATTCTCTGGGTCACCTGGGACATGTTGATCCCGATCGCCTTATTGTATGCAGTGTTGCTGTTCGCCTGGTTCAGGTGGCATGACCATTTTGGCCAAACAGGCTTTTATATTGTCTTTGCATTTACGGTGACTGCTTCGGTTCAGCTGGTCGGGGTTTACCTGGTTTTCTCCAGCCTGATCATTCCGGCACTTGCCACCCAGCGCCTGCATGGCAAGCAACGATTGCTGGTGGGCTATTCTCTCGGTGCCGTTGCCTTTATAACTGGAATTGTATTATCTGCTCTGTTTGATCTGCCGACAGGGGCGATGACCGTCTGGACCATGGCGTCACTGGCAGTTATAGCAGGGATGCTCCTGGGCAACAGGGTTGATAAGCGTAATTGAGTGAATTAAACGCGCAATCGGAAACAACCAACATTAACCATGTTTTACGGTATTTAGTCTGGAACTTGCAGGGTTTATAGCCTATCTTTAATGAACACCGGTTCAATATGGTGTGGTTGGAAATCTGACCCTGCAATAATTTGCTGTTCACAAACAAGAGAAATGAAAAACATGAAAGAAGTCGTTACCCCCATAACAATATCCTTTTCTAAAAAATCCACAAACAGACAGCCCCATGCCGCTCATTCCTGGTCCGGTCAATTCTGGCGACTGACGACTGTAACCTTGTTACTGACCAGCCTGGCTGCCTGCGCGACAGTACCCTCGGAGTCTGCAGAATCAACCGCTGCCCCCGAACGTGTGCCCGATACGGGCCTGACCAGCGCTAATGTTATGTATAACACGAGGAACTACACCGGCGCCGTCCGGGAGTTTGACACCATCATCAGGGATGCCGATGCCAGCGCCAACAGCCACAGGCTATCTCACCTGGGTAAGGCCCTGATCTACCTTGGGACCGATAAGAACTGGCACAGTATTGAGAACGCAAAAATGTCTTTAAACTCAGCCGGACAGGTAATTCCGGAGACCGGTGAAGAGTTTACCGTTGAAACCGACATGTTTATGGATTCCATCGCTGCATTGATTGGCGCAGAATCGGAAAACCATGAACTGCAATCAAAAACCGGTAATTCCAGTGCTGAAATTGCTCGTTTGAAAAAAGAACGGGACACCTTGGCCAATGAGCGTGATCAGCTACTTAAAGAACAGCAAGCCCTGAACGAGGCTTTGGAGAAGTTAAAGAATTTGACGCTCGGCAGTTAGCTTCGCTCCGAAAATAACGCCCCGAAAATAGCCGTTAACAAAAGCCTGTGGCCCGCTGGAAACGCCCAGCGGGCCACAGGTTTTTTTATTCCGGCTCCTGTGCGCCTTTCGGACCCTGGTGAATTCGAATAAAACTCAGCAATTGGTCCGCATCCATCGACTCCAGCTGTATTGAGTTAAGCAGCAGCAGGGGTGTATTACCATATTTCTCAGAGCGCTCAACATATTCCATAAACTTGGATACTGCATCCATTTCAGAATGCTGGCCGATCAGGATGATGCCGAACTCGCGTTCCGACATCCACCGGTCGGCTTCATTCAGATCATTGGTCTGGCGAACCTCGTAGTCATCATCACCCCGGTTTTCCCCGATCAACTCTGTGATGGTCGAGCCTTCTTCAATGATCAGCACGCCCTTGTCGAGGTTCAGGGTCGGTAGCAGCTTCTTAACGGCGTTGGGCAAGTCAGCCTTATCCACCGGCTTGGTCAGGTACTCATCGGCACCCATGGAAAGACCGAGTTCACGCTCGCTCAGCATGGATTGCATAATAATCGGTATATCCCTGGTTTCTGCTTGCCCCCGCAGGGTTTCAAGTACCTGCCAACCATCCATTTCCGGCATGATGACATCCAGCACAATAATATCCGGGTGTTGCTCCTGCGCCAGTTCAATGCCGGCGGCACCACTGGTTGCGGTGATCACCGAGTAGCCACGTTTGGAGAGAATTCGCTTGGATATCTCCAGTGAAGATTCATCATCATCCACCACCAACACCCTTGCCAGACCTTCCATTTCAACGCTTTCAGTGTCGTCATCCTCGCTCGCGGCAGGTTCCTCAACTTCGATATCCACGGCAACGGCTGGTACCATGAAAGTAAACCGCGTTCCCTTGCCGGGGGTGCTCTCGACTTCGATCCGGCCCTGCATGAGTTCGGCAAACTTCTTGCAGATCGACAGCCCCAAACCCGTTCCACCAAACTCCCGCGTAGTTGAGTCATCTGCCTGGGTGAATTCTTCAAAAACCTTGTCGAGTTGCGCCGGGGTCATGCCAATACCGGTGTCTGTCACCGCAATACTTAGCATATCGATGTCTTTTTCCATAAAACGGTGGGTGTTGACTGTAATGTCACCGTCGCGGGTAAACTTGGCGGCATTACTCAATAGGTTCATCAGGATTTGTCTGAATTTGGTTACATCCGTGCGAATATTACTGTCTTCCATGTGATATTCGGTTTTCAGCGTGTTGTCATACTTAACGATCAAAGGCTGCACCGTGCTGCACACATCTTCAACGAGTTTCGTCAGGTCAATCTGTTCGTTATAAACACCCATTTTGCCGGATTCAACCTTGGACAGATCCAATACTTCATTGATAAGCCCCAGCAGGTGCTTGCCTGCCCCGTGGATTTTTCCAAGATCGGCTTCAAGATCTTCCGCTTCCACCTCGACACCGTCTTCAATATCTTCCAACAGCATTTCGCTGTAGCCGATAATGGCATTCATCGGCGTTCTTAACTCGTGACTCATATTGGCAAGAAAACCACTTTTCGCCCTGTTGGCCTTGTTCGCACGTTGCCGTTCTTCCTGTGCTTGCTCCATGGTGGCATCCAGCTTTTCCGCCATGGCATTGAAGGCCCTGGCGAGGTCACTCAGGTCGCCCTTACCTGTCACCTGGATACGGTGGGTAAGGTTGCCACTACTCCACTCTTTTGTACCCCAACGCAACTGGGCCAGGGATTTTTGTGTGTAGCGAATCAATGAAAACAGCAAGATGAATGCAATCAGTGCGGAGACCAGGAAAACCATCATCGAGACACGGGTAATCAACGCTTCCGCTTCATCAATTGCAATATTCAGGCCGGAGGAAAGAGACCGGAGGGTAGCCTCGTCTTTCTCGAGCAATTTCTCCGTGTCATCAAAATCCGAGCCAAATGCGAGCAGGGTGTACATCTGCACCGGCTGGTCAACTTCCTCCGCATGGCTGATCAGGCCTTTCCACTCCTTGATAATCTCCTCGGCCGGTGCCAACCCACGTAGTTGCTGTGTAATTGCGTCCCCGGCCGTTGCACGAAGGGAATAGAGGGCGTTGCCGGTGGCAACGACACTCTTCAGCAGGTTGGTTTGCTCCGTCACATCCAGTTCATTTTTATCCTGCGCCGAGGCGACCGCTTCGAGCACCTTGAGGCGGGTATTGAGCTCCTTGAGTTGCTGTGAGATATCACCAACCAGGTACTGGGTACGAATAACAGATTGCAACTTTGAAACTTTGTCTCGACTGACCTGGGTCGACCACATGAAAACCACGATGGTAAAAAAGAAAAAAACCAGGATCACCGATGAAGTCAACGCAATACGTTTACTCAGATTCATTTTGTTACCTTATGAAGTTTGCTTGAGCTGGGCTTCTATTTTCCCAAGCAGGCGTTTCAGATCGATCGGTTTGGTGTCGTAGTCGTCGCAGCCCGCTTTCATCGCCTTTTGCCGATCGCCATCCATCGCGTGCGCGGTCAGTGCTATGACTTTTAATGAAGATGTTGCAGGGTTTGCCTTTAATTCGCGGGTTGCGGTCCAGCCATCCTTGATCGGCAGGCTCATATCCATCAGCACCAGGTCGGGCATGGAGGCGGTGGCCATTTCCACGCCCTGCTGCCCATCAACCGCAACTTCTATTTCATAACCCTTGCGCTTCAATCGCCGGCTGAGCATATCGCGGTTCATTTCATTGTCTTCAACGATAAGTAACTTGGCCACTATTCACCTCTGTTTTAATTTAATGTTTGTGAGCGGATATATTCCCGCGCAGCAAATGGTGTTGATGTTAATGTAATTACGTAATGATTTTTGCCATTTTTTGATTCAAGGATGCCGGTAACCTTGCTGAACGTCTGGTCATCCTCCGAACCGGGGTAACCGGTGATTTTCATACGCAGATTGGTCAGCATAGAAAGCTCAGCCACCGTTGCGAGGTGTGCGATGCCCTCAGCTGCTGCTACCAGCACCCCATCAATCAGTTCGTCCGCAATGGCCTTACCGGTCAAAAGGTTAAACAATACCGGCAACTCGTTGCTCAGTGACTGTACCTGCTGTTCGTCCGTGGCCAGTGCCAGGTTATAGGGCGCGCCGATACCAACAATGTCATGGATTCTGACCGGTTCCTTGATACCTTTGGCTTCTACCTTCATCGAATGCGCAACCGTCACTTCGGCATCCAGTTCGGCAACTGTGTACTCGGAGGCCATGACCTGCCCACCAACGGTAAATGACTCAATCCGTGCCGTCAGGTTAACGTGGTGTCCAACCACACCGTACTTGGAGCGGGTTTCCGAACCAATATTGCCGACCACAACCTCACCGGTGTTAACCGCGATACCCATTTCAATGGTCGGCAGGCCCCATTCCAGGTTATTGTGATTAACCTCAACCATGGCCTGCTGCATCTCAAGCGCACAGGCGACAGCTTGCTGGGCATGCTCGTCAGATTTAACCGGCGCACCGAATATAGCCAGAATTGCATCACCCAGAAACTCATCGATGACGCCGTCGTATTTTTGAATCAGTGGTGTCATCACGCCAAAGTAGTTATTCAGCATCTTGACACAGTCCTGTGGATCCAGCTCCTGGCTGAGCATACTGAAACCACGAATATCCGTCATCATGATGGTGACCTGTTGTTTGCCACCACCCATTTGCATGCCTTCGTCAGATTCAAGAATCTGCTGAACCACTTCATCTGATAAATAGCGCCCAAAAACCTTACGTATGAAGGTATAGCTTTTTTCCAGTTCCTGCTGGTAAGCCTGTTCCTTGTCGTGCCAGGCCTTGCGCTCAAGACAGAAGGAAACACGGGCATCGAGTAAGGCCGGGCTAACCGGCTTGATCAGCAGGTCAAACGCACCCGCCTCAATGCATTTGACCGCAGCTTCCTTATCACTCAGACCGGTAATGATGATAACGGGCACAGCGCGCAAAACTTCATCCTTGTGCATTTCACGCAGCACATCAAAGCCATTCATGTCGGGCATGAAAAGATCCAGCAATATCAGGTCCGGCGCAGCCTCACGGATCATTTCCAGTGCCTGGCGGCCTGATGGGGATGTGCTGATGTCATGGCCCTGGCGACGCAACTGGTGGGCCAACAGGTTACGGTTGCTGTCATTATCATCAACCACCAGTATCCTGCCGCTGATGGCTTCAGTTGTTTCATTGTCCGAACGCTCAAAACTATCAAACACCGAATGGATATCGACATCCAGTTCGGATTCTGAATCTTCACCAAATTCACGTTCGGCCTGGAACAGGGTGTCGAGCATTTGCAGGAGTTTGGTGGAGTCAGCCAGCTGGTGATCGAGGTAGGTGCGGGCGTCTTCACTGAGATCATCCAGGTCTTCCAATTCCTCGAGGATAATTTCTGAGTATCCGGATATCGCGCCAACGGAATTCCTCAGATCATGCTTGAAGCGGGAACGTTCGCTATCTCTTTCCTTCTCATCAAGATCCTGCGTCTCGGCAGCGAGCATTTCATCTACCAACTTTCGGGTTAACGCCGCCGCACTCACAATTCTATTCAAATCAGTCAGGCAATCTTCGTCCTTAATCTGCTCCCTGAGCAGCTCTGCATGCCCTTCAATAGACAGGACAGGAGAAATCAACTCCTGACGCAGCAGATCAAGCCGGGCACTGTCCCGTCGGGATATTTTCTGAGCAGAATTCAAACTATTCCCTGGTAAATGACGTAGACATAAGCGATCTTGCACAAAATATGTAAAGCCTGGTCAACATGCAGACCGATCCAGTGCTCACATTTTGTATAGTCGATGATGGTATGCAACACGGTTTCGATGGCACCGAGGACCCAGCTTCCGCTGATAAGAAAAACTGCCCCACCGTGCACCAATGCATGGGAAATCAGCCAGTAGTACCAACCGGGAAAACCCTTACCCGCGGTCTCATATATCTTGGCATGCCTGCTTTTTGAGGTGGCCATGATATCCCGCTGAAATACATAATCACCCAGCGCATGGCCAACGAGAAACTGGAAAAAAAGAGACATCCATTACCCCCCTGTATTCGTTTTTGTAAGGTGCATATCAACTAATCATATAAGGAATCAACAGCAATGCTACAACAAACTGGAATCAGGCGGGTTCATTGGCGGGCACTACCTGTTCGCCAGGCTTGTCCGATAATTTCCTCGCCATATGGGAAGACAGCACCGTATCGAGTGTGCGCTTAATGTTTTCATTTCTTTTACACAAGGCCCGCAACTCGTCCTGATTCCAACGCAGGCACATGCAGGATTCCAACGCCGTCACCGTCGCGGAGGCGGGGCATTGCAAGCGGTAACTAACCTCACCAATGACGCTGCCCTCCATGACCGCAGCCGTATTTCCATCGGGCAATTCGGCTTCTGCCCGACCGCTGATCAGGTAGAAGATGTCATCAAGTGCCCTACCGGTAACGGTATATACAAACCCGTCCGATTCAAGATGCCACTCGGAGATCTTAAGAAGCCGGTTAAATTCAACCCGTGTGAGGTCCGAAAACTCGTGCTCATAGAGAAACTGCTCACGCTGATCAAACCTGATCCTGGAATTACTCCACGCCAGGTAAACCAGCATAAAACCGTTAACGACCACCAGGGCCAACTCTGATCCGACATCGAGCCACAGTGGCTCAGCGGGAAACAGGTAGTAATAAACCGCATAAGATGTCGAAGACAATACGATCAATAAACGCAGGCTCTGCATGCTGGTCATCGCGAATGCAAGTATCGAAGCGAAAAATGCAAACGTGTACAGCAGGTAATAAATCAGAGTACTTGTCTCTTCAGTCATTGAGTGGGTTAGTCCGGTTAGGTGGAAATGGTTTGTCGTTGTTTTTTTAATTTATATGTGAATGATAGCGCGTATTCACGCTTTTTTCAGGCTGTCATCAAAACGAATGGTATTTCATTGCTGAATAGCCTGGCAGAATACTTTTGCACACAATGTTTTTCTATGGCTATACTGAATAAGGTCAAAATGTAAAATTAGCACCCAATAACAAGCTGCCAGACTCACAGCAAACAAGTAACAGGGAAAACAAACACAATGAAGCGAAATGCTATCGCCCGAACTCCCGGCTTTACATGGACCGTTGGTCTTCTTGCTTTAAACATTCTTTTTTCTTTGCCGGCCATCGCCGTGGAAGATCACCTGGGTGCGGTTTCCGCGCTGGGTCGCCTGCAACCGCAAGACGGCATTCTTCATATCGGTATTCCTTCAACACCCGCAGCTGTATCCGGCTCTTTGCTTTCTGCTTTGTATGTCAAAGAAGGCGATGACGTTGAAGCTGGCACCCTGTTGGGCGTTACCGGATCAGCCGCTGTCCTTGAAGCCAGATTGTCACAGGCAGAAGCCGAGCTTGAGCTCTCCAGACAGTCGGCTGCGGCCGCACAAAGCCGGGCTGAGGAAGCCTGTGTGCTTGCCGATGTTGCAGCACGTGAGGCGCAACGGCGCGAACAATTACTGGCAAAAAAACTGGCCTCGCAAGAAGAAACCGAGGCCGCACAGGGACTGGCTGAAGCCACTGCTGCTTCCTGCACGGCAGGTCAGGCAGCAGCAAAGGTCTCCGTAGTTGAAATTACAGTAGCATCAGCACATCTTGCCGTGACTCAAACAGAGTTGGACCGCACTTCCATCAAATCACCGTTCAAGGGCCGTGTGTTAAAAATAATGGCCTACCCCGGCGAGTTTGTCGGCATTGAAGGCCTGCTGGAATTAGGTCGTGTGGATAATATGTACGCGGTTGCCGAGGTCTATGAAACCGACATCCGCAGGGTGAAGATCGGTCAGACGGCAACCATTAAAAGTTCTGCGCTGGAACGTGACCTGACCGGCAAGGTGGAGTTGATCCGGCACAAGGTGCGCAAGCACGATGTCGTCGGCACCGACCCTGCTGCTGATAAAGACGCCCGGATTATTGAAGTAGAAATCCTGCTCGATGACCCGGAGCCTGCAAAAAGCCTGACTAACCTGCAAGTTCACATCATCATTGATGCCTGAACCATGAACCTACCTATCGGCTGGCTACAACTGCGTCACCG
>Ga0164313_10002413_pt1 | contig 16793 bp, 15 predicted proteins | sample GuaBasSedimGuay4_FD_113735 | JGI IMG/M metagenome (GOLD analysis project Ga0164313, IMG submission 113735) | Subseafloor sediment microbial communities from Guaymas Basin, Gulf of California, Mexico - Guay4, Core 4569-4, 0-3 cm | ecosystem: Environmental > Aquatic > Marine > Hydrothermal vents...
ACCTTGAAGTTGAGCATCTGCTCCCGTTGGACATCGTATCCCTCGGGAGGAGTCGTGCTGTCCTTGCTCATTGAGTGGATACCTCCTCTTCGACCGCACCCGCGGCGGCAGCGTCTTCATCAACCACGGCAAACCCGCTGTCGGGGCGCTCGATGAGTTTCTTGACCCAGTTCAGGTCACCCTTGACCCAGATGTAGGCCAGGCCGGTGGACAAAATGCCCAGGAAGATGACCATCTCCCAGAAGACCAGGGCGCCCAGTCCGGGTACGGGATAGAGATGCTTGAAGACCACGGCCCAGGGATACAGGAAGATCACTTCGACGTCGAAGATCAGGAAAAACAGGGCGACGAGATAGAAACGAACGTTGAAACGCACCCAGGAGGAGCCGACGGGTAATTCGCCGCACTCATAGGTGGTCATTTTGGCGTAATTGGGATTGCGGGGACGGAGTATCTTCGCCACCCCGAGCGCGAGGCCCGCAAAGGCTAATCCGACCAGTACGAAGATAAGGACCGTCGCGTAATGCCCCAGCATGCTGGTGCTTATGGTCCCGATGGTCCCGAGGGGCGGTATCAGACTCATGAATGATCCCGGATTTCGTTAAGGCCCGGAAAAATACAACTCGGGAGCAAACTTCATATTCCGGACGCCCTTTAGTCAAGAGATTGTTTGTTTCATTATTAACAGAAGGTGATGTGTTATGTTCGCAGGGGATTGAGCCGATATCATATGGATTTGGTGGCTTTACAATCAGGAACGAAAACCGCACAGGAACGGAGCCTGGTCATGATCAGAATTATTGCCGCCGGCAGGGTCAAGGACAAGCGGCTGGCCGGGCTTCTGGACGATTTCCTGAAACGGATTCGCACCATGGCCCCGGTCGAAGTCCTGGAGATCAAGGACTCCACCCCCGAGAAGGAAGCCAAAGACATGGTCACGCGCCTGGGTTCACCCCGTGGGCAGCAACTGGTTGTGGCCATGGATGAACACGGCGATGACCTGACCTCGCGGGACTTCGCCACCCTGCTGGGCGGGCACGGAGGCATCAGTTTCCTGATTGGCGGGGCCGACGGCCTGGGTCCAGACGCCCGCGCGCGGGCCGACCGTACCATCCGCCTTTCCAGCATGACCCTGACCCATGAGATGGCGCGGGTTTTTCTGGTTGAGCAGGTTTACAGGGGACTGAGTATTTTGAGGGGGAAGCCTTATCATCGGGGGTGAGGTTTGGGGCTTGGTTTGGGATTGTCTGAGGGCCCTGACGGTGCTGCTTGATAATGTATTTTCTATTTCATTGGATTATTGTAAATAGTTGAAAATAATGGGGATTATCTCGATTAATTCTTGATTTTTTCGCCCCACTTTCGTACCTTGGATTCACCTCCCATCACCCTGAAATATGGAGGAATTCCATGTCCGAAATTACCTATTCTCCGGACCAACCAGCCGCCCAGGTCCACGCCCTTCTTCACCGCTCATTGGCCGTCATGGATAACGCCCACCAGTGTGCCGTACTGTGGTTCGGAGAGGTCATGAACCGCGATCTATATCGCGACATGGGTTGTTCCTCCATCAATCAGTACGCCGTTCAGGAGTTGGGTTTTTCAAAATCCAAAGCAGGCGACTTCATCCGTCTGGCGAGGCAGTTGGAAAACCTGCCAGCGGTGCGCGAGGCCGTGGCCAGTGGGGATCTCGGCTATACAAAGGCGCGGGAAATCGTATCGGTGGCCACACCTGAAACTCAGGACGCCTGGCTCAAAGCAGCCAAAGGGACGCGCAAGGAACTGGTCCATGAAGTGAAAAAGGCCAAACGCGCTGCCAAGGTCGATCCGGGCCAGGGGGTGTTGCTGCCTTCATCGCCGCCGGTGGTGGCTCCACGGCAACTGCCTGTTCGTTTCCAGGTGGACCTGACGCCTGAGCAGGAAGCGCGGCGGTCGGCTCTTCTTGAGCGGCTGCATAAATTGGGGGGCGTTCCTACTGACAGAGGGGAGTTCATGCTGGAGTCGATGGCGGCGTTTTTGGAAATCAGGGAGATGGAAATTGCGGATGAAACCAACGCAATTACAGAACCTCATAAAAGCGCACATAAAAGGACCCCCCGGGGGGTTTTCGCCAACCGCCCGCCGGTCCAGATCCACGTCCACGAAGACGCAAAAACGGGAAGAATGACCGTCCAAACCGACTCGGGTGAACGCGAGTTGAGCCGTTCAGAATCCCAACGAATGCGCTGCGACGCCGCTGTCTGCAACGAAGGCGGCCGCAACACAACAACCATCCCCCCGCGTGTGCGCCGGGAAGTACTGGCAAGAGACCAACACCGCTGCCAGGCCCCCGGTTGCAATAGAACCCGTTTCCTCGAAGTCCATCACATCGTGTCAAGACAGCAGGGCGGAAGCAACCAAGCGGAAAACCTGATGACCCTCTGCGCCTCCTGCCACAGGCTGTGGCACGAGCGTGGAGGCCAGACCGTGGTGGGCCTGCCGGCCGCCGTGGCGCCATGATTTCTCACCTTTTGATGGAACCGGAAGGTCTTCTGCGGGTACATTTTCCCGGGCAATCGCCGCGTCCTTGTCCTATACTTGCTGCGGCAATCGGTCCAAGGCACTTGGAATAGGCACTTGGATTAGGCACTTGGATTAAACACTTGGATTAAACTGGAGATCCATGTTCAGGCAGTTTTTTAAACCCCTTCTGATCGTGCTGGCCCTCGCGGCGGTGGCTCCGGTCATGACCCTGGCCGGCACCCTGGAAATCACCGGGCCGCCCGGCGCCAGCCTGGTTATCAACGGCCAGGACATGGGCTTCCTTCCCCTGGACGGGCCTTTGGATCTTCCCGGCGGGGTCTACACCATTAAAAGTGAACTCCAGGGCCACCAGGATTACGAACACACGATCAAGTTGGTGGGGGACAAAGCCTGGCAGCGAGTGACCGTACGCCTGATCCCGTTCAGCCGCAAAACCGCCTGGACCAGCAACATTCTTTTCGCGGGGCTGGGCCAGCACTACCTGGGCAAGAGCACCCGGGGCTGGATCTACAACCTTGCCGAAGCCGGCGGGCTGCTGGTCGCCCTGGTTGCCGAAATGGACCGCAACAACCTGGCCAAGGATTATCAGGAACTCGAGGGCCTTTACAATTCCACCATCAACGCCGACGACATCGCCCGCTACCGTGAAGAAGCCGACCAGGCCTACAGCGACATGAAGGACGCGGAAGACATGCGCGACACCGGCCTGATGGTGGCCGTTGGCGCCATCGCGGTCAGTATTCTCGACGCGATCATATTTTTCCCCTCGGTCGAGGCCGGCGCCGGACCGGTTCCGATGGACACGGGAGCTTTGGATATCGGACCGTGGAACGATTCCAACCCATTGAGCACCGTGCACGTCGCGATGCGGTTGGAGTTCTGATGGTAAGCAGCAAACACAACACGACTATTCGCAGGCTCCTTGCCAGCGCCTTTATCCTGGCGCTCGGGATCCCGGTGGTCTTTTCAATGCTGCCCGGTTGTGACAGTTCGCCTTCGGAACCGGTGTACAACAATCCTTTCGATCCGTTGGGTCCCGATGGCGGCGATCCCCTCCAGGTGCGGGCCGCCGCGCTCAATGACACCACCGTCAAGCTCACCTGGAACCAGCCCCAGGGCATGGGCATCACGAAATACGTCATCAGCGGCAGTCCGCTCCGGGAATCCGGTTGGGATGTAATCGGCAACCAGGATCACACCGCGAATCCGACAACCGACTTCGATTACCACGATGCCGCATCCACCAGCACAACCTGGTACCGGGTCCAGGCCTTTACGGAAACCGACTTTACGATCACCTCCTACGCCACACCCGATTCGGCGACAACGGGGCCCCGGGTGATCGTCGGCACAGGGTTCGGCCACACCGCCACCCGGTTCACCAACCTCGAGATTACCGTCACCGAGGGCAACATGGTGCGAATTGCCCTCGATCCCACCTTCACCGAAAACCTGAGGGTCGTGCCGGCCGAAGAACCCGGAGTTCCCCTCACGCTGACCTATGACATCGGAACCGCGGCCCACAACGACGAGATCAAGACCCTTTACGTGGTTTCCTTCTCCGACGGATACGAGTCGGTGCCTTCGGTGCAGAGCATCAAGGTGGAATTCGAACCCGCCTTCACCGTGGTCGGCGAGCCCAAGACCCTGGCCATCCGGACCGTGGACCTGACCATTCCCACCGAAGGCGTGTTGAACATGCGGTTCTTCGCCAATGAGGCGGATACGGCCACCACTCCCTGGGTGCCCGTCTCCGATACCTATATCGGTTACCAGTTGAGTGATTCGGCCAACAAACAGACGATATTTGGCCAGTTCCAGGGGGATTTCGGGTTCAACAGCCTGGTCGAACTCAAGGTGACGCCCGACCTGCTGGACCAAGCCGCTTTTTTCATGTTCCACCCCGACAGCAGCCATACCACTGAAAAGTCGACGGTGCCTGGTTTTTCCAACGCCGTCGCCACCGAGATGCGTTATTCCGAAAGCCCCGACCTGGCCCTCGCGCCCTGGGTCGCCTACAAAGATACGGTACTAATCGATCTCAGTCCCACACCGGGCCATAAGGTCGTCTACGTCCAGTACCGCAACGACTGGACCATGTCCGGGATCCTGACCGATTACGTGATCCACATCAGCCAGCCGGCGGAAGTGTCCTTCTGGGCGCCGCTTGATGGCGACGTCATCATGGGCGGAACAAAATTCCAGGTGAGGGGCGCCAGCACTGCCGGGGCGGAAGATGAAAGGGTGTTCCTGGTCAAGTTCGATCCGGGAGACGGCGGCGGTTTCGTGAATGCCGTGGGAACCGAAACCTGGTCCCATATGTGGGACGTGCCCAGTTTCACCGTCGACACACAGCTGACCATACGGGCCCAGGCCTGGTATGGGCCCACTGCGGATGCCCTCGAGACCGTCACCACCGACATCACCGTGACGGTGACCCAGCTCGCGGTGACAATCACCGACCCGGCCGCCGGAGCGGATCTGACGGGTAACATGACGGCCAATTTCACCGGTACCGCGGCGGGAGTCCTGGACGGCGCGACCATGGATTTGGTGACGATCGACATCGGGGCCGATCACCTGGAGGCGTCGGGAACCACGAACTGGTCCGCAAGCTGGGACGCGCCCCTGTGGGACGCGGACACCACCCTGACCCTGACGGCCACGATCTGGGCGCACGACGACGAAACCGTTACGACCGCCACGACCTCCATCCAGGTGAACGTTGTGCGGCCTCCGGTCGCCATCGAAGAACCGGACCCGGATAAACTCGTGGACGGCAACACCGACCTGACCATCTCCGGCAGGACCTTCGGCGACCTGTTCTCCGCGCCGGTGGATTCCGTGGTGGTGATAATCTCGGCCGAGGCGGTTGCGGATACCCTGCTGGCCACGGGCATCGGCAGCTGGGAAGTGGTCTGGCACACACCCGATGTGGCCGCCAACCTGGCAACCAAGATCGTCGCGGAAGCTTTTTATGGAGCCGGGGCCGGCAGCGAAGCCGATTCGATTTCGATAACGGTGAAGCCTTGATTTAAAGGTCAGAACCGCGTGACCATGACCGCGGAATATCTCTCCACCCGTTCCAGGTAAACGGCCAGGGGCACCGACACCACGGTGCCACCCTCGTACCATCCTTCCAGATCACTGCTCGCCGCGTGCACCAGCCAAGGTTTGCCGGCTTCAACGATCACTATGCCGATGTGCCCAATGACCAGGCCGTATTCGCCGCGCAGTTTGGCGCCCGCCGGGTGACCGGGATCCAGCACCATCCAGATGATGTCGCCTTCGGCCAATTCATCTTCCACCAGGGCAGTTTCGGGAATCACAGTGAAGCTGCCGGCCTGGTACCGGGAGCTGCCGGCGCTGTCGGGCGCCGCGCCGGAAAGCCGGTCGGTGACATCCTGCCCCCAGTGGCCGGAACGGATCATGTCCAGGCTGAAGTCCAGGTGTTCGGGGCGGTCATAATCCACCCGGCCCCGGTCGTCGACCACCGAATCCAGGGGCGCGCCGGCGAATCGCGTGCGCAGCGCCCAGGCCACCGCGTCCCGGTGGTCGTCCGCCCTGGCCAGTTCGGTCACGCGGTACATCAGGCTGACGCAGTCCTGCCGGTCGTCGCGGACCAGGTCGCCCTCGAAGACATAACCACCTTCCTTCAGCCCGAACAGGTATTCCACGCCCTCGGCCTCCAGGAATCGCCGGGCCCACTGTCCGATCCTCGCGGCGGCAGGAAGATCCTTTTCCCCGGAAAGCACCCGGTCTTCCTGCTCTACAGTCATGATGCGCGGCGCGGATTCGGCCCGATCGGCGGCGCGGGCCACCGCCTGTTCGTCTTCACCAGTGGCGCATCCGGAAGCCAGGATCATCAACATGCTTACAAGTGGCAATATTTTCATCATGGGGCAAAATCTACAGCCCGACGGGCATTCGGTCCATCACCCACTTGCGGATTGGCCCAAAGTTCGGGATAATTGGGACAAAGGAAACCATTTGGCTGATCACCAGGAGAACAGATAGATGAATTGGACACTTGTACGGAATCTGGCCGGGCCTATACTGGGCGCCGCGGGCGGATTCGGAATCCACAAATGGATAACCTGTCAGGGCGGAGGGTGAGGCATCACCTCCAACCCCACCTTGATGGTCCTTTTCGGGGCCGTCTTCGGGTGGGGACTTCTCTCCGGCGGAGAGAAAAAAAAGAGCACCGGGGAATTCCCCGAGGGTTGAATGATCTTGACCGAAACACCGAGGTTGGAAGATGAAAAACGTCTACTCGTGCCCCCACTGTGAAGCGGTCCTGAATCCCAGTGTTAAAATCCTGCTGGTCATCAGTTACAGGAAGAAAAAGGGCATGATCCTGCTCAGCCCCCAGCCGGGAAATTTCAAATACATCTGCGACAAATCCGTTGAAAAGAACCTGGCCGAGGGCGCAAAACTGAGGTTCTCCTGCCCTGTCTGCTCGACCGACCTGACCTCCGAATCCAACAGTCAATTCTCCGAGTTGCGGATGATCTCCCCCGACCGCGAACCCCGGCGGGTGGAATTCAGCCGGATCTACGGGAAACAGGCCACTTTCATCGTCGACGGTGAAGACGTTATTTCCTTTGGGGACGACGCCGACAACCAGGGAGAGATGAATTTTTTCGGATCCTGACAACCGCCAAATTGATAATGATTCCACCTGTCATATTTTTGTCATTATTTTCCTTTCAAACCGGGAACACACTTACTAGAGTTTTAACAACCTGATATAGGGGTAAGGTCTGACCTTCGAACTCCTATGTTATCAGTGTGTTTTTAGATTTTACGACTCTCCCTTGGAGGCAAGTGCGCATGCGTTCCGGAACCAGGTTCTCGTTGCTTATCCTGGCCGTTTTTATTCTGCCGGTCCTGCCCGCGGCAGCAATTAATGTTGTCGAGGATCACCAGGACATCGAAGGTCCCTTTGTCACCGCTCCGGAAGTAACCGCGGTTTGCCTGGAATGCCACGAGGATGAAGCCCACGACTTCATGAAAACCTCCCACTGGACCTGGATGCCGATGCAGGATGTCATAGGCAAGGGTGAAGTCGAGCTCGGCAAAAAGAACACCATGAACAACTTCTGCGTTGGGATCAGCTCCAACTGGGCGGCCTGCACGAGTTGCCATGCGGGTTATGGCTGGGAAGACGCGAATTTCGATTTCTCGAATCCGGGAAACATCGACTGCCTGGTCTGCCACGACCAGACCGGACTTTACAAGAAGTTCCCTACCGGCGCCGGCCATCCCACTTACCAGAACCAGGAATGGGAAGGCAAGATCTGGGAGCCCCTGGACCTGGCGGGCATCGCGCGCAGCGTGGGCAAGGCCAGCCGCAAGACCTGCGGAACCTGTCACTTCTACGGCGGCATGGGCAACAACGTCAAACACGGGGACCTCGGTAAATCCCTGATCAAACCCGCCCGCGAACTCGACGTGCACATGAGCAGGGACGGCCAGGACTTCGAGTGCATCGAATGCCATGATACCGCCAACCACTCCATCGCCGGCAATTCCATGTTCGATTCACCGGGCGGTTACAACCATCTGGAGTGCGACAGCTGCCACGATGAAGACCCGCACGAAAAACGGATCCTGAACTGGCACGGCAAGTCGGTCACCTGCCAGACCTGCCATATCCCGGCCATCGCCCGCGAAAACCCCACCATGACCTGGTGGGACTGGTCCACCGCCGGCACCGACGTCAAGAACGTGAAGGACCAATTCGGGAAGGACACCTTCAGTCCGAAAAAAGGCACCTTCCGCTGGGAAAAGAACCTGCAGCCCGCCTACACCTGGTACAACGGCCACAGCACCCAATACCTGATCGGTTCCGCCATGAACCCCGAGCAGGTCACGCACCTGAACATGCCCCAGGGCACACGCCTGGATCACAGGTCCAAGATCTCCCCCTTCAAGGTCATGCGCGGCAAGCAGGCCTACGACAAGCAGAACCGGATCCTGGTGGTCGCCAAGCTCTACGGGCCGACGGGTCTGTGGGAAAACGGCCATGACTGGAATTCCGCCATCACCCAGGGCATGGAAGCGGCCGGCGTGGAGTACAGCGGTGAATATGGATTCGCCGAAACCGAGTCCTGGTGGAAGATCAACCACATGGTCGCCCCCAAGGAAATGGCCCTCAAGTGTGTGGCGTGTCATGGCGAGGAAGGCGGCCGCATGGATTGGCGCGCCCTCGGCTACAAGGGTGACCCCGCCAAAAAACGTGGGGTTTCCCGTTTTGAACTTGAGGATGCTTACCACGATGTGAATGTGGATTGACTCTGACCCTCATGGGGGGTTCCTGGCTCAGCGCAAAGCGCCCCGGTAAACCGGGGCGCTTTGCTCATGCTGGAAGCATGATTCGCCCTGAACCCCCCATGAGGGTCAGAGTCAATCCGCATTTACATTGCGGGGAGCATTCAGGGGTGAAAATGTGGTAGAATTGTAGGGGTTAATGGGGGTTGGACCTTTTTCAGACGAAAGTTTATGAAAGCAATTATTGGCATTTTACTTGTCTGCACCTGGTTTATTAGTGGAGTTGCCGCCGCTGTTGTCGTGGTGGATCTTACCGATGAGGTCGGGCATCTGGAATATGATGCCCAACCGTTTCACCAATTCTATATGGACCAGTTGAAGAACGGGATGATGGGACATCCAGGAATCCTGTTCGACATCGATGGTGACGGTTACCTGGACTGGATCCGCTCCAACTACAGCTACATTTCCGCTGTCGGCTACACCCATGAAACTTACGTCACCTATTTCCAGACCAATTTCCCACCCAAATTCTGTCGTGACAAATTTCCGGCCTTCAGCCTGGTCGGAGGTATGGATTTGGATGGTGACGGCCAGACCGAAGTAGTTGTCACCGGACACACCGAAGACCAGCAGCTTTGGCGGTTTTGGATCATGGATCCCAAAACCGGGGAGAAACAGGGATCATTCGACCTCGAAGGCGGACAGGATATTCGGACCGATGGAATATGGGACGGCTCCTACCGCGTCATCGGCATGCTGGAATGCTCCAAGGACGGCCTGGACAGAACGGCTCTCATAATCAACGTCAACATCGGCTTCGACCTCGAAGGAAGAGGAGTGTTGGCGATCGACCCCTGGACCGGAGAAATCCTTTGGCGATATGTGACCGGGCCCAATCCTATCGATTATGCCTGCAAGGTCGTGGACCTGGACCGGGACGGGGACCGGGAAGTTGTCTTTTTTGGCCGGGCACCCGACAACCTTGGCGGACGGAAAATCAACGGCTACAGTGACAATGAGTCACGCCTGTTTGTCCTGGATCATCAAGGGGAACTGCTGTGGACCCACCGCCTCGGCGGCTATTACGGCGGCGGTTTTATGGAAATCGCCGACCTGGACGGCGACGGTTTCGAGGAAATCATCACCTCGACCCACACCACCCCCAAGGTCTGGGGTGAGGTCGTGGTCTGGTCCCACGACGGCAGGAGTCTGGCTCGTCGCACCTCCCAAAGCGAATCCAGGAACGTGGTCCTGATTCCAGGCACCGAAAGCAGTTCACCTCGCCTGGCGGTGGCGTCCAAAATCGGGGTTGTCCAGATTTTCGAATTCGCCCCGTCGGAACTGAAACTTGTCGCGGAAATAAAAACCGACGGGCTGCCCCACATCAATTGCGTCGAGGACATCCTGCCTCCCGACGGTCCGGAGTTGGTTATCTCTACCCGGGATGGAACAACCTGGGTCCTGGACAGGGCGTTCCAACCTCTGGCCCGCATCCAGGGCGACCCCCATGCCTATTATTCAGACATGGTTTTATGGCAGGCGGACCCCGACATCTCACTGTTGATGAACAAGATGGGCCCAGGTTACCCCTTCGTATTCGCCAAATCCCCCCCGCCCCCACTCAACAAGAACCTGATCGCTGCCATTGCAGTCGCTGCCCTGTTCCTCGTGGGCGGATTCCTCTATTGGAAAAAGGGCCGCTCCACCCTCCTCGCCGATCCCGTCGTGATGCGGGAGGTCAGGCTGAATCTTCTGGAGGATCTCGAACTTTCCAGCCACGGCGCCGTCGCTCCCCTGAAGTGCATGCGCAGGCTGAGCTGGCATTTGAACGCCATGACCTCCGGGCTGGGTGACAATCCCAGTATCGAAGTGCGGCTGCGGGAAACCTGGACCGAATGCAGGGATAATGCCCTGCCCCATTTGGCGGGCATCCTGGACCGGGCAAGGCTGGCCGGGCTTGCGGGCGCCAACGTCGAATATGCCGCCCGCGCCCTCGCCAAGGTCGGCATTCAGCTGGATGAACTGGAAAGGGAAGAATTTCAGGTATCGTGTTTCGAGGCCGTGGCCGCGGAACTGGACCCCGAAACAGCCAAGGCCGATGACGCCCTGAAGGATCTTCGCCGGGAAGTCGCCGGGTTTTTCCACACGGACCTGGCCGAGACCGTCACCAGGATCCTGCGCGCCAACTCCCAGGCTATCGAGGAATACGGGGTAACGGTTCAGACCGGTTACCTGGCCCAGATGGCCGCCGGTGGTGAGGGGGATTCCACCTTCAAAGTGAACCCGTCGGTCACCTGTCTCATCGACCCCAAGGAAATGGATTTCGTGCTGGACAACCTGGTGGGCAACGCCGCGCGCGCCATGAAAGACGCCTCCAACCGGAACCTGGCGGTGACCTGGACCGTGGCCGACGGCATGGTGATGGTGGATGTCCGGGACACCGGTTGCGGCATCCCCGACGAACACCGCGACCGCATCATGGACACGCACTTCAGCACCCGGGAAGGCGGCGGCGAAGGCCTGCCGCGTTCGCGCAGGATCCTGCGGAAGTATGGCGGCGGGTTGATGATCCTCGAATCCGCGGTCGAACGAGGGAGCACCTTCCGGGTCACCCTGCCTTTAGCCTAGAATCAGATCTCAAAGCTGTCCTTCAAACTTGGAACAGTGACCTGGGCGCCGAATCGTTCGGTGATCCGGCCTGCCATCGCCTTGGCCGACTCCTCTTCCCCGTGTACCACAAAAACCCTGCCTGGTTTCTTCTCAGCCGTATCGATCCAGCGTATGATTTCGTCCCCGTCGGCGTGGCTGCTCAAACCCTGGATGGTCGCCACCCGAGCGCCCACCTCGATGTCCTGCCCGTGCATCCTCAACGACGAGGCCCCCTCCTGCAGCGCCCGCCCCCGCGTGCCCATGGCCTGGTACCCGGTCAACAAAATCAGATTGTGATGATCCGATAGCCGGCGGACCAGATGGTGAATGATCCGGCCTGCGGTCATCATTCCACTGGCGGCAACGATCACCCGCGGCCCCTCCATGTTGTTCAGTTCCTTCGATTCGTGCACCGTGCGATGAAGATGAACCTTGAAAGGGAACAGCCGGTTGCGCCCGTCCAGGGTGATTTCCTTGTCCAGGTTGCAATCGTAGAGATGGCGCGAATAGATGGCCGTCGCGTCGATCGCCATGGGACTGTCGATGTGGATGGGAACCTCTTCCAGGTCGCCGCCGATCATCAGGTCGCGCAGGATCAGCGTCACAAGCTGCGTCCGGCCGACCGCGAAACTCGGAACCAGCACCACGCCCCTCTTGTGAATGACGCGTTTGAATTCCTCGCGGATCTGGTCCAGCACCGGTTTGGTTTCATGCTTCCTGTTGCCGTAGGTCGATTCCACGATCAACACGTCGCAGTCGGGCAGGGGCTCCGGATCACTGTGCAGCGGGACATCGTAACGGCCCACGTCGCCGCTGAAGACAACGGTGATCTCGCCGGGATGGACGCTGTCCCGCATGTCCTCGGCAATGCGGAATTCCACGAAGGCCGCGCCCAGGATATGCCCCGAATTGATCAACCGGAATTTCAGGCGGGAAGACAGTTTGACCCAGCGGTTGTACTTCGTGGGCTGCAGAAGCTTGAGTGACTGCAGGGCATGCACGGAGGTGTACAGGGGTTCGGCGGGGCGATGTTTCGAAAAGCCCTTCTTGTTGGCGTACGCCGCGTCTTCCTCCTGGATGTGGGCCGAATCCATGAGCATCAACTCGACCAGTTCCGCCGTCGCCGGCGTGCAATGAATGTCCCCCTGGAAACCGTACTGCATCAGGCGGGGCACGTAACCGGTGTGGTCGATGTGGGAATGGGTCAGCACCACGTGGTCCAGGAAGCCGGGCTCGAACCCCGGGTCCTCCCAGTTCAACAGACGCAGTTTTTTCAGGCCCTGGAACAGGCCGCAGTCGACCAGGACTCGCTGGCCGCCTGCTTCCAGGAGGTGGCGGCTGCCGGTGACTGTGCGGGCGGCTCCGTGGAAAGTCAGTTTCATGATTTCATCCCGCCGGGTTGGGGTTTTTGTATCCACATTCTAAAGCAACACCCCCCGTACCTCAAGGGTGCGGGGGGCGCGATGCTTACCGGCGGTTATGGAAAATCAGTCTTCCACTTCCGTCGTAACCTGAACCTTGATCTCGGTCTTGCCGTCCTTCATCTGGACATCGACCACGGCATCGCCTTCAGCCACGCCCTGATCGGCCAGCTGCGCCAGTATCTGGGCCCGGATCTCTTCTTCGGTGCCCCCGTCGACTTCCATCTGGAAAATCTCACGCTTCATCTTGGAGGCGAAGCTCTCCTCGATGGTGCCGCTCAAAGTCTCGAACGAGATGTCCGCGTCCTCGAGCTCGGGAACCTGCCGGCGAAGTTCGGCCACCAGCGCCTCCCCGTCCAGGTCCTGGCCCCAGGCCATGACCTCGATGAGTTTCGGTCCGTCCATCGTTTCGCTGATGCTGACCGAAACGTTTTCGACACCGGGCTGGGTATCCAGAAAATTGGCCAGGCCCGTGTCGATGGAGATCATGTCCACGTCCGCCTTGGCGGAAAAGCCGATGGACATCTTCGTGCCCATGTCGACTTCGGTCGTGGTCGACGTGGAGCAGGCGCCCACGCCGAGCATGACAAGAGCAAGACCGACGAGCGCGAAGCGAGCGGTACGGTTCCAGGGATTGAGCATTATAAGCCACCTTCGTTTGCGGGATTGTGCAGTGCGGTATTGGGAAACAAGGCGGCCTTCCAGTTCGCTCCGGTGCTCCGGTCGCGGCCTGTTGGCTGTATCCGGTTCATGAAGTCGCCCGAGGTCGTCGTTCAGTCTGCGATCATGCATTCCGGCCCTCCCTTCCTTTCCGGTTCTTCCGCCAGCAACTCCTGCCGGATCTTTTTCAAAGTTCGCGCGAATCGTTGTTTGACCGCGGCCTCGCCCAGGTTCATGACCGCGGCCACTTCCCGGACCCGCAGCCCCTGGCCGAAGCGCAGGGCGAACATTTCCCGGACATCGTCCGGCTCGCGATGCAACAGTTGCCTGATCTGTCGCAGGTCCTCGTTGCGGATCAGGGATCCCAGGGTATCCCGCTGATCGGCGGCCAGCACTTCGGCCAGTTCCTCCACCGGAACGGACCGGGCGCGGGCCGAGCCGTGAGCGCCTTGTCGCCGATGGTGGTCGATGACCGCGTTGCGGGCCATGGCCAGGATCCAGGTCATGACCGATCCCTTGCCCGCCTCGAACCGATCGAGACGTTCCAGGAATTTTTGGAACACCGCGCTGGTCAGGTCTTCGGCGTCGTGGACGTTGTTCGTTCGAGCGGCGATGTAACCCGTCACCGGATCGTACAACTCCCCGTACAGGCGCCTGAAGGCGTCTTCATTGCCCAGCCTGGCCAGCCGCAGCCAAAGACCGTGGCGTCCGTCGCGCATTCTTCGTTTAAGATCCAAAGAGCTTTCCTCTATGCCCGGGCAAATATCAGCTGCTGATCGAGTATCTGGTCACACGAGTATACGCAGCCCTGGAAAAGTGGTGACAAAAAAACGCGGGCACCTCTCGGTACCCGCGCTGATCTCCCCTCCACAGGAAGATCAAAAAAAGACCGCCTAGCTATCGGCGGACTCACTGTCCTTGGAGGCGACCTTCTTGGCCTTCTCTTCGACCTTCTTGTCGTAGTCGGCCTTCAGTCCCTCGGCATCCTTACCACAGCAACCTTTACCGGCATCCAGGGAGGAGGCGCAGCACTTGTGCATGTCGCCCTTAACCTCGGCGGAGGCCTTGTGGTAGGCAACCTTCTGGTCGTAGCTGGCCTTCAGCACGTCGGCTTCCTTACCGCAGCAGCCCTTGCCGGCTTCCACGGCGGCGACGCAACACTTGCCCATGTCGGCAACGGTGGCTTCACAGGCGGCCTTGTCGGCACAGCCTTCCTTGTAGCTGGCGTAGGAAGCCTTGACGGCGTCCGCGTCCTTGCCGTGGCAACCCTCGCCGGCCTTTGCGGCCTTGATGCAGCACTCATCCATGCCGGCCTGCTTGGCGGCGGCCTGGCAGTCCGGTCCGCCGGCCAGGGCGAAGGAGGAGACCATCAGAATCAGGGCCACGGCCATCACCATTGCGTAAGAGAATCGTTTCATTTCAATTGTCCTTTCTAGACCCCGGCTGATCTGGCCGGGTGCAAAAACCTGGGGATGGTTCCCCTTCTTGGCTACCAAAGTCGGTGGATAGGGAATATGTCCTACCGAAGAAGTATAGGATCGGTTCCCAAAACAGCCACTTTAAAATGAAAAAAATGTCTGGCCCGGTGGGACCAGGCCGGCAGTGGGCCTTTGCGGCACGACTTAAGGAATGGAATTTCCCTGCCGATATACAGGGACAGGAAATGATCGATCATCCAACCGGAAAAGGAGCCCCGGTGAAGCCAGGAAACGTCATAATCACCTTTTTGGCCCTGATTCTCGTTCTGGGAGCCGCCGTCGCCGTGCACCCCGCCGGCGCAAATATGGCCCAGGGAGAGGTTTCCGTGCCTGATAAGGAGACTATTGTCGTGGATGAGGATGATTTCCAGGGCCGCCACCTGGTCTGGTCCTATTTCCAGGCCCTCGCCGAACGCGATGATGTCATGATTATCGACGTTCGGAGCGATTTCCTGCCCGCCGCGGGCGATCCCCCCGGTCTGGGTAATGTGCGTCCCATCCCCCTGGAAATATTCCTGCCCAATTTTACCGCGCGTAAGGTCCACCAGGACAAGACGTTGTTGATTTTTGACGAATCCGGCCTGGAGCTTCGTCGCTTGCAGTATCATCTCCAGAAACACGGATATGATGACTATTTCTTCCTTGAAGGTGGAGCCCAGGGCCTCCAGAGCCCCAAAAACAACCGCAGTTAGCCCCAGCCTGTACTGTCTTTTTTCTGCGAAACTCTGAAGCTATCTCTAGCCATAAGCCTGCCCCATGGGTTATGTTGGCGTAGACCCTGTTTGCCCCCTTCCTCTCCGATGTCCGAGGAGGCATCCCATGTCCGACCGGATCCGGCTCGAAGTCAGCTGCCCCGACTGTGGCCATTCCATGATGGATGATGATCATCTCATCGAAGGCGTCCCCTCGGTCCAATCCCAAATCCAGGTGCCGGGCCCCAATCCAAAACTTCCACGCAAGGTGCCCATCTGGTTCAGCAGTTATTACGGCAGCGGTGTCTACGAATGCGAGGCAACCCTGGAAGAGAACAAGCAGATGTTGCTGTTCTGCCCTCAGTGCGACACAAAACTGCATGGCGATTTCGACTGCAATAAATGCGACGACCCCATGGTCACCCTCGACCTGAAGGGTGGCGGCAAGATCACCGTCTGTACGCGGCGGGGCTGCAAACGCCATTTCATTGAACTGGACGAAAACGTCCCCCACCTGGACCGCCTCTTTGGAATGCCCGAACGCGACAAGGACGGCCCGGTTCCCAGCCCCTTGTTCGCCCGTGAAGTCCAGGCAACCGTTTCGGGCAAAGATGACCGGGAAATCATGGCCTGCGGATCGTTCCTTGCCTCCTACTGCCCCCATTGCCGGGAAAGCCTGATCGAAGACGACCATATCGTTTTCGAACTGGAAACCCAGGCCGGCAACACCGGTCGCTTCTGCCTGAGCGCCTATCTGAATGTCTTCAGCCATCGCTCCACGGTCGAAGTGCCTCATTTCGAGGAGATCAAGGACCTGCGCTGCCCCAATTGCCGGCACACCCTTCTTACTCCGGAGCAGAAATGTGGGAATTGTGGCACCCGTACGGCCATGTTCACCGTCTCGGCCATGCGGAAGCTGATTTCCTTCCATATCTGCATGAAGATGGGCTGCCACTGGCACGGCGTTTCCAAAGCCGATACCCAATTGATGGCCCTGGAGGATTCCCTGGAGTGGTGACAGACCCACTCGAACAGCCTATAACCTGTTGGACCGACACTGATTACGGTGTCGGTCTTTTTTTTCGAAAATATCT
>Ga0164313_10002414_pt1 | contig 16791 bp, 13 predicted proteins | sample GuaBasSedimGuay4_FD_113735 | JGI IMG/M metagenome (GOLD analysis project Ga0164313, IMG submission 113735) | Subseafloor sediment microbial communities from Guaymas Basin, Gulf of California, Mexico - Guay4, Core 4569-4, 0-3 cm | ecosystem: Environmental > Aquatic > Marine > Hydrothermal vents...
CCGCGAGGCCCTTTCGTGAAAGCGCCGGCTTCGCGCCGAGTGCAGAATCGTTCCACCCTCACGCAGAATGCCGTTGACACCCTCGGCGTCGAGCGGTGCGATCTTCCCATCGAGCAAGCCCCGGTAGCCGTGCCGCACCCCGAGCACGCGATGCCCTTTCGCAATGGCTACTATCGTGGCCGCCCTAATCGCGGCGTTCATCCCGGGCGAATCGCCACCACTCGTCAGAATCGCAATCGTCTTCGACACGGCTCCTCCTCGCGCGAGCCCCCTTATCTCATGTCACGACGACGCCCGCCAAGTCGGATCTGCACAGGGCACAAGACGTGACCCGGCGGCGGCGCCTTTTGCTTCGGGCCAGGTAATCTACGCTTGGCATATGAAAGACTCCACGATCGTGTCTCGCGTTGTGCACGAGTCTTGCGAGCGGGCCGCGCCTTTAGTGCCCGGCGGCCATTGGTGGGAGCAACTCGACGACGATTTCGCCCGGAGTCCCGAAAGGTTCGATCTCGCGCGCGCAGACCGCATGCAGATCGGAGCGGCGGCCGCGTTCGACCACGCCGTGAGGGCGGTCTTTGGTACGATGGTGAGCGCGACGGCCATCCCGTTTGGCTTCAACCCCGTCGAGCTTCGCCGGTCCATGCGAAGCGTGGGCCTCTACGCCGAGATGGCAGAATCCGGCGACAGCGCCCGCTTCTTCCATAAGCCTCCGTCCGGCGTGAAAGTGCGCGTCAAACCAGGGCGATGGTTTCCCCGTTTCGAGCCCGAGGATGGCGTGTGCGAAGTGGTGCGCTTCGATAGCCCTTTCCAGCCGGTCCATCCTGACCAACACAAGCCCTATCTCCGCCACGACCGCAACCGCGTGGCCTACGCGCGCACGATTCGGCACCGTGACGGGCCGCGACCCACAATCGTGGCGATTCACGGGTTCACGGCCGAGGGATACCTGATCAACGAGTGGTTCTTTGCCCTTCCCTGGTTCTATCGCATGGGCTGCGACATCGCGTTGTTCACGCTTCCTTTCCACGGGCCACGCCAAACGCGCTTCTCTGCGTTCTCGGGACATGGCTTCTTCGCGGGAGGTACAGCTCGGTTCAACGAAGCGGTCGCGCAGTCGGTGTTCGATTTCCGGATTCTTCTCAATTGGCTTCAGCGCGAGCAGGGCGTCGAGCAAGTGGGCGTGACTGGGTTGAGCCTCGGCGGCTTCATCTCATCGATGCTCGCCAGTGTCGAAGACAAGCTGGCCTTCGCGCTTCCCAACGTGCCGATCATCAGTGTCGCAGACTTGGTCTTGGAATGGCAGCCGATGGGGGCACTCATGCGTGCCGCCCTGGCCGCGACGAACCTGAGTTCCGCAGATGCACGCCGCCTCGTCGCCGTGAGTTGCCCACTGACCTACAAGCCAGTGCTTCCACCCGAACGCCTGATGATCGTCGGCGGCGCGGGCGACCGCCTCGCCCCCCCCAAACATTCCCGGCTGCTCTGGGATCATTGGCAGCGCTGCCGCATGTACTGGTTTCCGGGAAGCCACAGCATCCACCTCGACCGCGGCAAGTATCTGACGGAGATGGCCCGCTTCATGATGGGCCTTGGGTTCTTACACCCAGGAGGTGCACTATGATCCCTGTATCCACTCTCGACGCGGGGATGCTGTATGCGGAAACCTCCGAGATGCCCATGCACACAATGGGCGTCCTGGTTTTCGAGCCCGAGAATGCACAGGGCACCGACCTCGGCGAAGGCGTGGCCTTCAAGTGGGCTCGGCAGCGGTTCGCAGAACGGATTCATCTCATCCCGCCATTCCGGCGCCGCATCGTCCAGGGACCATTACAAATCGGCGATCCCCATTGGATCGAGGACCCGGCTTTCGATCTCGACAATCACCTCGTACACATCACGCTTCCGTCTCCGGGCGGCATGCGCGAGTTGTCCGACTTTGTCGGCGAGTTCGCAGGCCAACGTCTCGAGCGCGACAGGCCCTTGTGGAAGGCAGTGGTGGTAGATGGGCTGGAGGGCGGCAAGAACGCTTTGGTCATGAAGATCCACCACGCAGCGATGGACGGCGGCCAAAGCGCAACGATCGCGAGCACGCTGCTCGATACGAGTCTCGAAGGCCGAGTGATCCCTCTCCCGGGGGAGGCCTGGGTTCCCGATCGCGAGCCCACGCTCCCCTGGCTCGCGGCCGATACGCTTCGAACCCTCGTGGGCAAGCCTCGGCGCGCCGTGGAAGCAGCGGCAAAAGTGGTTTCGGCGGTCCGAGCTAAAGGAGAACCCAAGCCCCCTCCGTCTGCAGACGGCGACGTTTCGGAGAAGGCGCCCCTGTTCGAGGCGCCGCCAACTCCGTTCAATGGCGCCCTCACGCCCAACCGCTCCGTCGCGTTTGCGGACGTTTCGCTCGAGGATGTGAAGGTGATCAAGCGTGCCTTCGGAACGACCGTGAACGATGTCGTGCTAGCGGCGTGTTGCGCAAGCTTGCGATCCTGGCTTGCCGCGCATGGTGGCCTGCCGGAACGCCCTTTGGTTGCAACCGTTCCGGTGTCTGTTCGTCAAGATGGGGATCAAGACGGCAATCGCGTTTCGGTGATTCGTGTTCACTTGCCCATCCAAAGCGATAATCCGGTCGCGCGGCTCATGGCGATCAATGAAGAAACGACCGCAGCAAAGAGGCGGCACAGGAGAGGTGGTGGCAGCGACATCCTGAAGAACGTCGCCGCCCTGATCAACAACATCACCGTGCCTTGGATGGCGACCAACCTCATAGGCTTTTACTCTTCGAGGCACCTCGCCGACCGGTTTCCTCTATTTTGGAACCTGATCATTTCGAACATCGCAGGGCCGCCCGTCCCTCTCTACACGAAAGGCGCGCGGTTGCTGCAGCTCTTCCCGCTTGGCCCCGCACAACAAGGCTCGGGCCTCGACATCACAGTGATGAGCGTGGTCGACCGGCTATGTTTCGGCGCGATGGCCTGCACGGAGTTGGTCCCCGACCTGCAAGACATCGCGACGGTCTTCGTGAACGAAATCGAGGTGCTGAAGGCGAGCATCGAGTCACCAGGACGGTCGCCACGTTAGATTTGAACCCAGCACGAGCACGCTGACGTCTTCGCCGAACACCCCGTCGAGGCGAAGGCCAAGGTCCAGATCGTGTCCGAGGGACAGGTACAGCATGGCGCCGGCCGCGTGCTGCAGCCAGTTGGTGGGAGCAGCGGTGTACTGATTGAGGGACGCTCGATAGTACGCGGAAATCTCGCCCACCCGGCCAATGTCCACCCCTGCGCCTAGGCGCGCAGCATAGTCAGAGACGAACGAGCGAGCGTACGCCGCGACCGAAACGTCCGCCCAAGCGACATCGGCAATGCGCAGCACGCGGGCCTGCAGGTAACCGGAAATTTGCTCGAAGTCATCCGCTGTCTCGCTGTGCACGATGTTCGCTCCCGCATGTAGGGCAACTCGAGAGAACGTGAAGCTCGTGTCCAGTCCGCCAAAGTACCGCGCGTCATTGCTGTTGAGACATACAATCTGGTCCCCCGTGCTCGAGACAGGATCTGGGACGGTGTTGCACAGATACCCCAGCGGCAGATACGTCGTGAGCCATATCGAACGCTCCGGCAGTCGCATGTCGAAGCGGCCGGAAACCTGGAAAAGACCGACGCGAAGCGACGCGTCTAGGCCTGCCGCGCTCACCTCGAAGCGCGGCGCCTGCCAAGGATTGACCTCGTCGTGCATCGACAGCTCGAAGTGCCCCGCGACGCGGCCATTTCCTGGAAACACATCGAACTCGGCGTTGAGACGTCGCTCGTCGATGTTGCCCATGAAAGTCGAAGCGTGCATGGACAGACCAACGAAGGGCTGAGAATCGAGCGATTCGTTTTGGTAGGCGAGCTGCACGCCGAATCGGGTCGTATCGAGGGTGGGCCCGTTGTCGAGCGGGTTGGGCACCGTGCCTCCAAAGGCGCCGATCGAAAAGCCTGCCCACGTTGGTGATCGCACACGAAGCCCGTCGAGTTGTCCGACGCCCACCGCAACGAAAGGGAGCCTACCAAGACCCACCTGAGGGCTCTGCTGCGTACCGTACCCGAACTGCAGGTCTCTAATTGCGATCGCGGGTCGAGACGAGCTTCCGGGGCGATTCCCTATGTTCCCCCCGAACCAAGACTGCACTGCGAGGTCTACGTCGAAGAATACCGGCTGCTCGAAAGGCTCCGCATGTAGTCGCGTGCGCAGCGATGCTCGCCCGAACGACTCCCCATCGCTGAGGGCAATCGTGCCGCCCACGTTGGTCGACACAGCGAGATCGATCCGTTTCCCATCGGACCAACTGCCGAGGGGCACGTACTCTGGCGTCTGCTTGGTGGCTGGACGCACCGGTTCGAGCCACTGATTCGCGTAGGCGCTCAGCGGTTTGGGCTTGGGAAGCGATACCGCCGCGGATCGCTGGACTCTGGAATCCGCCCGGCCGGTCATGCCGACCCGAAGCTCACGCCCTTTCATTTCTATGACGACGTGATTCGCGGTCGCTCCGACCACGCGATAACGGCGATCACGAAGAAGCACTACCGACCCGACTCCAACCCCCGCAGCCTCGCCTGGCATCAGGTAGGCGCGCCCGCCCGCGATTTCCACAACCTTCACGCTCACTCTGCGGTTAGACGCCGCCCCCGCCACAGCCGATACCGTCAGCAGAGCCGTCAACGCCAAGGCAGTCGCAAACCATAGCCGCTTCATCGCGCGGTCCCTCCGGGATGGCATCCCAGGCAGGCGCCGCCACTGCTGGCAACCCGCCGTCCGTGTTGACCCTGAAGCTTGATCGGGTTGTGCGCGTGGCATCCCGTACAGCGCACCAGGCGAGGCGTGCGAGAGGAGGTGTGGCAGCTGTTACATGGAGCCCCGCGGTGCGGCCCACGTGAGACCGGGAAATGCCTGTCGTGATTCGCTGGGATGGCCATCCCGCCTAGCCGTGCGCTGACGGCGGCATTCGCCGAGCTCGTGATCGCGGTGGGATCGACGAACGCAGGGCTCCAAGCGCTCGCGAAGTGGCACTGCGAACAATCTTGGGGGAATGGCGCTGACGTAGCAGTTCCGCGGTGGCTCGGGTGAACGTTCGGATCGAGATAATCCGCGGCATGGCAGGAGAAACAGTCGCTCGGAACCGTCGTCCATTGCCTTTCTCCGTTGCGCTGATGGCACTCGGTACAATCGGCGAGCGCGTGCATCCCGGTCAGTGGGAAGCGCGTCCGGCGATGAATTTCGAACGGCTCCATGTCGTTCCATCGTCTAGACGAGTGGCAACTGCCGCAGCGCCTACTCAAGCGCGATTGATGCGGATCGCGGTGACAGTTGCCGCACTCCCTGGTCACGCGCTGCTCGCCGCTATGACATTGATTGCAGGCCGCGGAATCGTGTCGTCCGCTGAGCGGGAAACCGGTTCGAGAGTGATCGAAGCCTTGTCCCGTCTTACCCGTGGCCATGCTCCAGCCCGCCGGGGTGTGACAGTTCCCGCAATCCATTCCCTCGGTGATCGAGTTGTGCCCTGTGGCCTTGGAACGACTTTCCTTTCGGCCGGGATCCTTAGCCACGGCGATCGCCGCCATCCCAGCAAGGCCGGCGATGCACAGCACGATGGCGATCGCGCGGTTCATCGCTTCCCCTTCCTACGCGCGTGGGGATTGCCGTGACAATCCGCGCACTCGCGATATCCGAGTCTGTACCTCACCGATCGGGTGCCGCTTCGCAGGCGCTCTTTGCGGTGACACGCGGCACACTCGACCTCGGCGTGAACACCCTCGAGAGGGTAATCCGCCAGCTCCTCGTGATCGAAGGCACCTATCTCGAAGGAGTCAGTGACGTGACACGTGTCGCACTCCCGCTCGGGCGAAGCGAGACGAAACTGCCCCGCGTGAACGTCGCGGTGACACCCCCCGCACTCACGTGACGCTCCGCCGTACGTTGCCCCTTTGCCGCTCAGCCGATCTTGTTTTGACGGGCTATGGCAACTGTCGCAGGCCGCTTCCGCGTGAGCGCCGGTCAGCGGCCAAGCGCCGTGATCGATCCGTGGTGACTCCCAACCTCGCTCGGAGTGGCAATGGGCGCAGCCCCCGTCACGCATTTCAACCGTAAACTGACTTCCATGGGGGTTGTCGTGGCAGTCGATGCAGCGCTTTGCTCGGAGCTCCAAGTTGTGGCGGGGCCGTTTGCCCTGGTGACATCCCGTGCAGCGTACCGACTGGTGTTTACCGTCTAGCGGAAACTTGGTGCGGCTGTGCTGCTCGACGGTGAAGAGCGTCGGCCAGAAGCCGTGCTCGTCGTGACAGGACCCGCAATCGGCAACCCCCAAGCTACCGCGGTGGGCGTCTCGATGGCAGTCGGCACACTGCCCAAACCGCAAACGACGATATCGTCGCTGCACTGGCAGTTTCGGCGAGTGACAGCTCTTGCAGGCCACCGCCCGATGCATGCCCTCGAGCGGAAAGTCGGTGAGAGGGTGCGCGCGCAATCCGATCTTCTTCGGCAACTTGAACCAGCGAATGCCGGCATGGCAGTTCTCACATCGATCTCCAAACTTCGCTTCATGCACTTGCGCATGACAAGCCACGCACTTGGAGCCCACGCTGGGAGGCACGACATTGCCCTTGTCGTGACATGCCTCGCACTCGGTCTTCGCATGGCCGGCGGCGAGGCTCAGGCCGGGATGATTCGCCCTAACGTTGGCAACTTGGCTCCAGTCGTTTTGGTTGTGACAAGAAGTGCATTCCTCCCCTGCAAAGATTCCCTGATGGGGATCTTCGTGACAGGACGCGCACTCGGTCTTCAGTCCGAGAAACGTAGCGTGCCCGCGCCGGTTGCGGCGATCGTGGCAGTCGGCGCATCCCGGCGACTTGTGAGCACCCTTGAGCGGCCATCCCGATTGGCGGTGGTCGAATCGCTCCCGAGCGCCGCCGGGCCACCGGACCAGTCTCGTGTTTCTTCCGAGATGCTCGACGTGGCATCCGCCGCAGTCCTCGCCGCGATACTCGCGCCCGTGGAGACCCGCTTGCTTCCGTATCCGGGAGCCCAAGTCATCGTGGCATCCGAGGCAAGCATTCGTGTCGATCCGTTTGCCCGTCGAGTGACATTCGCTGCAATTCGCATCGCCATCGATGTCGGCGTGGCCGGCAGCAAGTTTTCCGGGCGACAGAAACTGGGCGCCGGTCGGACGCGGCATCAAGGCTCCGGCCAACGCCGCCACTATCATCAAGCAGCCGACGAGCATCAGAGCGGTGAGGCGACCCCTCATTCCGAGAAAATCCAGCGGTATCCATAGATCCAGGCGACCGCGATGTGGAGTGGCACGATCAGAACGAGGATCAGCGCCAACAGGCGATGGAAGCCTCGCCACGATTGAAGCAGCGAGGAGGCTCCAACGGCGACGACCTCACGGGTTGCGTACTTGCGCACCACTCGCTTCGCCTTTCGAAAACGCCGACGTTCCTGACGTTCGAGAACTCCGGCGACGGGAGCGTCTTCGATCACATAGCTCACCAGAAAGCCGCGGGAGCGCGCGTCGCGAACCCACTTGGGGACCGCGGCGAGCTTCGTGAGCAACCACCGATGGGTGTCGACCTGCGTGACCTTGTGGATCGCCAACGCGTGATACACGCGAGCGCTGCACCCGGGGGCGAGCTCGTCCAGTGAGACTAGCGCTTGCTCGAGCGCCGCCCGATCCGGACGCGGCGTCAGCGCGTACAAGTACCGTCCCGCAATCCCCGTCACGACCACGACGCCGAGACTGATGGCGGTGACGAGGGCGATCGGCGTCCGAAACTGGAACGCTGAGTGAAAGAGGATTAGGAGCGAACCGAGGAGCCCGGTCAACACATGCAGATTGAGCCAAGTCGCCATCGACCCAAGGGACCAGCGGGCCAGCCGGCGTCGCGCCAGGTAGAGAAGGTTGGCAAGGATCAGGACCGTTCCGATGATGCCGTACCCGTGCCCGACCAAACCGCCCGGCCGCAGCGTCTGGTAGCCACTGTGCTCGACCCTCGCTTCGAGGTCGGACAAATAGAAGTCTTCGCCGAGATCCCAGAGCGCGTAGGCAAGCACCGACAGCGCAAGCACGACGAGCAGGACGGCAGTTCTCCCTTTGCGACCTTTCGGTCTTCCTTGTGTTCCCCTGGTCACGGGCCCCCTGCGGACGACGGGTCCCCACCCGGCGTGCATGTTAGGATCGCAGCATACCAAAACGGCCGGTATTCACACAAAAGGGCCAATGAATGACGACCTGGATTGCACTTGGCTTCTTTGCCGCGGTAGCCCTCGCTTTGAACCTTTTCTGGCGGAAAAGGGAGCAAGGCCGCACCGAAACAGGCCGACAAAACCTCGAAGAGCTACGCGAGATGGGGGATATCGTCCCGGCCAGCATCCATCCAGTGATCGATCCGATCCGCTGTATCGGGTCAGGTGCGTGCGTGTATGCCTGCCCGGAGAAGAGCGTTCTCACGGTGGTCAACGGCAGAGGCGTATTGACCAGTCCGCTCGGTTGCATCGGACACGGGGCCTGCTCTTCGGCTTGTCCGGTTCAAGCGATCAGCTTGGTGTTCGGTACCGCCAAGCGCGGGCTCGAGCTTCCACAGCTCGATCCCGACTTTCAAACCAAGCAGCCCGGCGTGTATATCGTCGGCGAGCTCGGCGGAATGGGACTGATTCGAAACGCCGTATCTCAGGGACGACAGGCGGCCGACCATATCGTTGCGGGCGATCGCAGGGCAGCGGGCGAGTCTCTCGACGCATTGGTCGTCGGCGCGGGCCCGGCTGGAACGAGCGCGACGCTGCGCTTGATGGAAGCCGGGTTACGGGTGCTGCTGCTCGAACGTGAAGCATTCGGCGGCACGATTACCCACTATCCCCGCGCGAAGGTGGTCATGACCGGCTTCCTCGACTTCCCGATGTACGGGCGTGTTTCCAAACGAAAGATGAGCAAGGAACAACTCGTCGCGCTGTGGGAAGACATCAGAGAGAAGACGGGGTTGCAGGTCGCGGTCGGAGAGCTCGTCGAGAAGATCGAGCGCGGCCAGGACGGCAGCTGGCTGGTGTCGTCCACCGGTGGCGTGTTCAAGACTGCAAATGTCCTATTGGCGCTGGGGCGCAGAGGTTCTCCGCGCAAGCTCGACGTGCCGGGCGAGGAGCAATCCAAAGTCGTCTACCGAGTCATCGAGCCGGAGGTATTTCAAGACCAGCACGTGTTGGTGGTTGGGGGCGGCAATGCGGCGGTCGAGTCGGCGTTCGCATTGATCGACGGCGGGAAATGCGCGTCGGTGGCAATCAGCTACCGAAAGAACAACTTTGCAAGGTGCCGTCAGCCCAATCGCAAGCGCATCGAAGCCGAAATGGAAGCCGGCCGGCTCACGGCGCTCATGGGCACGCAGGTGGAAGAAATCTTCGAGGACCGAGTCACCCTGCGCGATGCAGCGGGAGAACAGCTCTCCAGACAGAACGACGCTGTTGTGATTCAGGTCGGAGGAACGGCGCCGACCGGCTTGCTTCAAGACATCGGTATCGAGATCGTCACGAAGTACGGAGAGGCTTAGTTTCTGCCATCGGGGTGGCAGTCCAAGCAGAAATTCGGAGGCGCGGCACCCTGCGGGTAATCGGGCTCCTCACGATGCTTCGGATCCATCGCGGCTCGCGTATGCTCGCCGTCGTGACACCCGACGCAATCGGTGTTCTCCCCGTCAATCGATGAGCCGAGCTCCGGATTGTGACAGGAGGCGCAGTCGTCGCGATACTTCGAGTGCTCTCCAGATTCGATCGGAAATGCATTCTCGGGATGGATGCCCCCAACGGCCGGCGTCCATGCATTGGTCGTATGGCAGCTCTCACACGTGGTCGGGAACGCATCGTGTCCGGGGAATGGGCTGTTGTCGTAGTCGGCCTGGTGGCAGCCTACGCAAAGGGTGGGCGTGCCCTGGTAAACCGGCGGATCTCCGAGATGGCAAGACGCGCAATCGAGCATCTCGTGCGCGCCGTTCAAGGGCCAAGAGTGCATGAATGCGGCAGGGATCCAGGCATCGTTGCTGTGGCAATTGCCGCAGGTATCCGGAAAGCCTTCATGCGGGGGGTTGAGGGCGTGCTGGACGTCGTTTACATGGCAGACGATGCAGTCGGCGCTGCGAACCTCGACGCGAGCGTGGTCCTGCGTGCCGGTGCACGCCCCTTGGAGCAAGACCGCGCCCAGCGCTCCGATTCGTAGGAGTCGCATCGTCACTCGGCCAAGAAAGAACATGAATTCCATAAAAGATAGCATGCAGACCCGCACCCGGGTAGCTGATCCACGGACCTGCGGAACCCCGCAAGGCACTGGAAAGACATGCTTTTTCGGGTCGGTCTTGGGCCAGGCCACCGATTTTACGAGGGTTTTCAAATTGACCTGGCAGGGTTAACTTACCGGAGTATCGTGTAATCCATGCGGGTTAATGGACGATCCCTGCCGAAAGCGCTCGCAGCCGTCGGCGTGCTAGCGGCTCATGTCGCAACCACCGGTTGCGTGGAAGCCGGCAGCGACACCCACGAGCCTGGGGTTGTCCGTCAGGCGAAGTGCATCAACTGCCATGAGACGGAGCGAAAATCCGCGGCCAACCCACCGCACGAAAGCCTTCCGACGACTTGTCAGGACTGCCACTCCGAAGGGCACTGGGTTCCCGCCGAGCTCTCCTTTGGCCACCCGTGGTCCCTCGAGGGCGCGCACGCGCGGTCACTTTGCGCGAGTTGTCACGTGGGCGAACCCCCAGTTTACCAGGGCACGCCGCGAGTATGCGTGGGCTGCCACCAGGCCGATTACGACAACAGCCCCGCGCCAGGTCACGATACGTTCCCGACCACATGTCAGGACTGTCACTCGACCGAGCAGTGGGTGCCCGCACTCTCGACCCTGGACCATCCGTGGCCCCTCGAAGGCACCCATACGCAAGCCACTTGCCTTGGTTGTCACGTCGGAGATCCGCCGGTCTATGAGGGCACACCAACGGTTTGCCTGGGCTGCCACCAGGCCGACTACGACAACGGCCCATTCCCCGGACACGATGCCTTCCCCACGACCTGCGGGGACTGCCACAGCACGGCGGCCTGGACTCCGGCAACCGGCGGCAACCATCCCGAGAATGCCTTCCCGATCGAATCTGGAGCGCACTCGAAGTACCGCAACGACTGCGCGTCTTGCCACGACTCCACGCTCGGATCGCCCGTGGGCGGCGAGGACACCGATTGTGTCGGTTGCCACGACGGCAACCACACGCGAGCCGCGATGGATCCGAAGCATCGTGAGGAGCCCGATTACCCGCAGGGTGCCGCGCCCCCCAATTTCTGCTTAGACTGCCACGCGGACGGGCAAGACTAGCGACCGAGCGACGTCACAAGCTCAGAATGCCTTGCCGTCCTGCACGCCGAAGCGCTTCAACATTCTCGCGAGAGGGCAGAACCCAGTAAACGAGGCCTGAAGCATGTTCACCCCGACGAATAGCGGGAGGGCGAGCCAAGCGATGTGATGAGTGTAAGCGAGCACCACACCGGCGGTGACCATGATTCCTGCGACTCGAAAGACTAAAGTATCGACATTCATGATTGTGTTCCTTCCATTTTTGGATCCTCAGAACGAATAGCGAAGCCTCGCGTATACGTTCGTGTTCTCTTTGAGCTGGCCGAAGAAGGTGTAGTCGTGGCGTCCGAACATGAGATTCGCGCCGACGATAATCGCCAGCGGCTCGATGACCTTGTAGGTGACGCGCGGCCGAATATACGTGTCGAGCTCGTCCGGCGAGAAGAAGGTGAATACCGAGAGCTCGAGGTTATCCATCACGAGAAACTGCGTCAGGCGCAACGTTAGAAGATGGCGGAACTCATGCTGCTCGTATGCGGGCCAGAGTGAGTTACTCTTCAGCTCGTCGTACTTGAGCGTGTACTCTAGGTAGTATTGCAGCCCCATCTGGAACTTGGGGAAGAGCTCGCGCTCGTAGCCAGCGAGGCCTCGGAACTGGGAGTTGGGAGTCGTGGGATCGGCGCCCGCGCGATCGTCAAACGAGTCGTAGAACGCGCCTTCGACGTTGATGAGGCCGCCGCCGAGGGGGGCGCGGAGGCTGGCCCCGTAGACCGCGAGCCGCGCGTACGTCAGCTGAGGGGGGTTGGCGGGATCGGGAAGCCCGGTGAGTGCGAGGGGCTGCGGCCAGAATCCAGCGTAGCCGTACGCTGCGAGCTCCACAGATCCCGCACTGCCGTAGAGGCGGCCATGGATGCTGCCGTTGCGCAGGCGTTTGTCCGGAAATAGGGGTTGAATCGGGCTGAGGGGGGACCGGTCGCCTTGAATTTCCCCGGTAAGCGGATTGAAGAACGAGAGGCGCTCGCCATTGATGAAGCGGTCCGGCTCGAAGATCGGAGTCCAAATCAGGTCGAGTCCGACCTTCTTCATCATGAACGTCGTCTGCACGGAGTTGGACGGCGCTTTGAGGTACTCGTCGGCGCGCCCGATGAAGAAGGAGTTGAAGTCCTTCGGGAAGAGGTCGTTCAAGAAGAGGAAGTCGCCCGTTCCCCAGGTGAGCACCTGACGCCCGAATCGCATGCTGAACCAGTTGCCGCCGCGAACGAAAATCGACGCGTCTCGGATGTCGAACCACACTCGATCATCGACGCCATCGGCGAAGACGTCTCCGCGAAAGCGCGCGCTAGCGATTTCGTGGGTTGCGTCGAGGTTGAGTCGAAAGCGCGCTTCGGCGGCAGCGAATTCGCCGGCGCTGGCACTACTTTGAACGACGCGAGGCGCTACGAGTGCCTCCACGAAGCCGCCGATCTGGAAGCCCCAGGCTTTGCCGCCCGAACCGTCGCCTTCTTCTTCTTCCCATTCGTCGAACTCGCCCCAGTCCTCGTCGTCGCCGGCGTCGTCGGACGGTTCGACATCGCCCGCAAGCTCTTCCGGACTTTCTGAGCTCTCGGCCGCATCCACCGGGCCCTCGGCCTGGGCAAGAACGCCCGAAGCAAAGGCGAGTGCCGCGAATACGAGAACGGCGACCGCGAGGCACCTCAGCGAGCCACCGCCTTTCGGGCATTGCGTCGTCGTACAGATCGTCGGCTTCATGGAGCTACTCCCTCATGTCCTTCCGGACGTCCGCTCAGCGGAGCCACTTTTGGGGCGGGTTGCGAAGTGAGGCCTCGCCGAAGATATCGTCCGGGATTCCAAGGTCGTACTGAACGTTACTGACGTCGCTCAGCGTGTATCCACCGGACTCGAGATCGCTCACCTTGAGGCGAGTGATGGTCGCAACACCCTGGACGGTGTCCACCTTGACGGTTTCGATGAGACGGTAGACCTTACCCTGCGCGTTCACGTACTCGATCTTGCTGGGCAAGAAGGTCTTCTTGTTGATCCGCAGTGTGTAGTGCGCGAACTCGACGCCTTTGCTGCTCTTCGGGGTGCTCTTCACGACGTATTCCGTGTCGCTCGTCTCCAGCAATTGGTGCTTGTCCTCATCGGGCTGTCGACCCGAGATGTCTTCGTAGAAAAAATGCGTCCCAACGAAGCTCGTGCGCTCATCACTTGCAGCGATTCGCTTCACGAGATCCAGGCCTGGCATGTACAGCCATCGGTCATCGTCCTTGCTGGCGTGCTTCTTCACCAAGAACGCCGTGTTCCGGACGTCCGCAGGTTGGTCGAAGACGACCAGGTAGTTCTGGTCGCCTCCATCTGTCTTGTCTCTGCGAAGGACGGCGAACTGCCGTCGCTGCGAGCGCCCCTTCCCATCGACAATCTTCATCCGAACGAGCGCTCGTCCATCCTTTGCCGCGTAGTACTGCGCGATGTTGGTGCGACTTACGATTGCGCTCGCGTCCTTCAGGTCTCCCGCCTCGGCGGGTGCGGTCGGGGTTGAAAGAAGAATCGCGGCGGCCATTACGGCCAGCGAGGTCTTGGTAAGGCTTCTCATGTTGTTTGCTCCTTGTTGGTGGCGAGGGGCGCCGGCGCGTCACCCGCGCTGGTGGGCGCCGTCTCCCCCTTGGGGGAGAGCCAGTTTTGGATTTGCATCATGATCGAGGGCAGCAGCACCACCGTGACGACGCTCGAGACGGCCATGATGGCGGCCATCAAAAAGCCCACGGTGTTGTAGGGAACCAGCGGGGCGCCAAGTAACGGAAGGAAGCCGACTGCAATGACGATCGCGTTGCGCGTGATCGCCCTTCCCGGCTCCTGGAACATAAGCGCCATCGTCTCTCTCCAGTCACCCGTCTCACGTCGGATGGACCGAGCACGCTCGAGGAAGTGAATCGCGAAGTCGACGGACAGGCCAAGCGTCAGCGACGACAACACGGCCACGGGCATGTCGTAGTCCTTGCCGGCGAGACCGATGAGCCCGTAGGTGAACACGATGGTGATCGTGAGCGGGATCATCGCCAGCGCGCCGTAAACGGGCGACCGGAACAGGATCACCATCATGAGGAACACGATGACGAATGCGCCCATCAAGCTCTCGAGCATCCCGCCCACCATCTCGTCCTGCCAAACGGTGTTGAGGTAGGTGAGACCGGCCCACTCGGCGCGAAGGCCTTCGGGTGGCGGGTTTGCGGCCAAGAATGTATCGAGGTCGCTCTTGACCGACATCATGTCTTGGTTGTCACCGCTCTTGAGCTGCATCCAAACCGCGCTCTCGCGGTAATCGGGACTCACCAAGTGCCAAAGGTCGTTCGGCCGGTGGGACGACTGGAACTGAAGGAGCGTCTGGGCGACTCCCTCGGTGGTATTCGGGATGCGGTAGTCCTTTTCTTCGCCGCTGATGAGCTCGCGGTAGACGGTCTTGACGACATCCGCGATCGAGGTCGTCTTGCCGACGAGAGGCAGCGCCTCGGCTTCCCGTTGAAGCCGCTCCATGTAGGCGAGATGCTCCGGGTTCTGGAAAGTCTTGCTTCGAGTCTGCGCCTCCTCGAGAGCGGTTTGAACGCCTTGCCACTGCTCCGACGCTTCGCCTGACGTGTCGAACGCCAGATCCGAAGTCGCTTCGATCAAGGCGTCGGAGACGTTGTCCGGCTCTTCCTTGCTCGCGCTTTCCGCGTCGGCCTTGAGCCCCTCCCACTGCGATCGGATTGCGTCACTCGCGCCTTCGAGCGCCTCGTCACCAGCAGCCACGATCTCACGTTCGGCGTCGGTGTCTTGCTTCATGATGAGGAATGCGGTGTAGGTGCCGGCGAGCTCACGGTTGAGAACCGTGTCAGCGACGCGAATCTCGTGAGACTCCTTGAACCAACGAACTGGGTTGTCATTGATGTTGATCTTCGTGATGCCGTATCCGCTGATCGCGATGGCGGCGACTGTCACAACGAGAATCGGCTTGGCGAAGCGTAGGCTCCTGGCGCCCACAGCCTCGACCACACGGCCGAGGAGCCCGCCATCGCTCGCATCGCGTTTGCTCGAGAGCAGCGCGGTCAAACGCTTCTCAGGAAGCGCCGCGATGTACGCCGGAACGAAGAGAATCGTCAGGACGAAGGCCAGCACGATGCCGAGCGCCACGAAGAAGCCGAAGACACGGACTGGGGGAATCGGGGTCAGCATCAACGATAGAAAGCCAGCCGCCGAGGTCAGCGAGGTGTACAGCATGGGCGCAAACAAGTGCCCAATGACTTCTCTGATTGCAGTTTTGCGATCGCCATGCTTCGGATAGATGTCGACGAACTCCGATAGGAGGTGAACAGAGTCCACGACGGCTATCGGCATCAAGAAGATCGGGATCATCGAGCTCATGATGTGCACGGTGAACCCGCTCGCGATCAGCGCCCCCATCGTGATCGTGACGGTGGTCATGGCGACGATCATCGGTGAGAGAACCAAGGCGAACGAGCGGAAGAACCACCACATCAAGAGGAGGATGACGAGCGCCGCGAGGGGCGCTGAGACCGCCATCTGCTTGAACATCTCAACGCCGAAGGTGTCTTCGGCGACCGGAAGCCCGGTGATGTAGAACTCGTCTGCGTTGTCGCCGAACCCGTCGACGATGGTTCGGATCTCTTCGGAGATGCGATGGCTCTGATCCTTGCTCTCGATCGGGACGTACAAGGCAACGCTTTCGCCATCGTCGGACACGATGGTGCCGCGCAGCATCGGCAGCCGAAGCGCGGCTTCCTTGATCGCGAGCGCCTCCTCCGGTGTCTTTGGCGCCTCTTCCATCAACCACTCGAAGCGAATGGTCCCGGGACCGGCCTGCTCGATGTTATCCATGGTCGACGGCCCGAGGACATCACGCGCTATGACGCCGTCGATGGACTTCAACTGCTCATTGAGCTCGTGAATGCGGGTAAGCGACTCGGGGTTGAAGACTCCTTCGGGGTCAACCTCGTTCACGACGCCCACGACGATCAGGTCGTGAAGCGTGAACTCTTCCTTGGCCTCGTTGTGAAAGATGCGGGCTGGATCGTCCTCGGAGAGCATGTTCTCCGGATCGGTATCGATTTGGATCTGCGGGATCGCCGAGCCGAAGCCGATGGTCAGGATGGCTAGGCCGATGAAGACCAGGCGAGCGTGCTGGAGGGGAAAATCGAGAATCTTTCGTTTCATGCAATCAACTCCGTTTGAACCTGGACACACCTATATAACTACATAATCATATAGTCAAGTAGTGATTTTCCCCGGGAAGGGAGCTATATAAGGAGAGCAATGTCCAAAACCGGCTTAAACCCGAAGAATCTGGACTCCGTGGCCACGAGGTTCCGCATCCTCGGCGTGCCGCTTAGACTGCAGATCTTGAACGAGCTGTCGGACGGTGAGCGCACGGTCACGGCCCTGGTGGAGGC
>Ga0164313_10002415_pt1 | contig 16789 bp, 13 predicted proteins | sample GuaBasSedimGuay4_FD_113735 | JGI IMG/M metagenome (GOLD analysis project Ga0164313, IMG submission 113735) | Subseafloor sediment microbial communities from Guaymas Basin, Gulf of California, Mexico - Guay4, Core 4569-4, 0-3 cm | ecosystem: Environmental > Aquatic > Marine > Hydrothermal vents...
AGTTCATGCCATTCCGGGTCCACCAGCGTCCACTCGGGTTCGGGGTCGGCCTGGACCTGGTGCCCGATGATGGAGATCCACTGCGTGCTGTAGAACAGTATGAGATCGGCGTCTGTCGCCTCGATCTCCTGCCGCACCTTGTCGAATCCCTCGCGCAGAAGTTGCCAGGGCTCGGCCTCTTGTGGGCAGAGCAGGGGATGTGGCCGGCCGGGAACGATGTATCCACGGACGATGGGGCTCATGGCGAACCTTCCGGGTCGGGGCTGGCAGTACTGGATTGGTGTATGGGCTCGGCGGGACCGGGGCCATGCGGGGCGTCCCGCACGACACCCACCCACAACCGTTCGCTCGTGAACAGCGTACGCGCCTGCGGCATCGGATCGCTGCGCGGGCGCACCAGCAGGTACGAGGCGGGCAGGGTCATCGGCGCGGTGCTCTCGTCGAGGTAGTAGTCCAGGGCCGCCTGTTCATCGAGTTGCTCGAAGGCATGCCAGTCGGCAACCACCGGCCAGCCGGATTCCTGGCTGAGCGCGCGGGCCTGGGCCAGCGGCGCGAAGTGGTTGTGTGCTGGCGACGTGCCGGTGAACTGAAGTCCGATGGCAAAGAGTACGATGATGATCTTGAGCAGGTGCTCGCTGTCGAAGCGCTTGAGAGCGAGGATCCCGAACGCACTCAAGCCCGCGCTGAAGATGTAGAACTGGTAGAGGTAGCGTGCGGATTTCTCGCCCACGAGGTGGATCATCAGCAGGTGCACGCCCGCGGCGGCCAGCAACAGGCCAACCGGACGGCGCAGGCGTTCATCGGCGAAAGCCTTGCGCGCGCCGAACACCGCCGCAGCCATCCACAGCAGATCCTGTCCGAGCAACTTGCTCCAGTAGACCGACCACCAGCGATGTCCCTCGCGCGCCGGACCGAGCAGGCTCTTGTCCAACAGTTCGGCACGCAGGAAGTCCATTCCCGGCCCGACCGCGAACCACCACGAAAAGCTGCCAGCAAAGGCCACGAGGCCCAACGCGAGCGCAGCCAGCGACGCCCCGCGCAGACGATCGCGTTCGCGTGCGACCAGGTACACGATCGCGGCCACGATCGGCAACAGGCCCACCGGACCCTTGGTCAGCACAGCGAGTCCGGCCAGCACACCCCAGCCAATCGCCCATACCATTTTCTCTGACTGCAGCCAGCGCAGGAAGCACATCAGAGAGGCAAACACAAAGAGCGTGACCAGGCTCTCCATACGCGCGTGATAGGTGTTGCGGTAGACTACCACCGTGGCACTGAACACGAAGACGGCGAGCATCCCCGCCATGCGATCGTCGAAGATATGCCTAGTGCTGCGATAGAGGAGCACACACAGAGCTGTCGAAGCGAGCAGTGCCCCGAGCTTGGCGCCCACGGCGCCCGTACCTGCCAGCGTCATGACTGCAGCGGTCAGCCAGAAAAACAGCGGGGGCTTGTTGGCATAAGGCTCGTCGTTGAGCGTCAAACGCATTGCGTCACCGGACTCCACGATATTCTTGCTCACAGCCGCGTAGACGATGCTGTCACCACGCATCTGCGGCAGCGCGAGATTCGCGCCGAATACGAGCAACGCAAAGGCGATCACCCAGCGCGCATCATGCAATCCGGAGAGGAACAGCACGCTCGATCAGGCCTCCACGCGAGCGGGATTCCACTCCACAACCGCGTTGCCCGTACCGATCACGTTGCCGTAGGCATGCACCTCGGCCGGGTAGTCGGGGTAGTCGAGCGCGGCGATCAACCAGCTCAAGGAACCGTCCTTGGTCTCGGAGGTCGCCTGCTGCGTGAAGTCGACCAGTTCATCCATCATTTGGCGCGAGTGACCCTCGCGCATGTGACCAAGCATACGCATGTCCCACAGGTACTGACCGTGGTGATACACATGCTCCTTGCTCATGTCCTCGGGGATCTCGGGCTCCGAGGTGAAGTGCCGGTGGCTGAGCGAGCAACTGGCCAGACAAACCGCGCGGCGCCCGCTGGCCTGTACCGCGGCACGCGTGGCCTCGCCGAGCAGGATCATCTCTTCGTGTCCGGCGTCGTCGCCATGTGTGAAGAATGCCTGGTTGGAACTGATCCCTACGATCGGGATATCCCATGCCGGGTTCATCAGGTGGCAGCTTGCGATGGTGCCGTAGTCGACGCGGAAGTCCGGATTACGCATCAACTTGGTGACCAGGCCACGCTCGGCGATCTCACCGTGAATGGCCTCGGCCAGCTCGACGTCGACATCGATCGAGTAGTTGAAGCGAAACAGGTTCGGGAAGATCGGGTCGACCGACAGTCCCTCGAAGTGATCGACAGCAAGCAGGTGGTGGCCCTGCGCGGTCTTCCAGTGTGGGGAGTGGACGATCAGCACATCCGGCTTCAGATCCAGGATGCTCTTGCTGCAGCGTTCGTAACCCCAGCGCAGGACCTCCCAGCCGCACTCCGAACGCGGCTCGTTCTGCGGCGGGTTGTCTGCGTAGACCAGGTGCGGGGGATGGGGCGCGAGTGCGCCCGCGACGATCTGTCCGCCTGCCATCTATGACTCCTCGTCGACACGGACGCAGATGTTCTGCGCCTCGCTGAAGAACTCCAGGGACCACTTGCCACCCTCGCGGCCCACGCCGCTGTCCTTGATCCCGCCAAAGGGCACACGCAGATCGCGGTGCAACCAGGTGTTCACCCAGACCATGCCGCATTCCAGGCGACGGCTCACACGGTGCGCGCGGCCGAGGTCGCGTGTCCACACCGAGGCACTCAGGCCGTAACGCGTGGCGTTGGCCATCGCGATCGCCTGCTCGTCGCTATCGAAGGGATGCAGCGTGCATACAGGGCCGAAGATTTCCTCAGTTGCGCAGCGGGCGTTGATCGAAAGATCGTCGACGACCGCGGGCGTGAGGAAGAAGCCTGCTCGATCGGGGCGTTCGCCACCGCAGAGGATGGTGCCACCTTCCTGGCGTGCGAGTTCGAGGTAGCCCTCGACCTTCTCGCGATGCGCGTCGCTGATCAGTGCGCCGATGCGCGTGTCCGCGGCAGCGGGATCGCCGACCTTCATGGCCTTTGTCGCCGCCACGAATCGCTCGCGAAACTGTTCGTAGATGCCACGCTGCACGAGCAGGCGTGAACCACAAAGGCAGATCTGGCCCTGGTTGGCGAAGGCGGCCCTGAGCGTGCCATCGATCGCCTGGTCCAGATCACAGTCATCGAAGACCACGGTGGCATTCTTGCCGCCCAATTCCAGGCTGAGCTTGCGAAATTCCGCAGCAGCTGCGACTTGTCGGCCCGTCGCGGTCCCACCGGTGAAGGAAATCGCACCGATCCCTTCGTGTGCGGTGAGCGGTGCGCCAACTTCCGCGCCGTAGCCGTGCAGAAGGTTGAAGGTACCAGCTGGCAGACCGAGTTCGTGGATCAAGCGCGCCAGGGCGTCGGCCGTGAGTGGCGTGAGTTCGCTCGGCTTGGCGATGACACAATTGCCCATGGCCAACGCGGGCGCGACTTTCCAACTCAAGAGGTAGATCGGCAGGTTCCAGGGCGTGATCAGGGCCACGTTCCCGACGGGGTGGCGCACCGTATAGTTGATCGCATCGGCCATCATCGCGCTTGGGTCCTGGTGGTGGCGCACGAGGCCGGCAAAGAAACGGAAGTTGCTCACGGCGCGCGGGATGTCCACGCCGCGGGCGAGTGAGATCGGCTTGCCCGTGTCGCGGGATTCCATACGCGCCAGGTCCTCCAGCCCGGCCTCGATCCTGTCGGCGATGGCATCGAGCCAGTCCGCGCGTTCATGCACGGTGGTCGATGACCATGTCGATGCACTCGCAGCCGTGACGGCCCGGTCCACATCATCCGCGTTGCCGCGCGCGATCGCGGCGATTACATCCCCGCTGGCCGGCTCGATGTCGTCGATCCACTGACCAGAAGCCGGTTCGACGAACTCTCCACCGATATATTGCAACAGCCTCTGCATCACAGACCCCGCTGCGGTGCGTAGCGATCCCACTCGAACATCCAGCGATCCGCGTCAGGATCCCAGTCATCCCAGGTCGGGATCTTCTCGAGCAGGGCCAGACGGTCTTCGGGCACCACGCCCGGCACCAGGAAGGCCTTCTGCTTGAAGAGCTGGTAAGGATTGCGCAGCGCGAAACCGAGCGTGCCCAGGATGCCACGGGCGATGTACCAGGTTGCGCGCGGGTTCCAGCCGTGGGCAAGCTTGATCACGACGCCGAGCCCCTCGGGAAACTCCGGGTGGTCGATGGCCATCCCGAGCAAACCGTCCGCGCCTTCCTTGGCGATGATGCGGCCCTGTCCGGCCTTGAGGATTGTCGAGTCGAGGCGGTTGAAGCCACCCACGAGATCGGGGTGACGCGTCATGGCCTCGAAGATCCAGTCCTCGTCGCGGCGACGCACCAGCCCGCTGTAGACCTGCGCCAGTTCGCCGACCGTCATGGCCAGTGTGGGGAAGCCGTCCCCGTCGCGTGCGATGCGACGCGGCTCCCAGTCCGCACCCAGGTCGCGTTTGATCAACTCCAGATACTCGGCAAACCACTCATGGTGCGGCAGCGTGTAACCGGCGCGATTGAATCCCTTCAGCCGGCAGCCGAGCAGAATTGCCGCGTGCTGGCCGCTGGAATTGTTGTACCAGCGGCGCGGCCGGCGCACCTGACGGCCGAACTGCACGAGCGGCACATCCAGCGGTGTCTGCATCAGACCCCACTCGGCCTCGGGCAACAACGACTGCGCGGCGGCAACGTGCTCGGCGCTGCCATTGTGACTGGCGACGGCGATCGCACGTTGCTCCCAGTCCGTGACCTTGCCGAGTTCTTCGGCAAAGACCTTGAGCATTATTGGCTTCATCATGCTGCGCCCGTAGCAGAGCACATTGCCACCGAAGCTGTGCAGCACCTCGCCGCCAACCGCCCAGGCGACTGCCCCATGAATCGTCGTCTCGCTGACGCCGTTGCGCCGGTAGTCGACCAGGGGCTCCCATTCAACATCGCGGCCGGTGGGCAGACCCTCGATCTGTTCACCGAGTGGACTGCGTGGATAAACCGCGCTCTCGCGCCGCAGTTCGCTGCCCTCTTCGGGCCATGCCCGCTCCTGGATCTCGCGCGTCTTGTCGCTCACGCCTGCACCTTCGCCTCGATCAGTGGCGCTACCTCGCGCATGAAACACTCCATGTTGCGCACCACCCGGTCGCAATCGTGGTTGAAGAAATCAAACCACAGCATCAGGCGATCCTCCGTGTGAAAGCGGGCCACGATCTGCTCGGCCACCTCGGCCGGGTTGCCGATCAGCGCGTTGTCTGTCGCCTTCTCGACCTTGGCCGGGTCGAGCGTACCTTCCAACGCGGTCCAGTAGGCGCCGAGCGCCGCCCGGGCTTCCTCACCCGCGCGCGTCGACTGCGTGGCTGGATCCAGTCCCTGCTCGCCATTGAGAAATACGAACACCGTGCGTGGCATGTAATGGCGCTGCCAGGGACCGCCATCCTGGTGGTAGTTGGCGCGCATCCGCGCATGCGTCTGCTCGATGATCTCCGGCTGCGTGATCGAGAGATTGAAAACCTGTGTGGGCAGGATGGTGTTCGCGAAGTCCTGCAGCCGGGGATCGTGCGATCCGATCACGGGCTGCACGAGCTCGCGCCGCCAGTCCTGCGGGATGATCTTCAGCGGCTCGAACTTCCAGCGCGGATCGAGATCGATCCTCTTCACGACCGGGCTGCTGCCGCACAGGCGCTGCGCCTCGTCCCACTCCCCGTCGTCGCGCAGGTCATTGCGTGTGATGCCACGCACCTGGATGTCGTCGCTCGCTATCGTGTCGCCGCGCAGCAGGCGCAGGAAGATCTCCGTGGCTTCCTCGAAGACCTTCGCCTTGACCGCCGGCCAGAAGGAATCCTCGAAACGGTTGCGCGCACGCACACCACCCGGCGAGTTATTGAAGTCAAAACGTCCGGCAGCAAAGCCAAGGTGCACCTTGCGCTGCTCGCCAGCATCCAGCCCGTGCAGGTTGGCGAAAGCGGCGACGCGTTCGGCGGCGGCGATCGGCCCGCCATTGCACAGGATGTTCATCACCGCCGAGCCACACTCGATACGCTGGGTACGCGCGAAGATGCGCGTGGCCAGCTGCAGGAAGTCCACGCTCAGCCCGACCTCGCCTTCCCAGTGCGGGATGACCGGCTTGCGATGCTGCTTCTGCACCTGGCTGGAGAAATGTGCCTCGGCGATCCAGGCCGTGCCGAAGCCAAGCTCATCAGCTGCCTCGACCTGGCGGAAGAAGTTCTGGAACATCTCCACCTCGGCCGGGGCCTGCCCGTCGACCGGTGTCTGACTGATCGAGAAGAAGATGTCGTAGAACAACTAGATCCCCTTCAACCGCCCGCCCTCGACGGGCAGGCTCAGGCCGCGGATATAACTGGCCATCGGCGAGGCGAGAAAGAGCACGGCGTCGGCGATCTCCGATGGTTGGCCGAGGCGACCCTCCGGGATCGTGCTGACCCATCCCTCTTCGACATCATCCTCGGCCGCACCGGTGCGCTTTGAAATCGCGGCCTTGAGTTCACCGAGGCGATCGGTGGCCGTGAAACCAGGCAGGACGTTGTTGATCGTCACGCCCGCGGGTAGCTCATTGGAGACGGTTTTGGCCCAACCGACGATGCCGGCGCGGATGGCGTTGCTCAGGCCCAGGTTCTCGATCGGCTCCTTGGCCGAGGTCGACAGCACCTGCACGAAGCGCCCGTATCCAGCCTGTTCCATATGCGGCAGGGCCGCGCGCACCAGGAAGTGCGCCGTGAGCTGGTGGCGCGCAAAGACGGCGACCAGGTCCTCTTCACTCTTTTCCAGGATTGGTCCTGAGGCCGGGCCACCGGTGTTGTGCACCACAATGTCCAGGCCGCCGTTGGCCTCGATCTCGTCCTGGATGACGCGCGCGAAACCCGCCAGATCATCCATATCGGCGCTCAGGGCCGTTGCGTGGTCGAGTTCGGCGACCAGGCCGGCGAGTTTCTCTTCGCGCCGCGCAAGCAGGATCACATGCGCGCCGGCTTTGTCCAGGCGGCGCGCAATCGCCTCGCCGATACCGCTGCTGGCGCCGCAGACAAGAGCGCGCTTTCCCTGCAGGTCGATGCTGATGGCCATGAAGTCTTCCTCGATCAGGTGGGGGTCAGGTTTCGCCGTCAGGAGTGGGGTCAGGTCGCAAAACCGTAGAACTCGGGGCATTGCAGACGCGGCAGATGTTCGGGCGCCAGCAGGATGCCGCGCACCGTCCACAGGTCGGTGAAGATCCGCACCCGAGCTGCTTCGTCCAGGTAGTCGACGCCGCTGCTGCCACCGGTACCGATGCGGCGGCCGATCGTGCGCTCGACCATGCGCGCGTGGGCATTGCGCCAGAGCAGCATCTGCTTTTCGACAGCCACGACGCGGTCGATGAGCAGGCGCGGCCAAGCCAGCAGGGGCAACTCGCGATAACTCTCGATGAACAACAGCCCGGCACGGGCCCGGCGCGTTGCGTCGCGCTGCTCTCCCTCCTGGTCCTCGGCCAGCAGGAAGGCGCGCGCGCCGGCGCCGGCCGACTCGACCCGCTTTTTCAGGCCCTGCGGATCGGCGATGCCGGCGCTGGCCAGATTCCCCGCGACCTTCCGCTGTGCGCTTTCCCAAGCCTGGAGATACTCCGTCAAGAACTTGTCTACTGTCCCTGCGTCGTCAGCCTCACCCAGGCAGGAGCCCTGGATGGGCGTCCGCTGTAGCCAGCGTTGCAGTGCATCGCGTAGCGAAAGCTCTTCGAGAGCAGCATTGATCTGCTTACGGACTTTATCACCGCCACGAGCCTTCTGCGACACCTCGCGGATGTGATCGATGGGGTCTACACCGCCATACTTCAGGCGCTGGTCCGTACCCAGACCAAGAACCAGCTCCAGCTCGCGCATCTGGAAGCTCTGGAAGCCGCTGGCCGGGGCCAGCTTGTCACGGAAGACCAGGAAGTCCTGCGGGGTGAGCGTCTCCATCACGGCCCACTGCGCGGTCATCAGGCGCAGGATCTCCTCGACCCGCGTCAGGTGGTGCACCACGCGCGGGATGATCTGCTCGTCCACGCGCTCGACCGCGAGCTGGTCGCGCGCATCGCGCAGCTCGCGCAACAACAGCTTCAACCAGAGTTCATAGACCTGGTGCACCACGATGAAATGCAGCTCATCAGACGAGATCTGCGCATCGTCGCCCTCGAGCCCCCCCTGGAGCTCGAGCAGCCGATCCACCTGCAGATAATCCCAGTAGTTCGGTGCGGACATGGTTCACCACGGGCAATGGAGGAATCGCAACGGGAGGAGCAGTGTAGCCCACCTGCGGCGGCAGGAAAACGGCCGCGCGTCGGCTTGCTCCCTTCGGGACCGGAACCTATCCTGCCCGCATCGTCGAAATTGAACCAGTCCTGACCCGGGAGCCAGCCCCCATGCGGATCGTCGAATGCGTCCCCAACATCTCCGAAGGCCGTGATCAGGCCGTCATCGACGCCGTGAGCGGTGTGATCCACCAGGTCGAGGGCTGCGAACTGCTCGATGTCGACCCCGGGGCCGCGACGAACCGTACGGTAATTACGTTCGTGGGTGCACCCGAGGCGGTCGTCGAGGGCGCATTCCAGCTGATCAGCAAGGCGCACGAGCTGATCGACATGAGCCTGCATTCAGGCGAGCACCCGCGCTTTGGCGCGACCGATGTGTGCCCCTTTGTCCCCGTGAGCGGCGTCTCGATGGACGAGTGCGCGGATCTTGCCCGCCAGCTCGGGGAGCGCGTCGGCCGCGAGCTGGACGTGCCGGTCTACCTGTACGAGAACGCGGCATCGCGCCCGGAACGACGCAACCTGGCCCACGTACGCACAGGCGAGTACGAGGCGCTCGAGCAGAGACTCAAGGACCCGGTCAACGCGCCCGACTTCGGGCCGGCCGAGTTCCGGCCGCGCTTTGGCGCCCTGGCCGTCTCCGCGCGCGAGTTCCTGATCGCCTACAACGTGAACATCAACACGCGCGACAAGCGCCTGCCGCACGAGATCGCACTGCGCATACGCGAGCAGGGCCGCTCCAAACGCGACAAGAACTGGAAGATCGTGCGCGACGAGAACGGCAAGCCGGTCAAGGACCCCGGTCGCTTCAAGCACGTCAAGGGCATCGGCTGGTACATCGACGAGTTTGACACCGGCCAGGTCTCGATGAACCTGACCAACTTCCGCGAGAGCCCGGTGCACGCCGTGTTCGACGCCTGCTCCGAGGAAGCCGAGTCGATCGGCACTCGCGTGACCGGCAGCGAAATCGTCGGCCTGGTGCCGCTCGAGTGCATGCTCGAGGCCGGCAAGCACTACCTGGTAAAGCAGAACAAGAGCGCCGGCCTGCCGGAGGCCGAGATCGTCGAGTACGCAATCCGCAGCATGGGCCTGCGCGACGTGACCAGCTTTGATCCACAGGACAAGATCATCGAGTACCGGCTGCACAAGCACACCGGTCTGCGCACGCTGAGCGTGATGGGATTCGCCGATGAACTGAGCAGCGAGTCGGCCGCCCCCGGTGGCGGCAGCGTGGCTGCGCTCTGCGGTTCGATGGCTGCCGGCCTGGCCGCGATGGTTCCCAACCTGAGCGTGATGTGGCGCAACCCGCGCGAATACCGCGACGAGATGAGCGACATCGCCGAGCAGTCACAGGCGCTCAAGGACTGGTTCCTGATCGCCATCGACGCCGACACCGACGCCTTCACGAAGGTCATCGAGGCCAACCGGATGTCGGCATCGACCGACGAAGAGAAAGCCACCAAGGCAGCAGCCCTCAAGGTGGCCAACCGCGGTGCGACCGAAGTTCCGCTGGATGTGCTCGAGCGCTGCGTGAAGGTCTTCGATCTGGCCACCCGGGCAGCCGAGAAGGGCAACCCGAACTCGCTCAGCGATGCCGGCGTGGCCGGCCTGTGCGCCATGGCCGGGGCCGAGGCCGCCTGGTACAACGTGCTGATCAATCTCAACGGCATCAAGGACGACGAAGAGTGGGCGCAGAGCACACGCAAAAGGGCCAATGAGGCGCTCAATGTGGCCGAGGAGAAGGCTGCCGGACTGCGGGAACTGGTGCGCGGACGGCTGCAGAAGGGCTAGCGGCAGGCTGGGGGTGGGCCGGGGGTGGCCCAGCCGACCTGCTCTACGCATTTTGGAGGGACCCGGCCCGACTGGCCCGGGCAAGCGCGCCCCCTTTCGCACGACCGGAGCCTTGATGCGCCGTCTGATCCCGCTGCTCTGCACCCTCGCGCTGCTCGCTCCCTCGGGCGCGACGGCCAAGGAGACCCTGCTCTGGCTGAGCATCGGCACCGGACTGACCTGGTACAACGAAATCGACCCCGATGAACTCGAGGTCCTGGCCACCGCCGGTTCGATCCTGCCAAATAATCCCACCTCGGGCCGCACGATCAACTTCGACGAGAAGAGCTTCGAGATCCCGGCCCTGGTGCAGTTCGGCATTCGCATAAACGAGAACGTCAATCTGTGGGCCATGTACCAGAGGCTGCCCTACCTCCTCGATGCGCCGATCCCCGGCCCCGACGCCGGCGGCTCGCCGTCCAATCCCCCCGACGACACGATCCGCCTGCGCGCGCCGGCCAATGTGTTTGGCGGCGGGATGGACTTCCGCCTCGGCCGCGACGGCTACTTCGAGTCGATGATCCTCTCGCTCGGACTGGGCCAGATCTCCTTCACCGGCCAGGACGAGGACGTCATCACGCTCACCAACTTCACGGTCGACGGCAAAGGTTTGATGTACGAGGCGCAACTGATGTTCGAGGTCGATTTCGCACGCGACCTGAAGTTCTACCCCTTCCTGGCCTTCCGCTATGCGGACGTCGACAACACCAACGCCGAGTACATTCGCGACCCGTCGATCAACCCCGCGCTACCGAGCTACAGTATCAACTACACGGGCGTCACCGTAGGCATCACGGCACGCTTCAAGCTCTGGCCATTCGATTCGGTGGATGACGACTCGTCGATCTTCGACGATTAGTCAGCGACTGGTTCAGGGCAGCTGCACGAAGCGGTGATTCACTCCGCCAGTCCGCAGCATGTCGACCAGCATCGGCAACTCGCGGCTCCAGATAACCAGCAACACCACGGCGATGAGCAACGCGACCCAGCCACGTCGCGTGGGCCGGCGCGCGCTGACCAGCACATCGATACAGGCGCGTGGATTGGCGAGCACGCAGGCAGCTCCAATTGCCAGTAACGGACGCATCGGCACCTGGTATCTGGACAACGCGTAGAGCAGCGTGTGCAGGATCGTCGAGTGCAGGGTCAACAGCAGCAGCCCTGTGCGCAGGTTGCCGCGTGGCATGGCGAGAAGGCCAATCCAGCCCAGACCGATGATCAACGCCGAGAGCACGGCCGACGACAGAACCGTCAGCGGGATCATCCAGCCCGGTACATCCGGCCCGTACCAGTCATTACGCAGGTGCCGCAGCGGGAAGTTATCCAGCGTCCACAGCTGCGCGCCCTCGAAGAGGGTCGACGCCAGATAGCGCAGAGGGTCACTGGCCACATAGCCGGCGCCAATCCTCAGCGCCCGGCGCTGGATGCGCACCGGATCGGCATTGATCATGTGCGGGTAAGGCACCCCGTCGACGTTGGCCCAACCCTGGCTCCACTCGTCGTCCTTGTCGTGGAACATTGCCGCCGGGTCGGTGCCGAGCAGAAAATTGAAGGTGCCGTTGGTGTCGACCAGGATCAGGGCGTTGCTCACGCGATAGTTGTGCGCGGTCCACGGCAGGACCACGGCGAAGGCCATCACCGCCATCAGGATCATGGCCCGCACGCGCACCGGCCAGATCCCCGACCATGACCCGGCCTCGCGCCGCCCGACCAGGAAAACGATCAGCACGAGCAGGGGCGCCACCGAGAGAATCACGGGCCGGGTGAGCCCTGCCACGCCGAGCAACAGGCCTGCGACCGGCCAGCGCCACCTGGACGAGATTTCGAAGGGTGTCAGCAGCACGGCCATCACGGCGAGCATCAGGAAGATGAACAGGGTCTCGCTCCAGAGCAGATGGCTGAAGCCGATCTGCACCGGATCGAAGGCGACCAGGGCCGCCGCCCAGAGTGCCGTGCGGGCCGAGATGTTCACGCGTGTGATCAACCAGACCAGGAAGACCGAGGCGACACTCATGCAACTCTGGACGATGCGGAAGGTCTCCAGATCTGCCCCGAGCTTGATCACGCCGGCGATGAAGGCCGCCATGCCCGGTGGGCGAAACAGTGAGAGATACTCTCCGCGGCTCAGGATCCCGGCCGCCAGGCCCAGGTACTCGCGTTCGTCGTTGCGCGGTTCGACCGCATCGACGTTCATGGCCAGGGCGATGCGGATGGCCAGTGACAGGACGAGGATTCCTGCGAGAATCCAGTACTGGCGAGCGGGTTCGGTTGCATCCTGTGCGGCGGGCTGTGCGGCGGGCTGTGCGGCGGGCTGTGCGACTGGCTCGTTCATGCGCGCCATCATGCTACGGTAGATCCGCGCCGGTCAACCGGCTGCCTCACCAGACGGAGGAACATTCGATGCGTGTGGTCGTCAGCGGTGCCACTGGTTTCGTCGGTCGTGCGCTGGTCCAGGAACTCGTCGCGCGTGGCCACCACGTGGTCGCGCTCTCCCGCGACCCGGATCGCGCCCGCTCCACCCTCCCCCTGATTGCCGCACATCACGCCATCGATCCCGCGACCTTCGCGCCCGAACCGGAAGCTCTGGCCGGCGCCGACGCCGTGCTTCACCTCGCAGGCGAGAGCGTCGTCGGCCGCTGGACCGAGAACAAGAAACACGCGATCCGCGAGAGCCGGGTGCTGGGCACGCGCGCCCTCATCGATGCGTTAGCGGCACAGGACACACGGCCATCGATCCTGGTCAGCGCATCGGCAATCGGCTTCTACGGCGAACGGGCAGACGACGAACTGGACGAGCAGCAGGGCCCCGGCGCGGATTTTCTGGCCACCACCTGTGTGGAATGGGAAAGCGAGGCGGCACGTGCCGTCGACCTGGGGCTACGCGTGGCCAGCCTGCGCGTCTCCGTCGTCCTGCACCCCGAGGGCGGTGCGCTGCAGCAGATGCTCCTGCCCTTCCGCCTCGGACTGGGCGGCGCACTTGGCCCCGGCACGCAGTGGTGGAGCTGGATCCACCGGCACGACCTGGTGCGCATGATCTGCAGCGCGCTGGAGAATCCCTGGCGCGGATCCTGGAATGCGACGGCGCCCGAGCCCGTGCGCCAGATCGACTTCGCGCGCAGTCTGGCCCGGCAACTGGGTCGTCCTGCGCTGCTCACGGCGCCGACCTTTGCCCTGCGGGCGCTGCTCGGCGAATTCGCCACCGAGCTGCTCACCAGCAAGCGTGTCGTCCCGGACCGCGCCCTGCAGGCCGGTTTTGAGTGGGAATTCGGCCAGCTGGACATGGCTCTGGCGGATCTGCTGGGCTGACCGGACCATGTGCTGCGGTAATCGGGAAAGTGTGAGGTCGGCGCCAGCGGGGTGGCCAGCCCCGCCCGGCACGACCATGTTTTCGGCCAACGCCTTCACCCCATCCGCGGACCCGCCGGCATGACCACTATGCAACCCCCGACAGATCCGGATACCAACCCGCGCGGTGCCTGGTCGCAGGCCACGGAGAGTCCCTCCGGCCAACCGACGACGCCACGCATTTCGCCGATCAAGGGCGCCTTCCATCGCGTGGTCGTCAAGGTCCTGGCGGCGGCGCCCAAGTCCATGGTCCGCATCGCGGCCTCTGCCTACATCGCCGGCGAAAACCGCATCGATGCACTACAGACCGTCGACGACCTGCAGTCCAGCGAGGGCCTGCTCTCGACCTGCGACGTGCTTGGCGAGGACGTCACCTCCGACCAGGACATCCAGCGCTACCACGACGAGTTCACGGGACTGATCAGCGACCTACGCGACCGGGCAGCCTTCGCCAACGTATCAATCAAGCTCTCCGCCCTCGGCCAGTTGATCGACGAGGAGAGTTGTTACTCGCGCATGAGCGAGCTGATGCAACTGGCACGCGAGTGTGGCCAGTTCATGCGCATCGACATGGAAGACCACACCACGACCGAGTCCACACTGCGTATCTACCGTCGGCTGCGCGAGGATGGTCTGGACCACTGCGGTCTGGTCCTGCAGTCGCGGCTCTACCGCACGCGCAAGGACATCATCACCCTGCAGGAACTGAAGCCCGACGTGCGGCTGTGCATCGGCATCTACCGCGAGCCCGAGGCAATCGCCCTGCAGCGCAAGAACGCGATGAAGCGCCACCTGCTTGAGTTGCTCGAGACGATGTGGAACAACGGCCAGCACGTGGCCGTAGCCAGCCACGAGGAGTGGGTCGTGCGTGATACCATTGCCCTGGCCAACAAACTGGGCAAGCCACTCGATGAGGTCGAGGTGCAGATGCTGCTTGGCGTGCCGCGCAAGGCCTTGCAGCGCGAACTCATCGCTTCCGGTGTGAAGGTCCGCCTCTACGTGCCTTACGGCGAGCAATGGCACGCCTACAGCATGCGCCGCCTGGAGAACAACCCGGAGATGATCGGCATGGTGGCTGCCAACCTGATCACGCGCCCCTTCAGGCGCGGCTAGGCAGATCCGGCCGGTCGCTCAACGCTCGATCCCGTCCAGAATCTGCACGGCCATTTCGTAGCGACCAAAGGGCGGCATGATGTAGGCGCCCTGCACGCGGCCCTTGAGATCGAGCAGCGCCTCGCGCGCGATCTGCACACCCGTTGCACGCGCTTTCTCACCCGATCCAGCCGACGCCATGCGCTTGCGCACGTCCTCGGGGATGTTCATCCCGGGCACGTTCTCGTGCAGGAACTCGGCGTTGCGCGAGCTGGCTAACGGTAGCAGGCCGAGCAGGATCGGGATGTCGAGGTCGGACGTGTCCTTGAGAAAACGTTCCATGGTCCTGGGGTCGAAGACCGGCTGGGTCATGACGAAGTCAGCGCCGGCGGCGACCTTGCGCTCGAGCCGGCGCAATTCGCGGTCATAGTCGAGCGCGCCGGGCTCCACGCCGGTGGCGGTGTGGAAGTTGGTCGTGTCGTCCAGGCGCTTGCCCGTCGGGTCGACGCCGTGGTTGAAACCGTCGATCCAGCGCAGCAGATCGATCGAGTCGAGATCGTAAACCGCGGTGGCATCGGGATAGTCGCCGACCTTTGGCGGATCGCCCGTGATCACGACGAGATTGCGGATGCCCAGGGCATGCGCGCCCAGCAGATCACCCTGCAGGGCGAGCAAGTTGCGATCGCGGCAGCAGATGTGCAGGAGCACCTCGATGCCGGCTTGCTGCATGGCCAGCGCGGCCGCGAGGTTGTTCATGCGCACCGAAGCACGCGGTCCGTCGGCGGTGTTGACCACGTCGATGCCGTTGTCGACCAGGTAGCGTGCCGCTTTGACTGCAGGTGCGGGATCCAGGCCCAGCGGCGGATTCACCTCGACCGAAACCACGAACTTGCCGGCCGCCATCTTTTGCGCGAGCGCGCTGCGCTCCTCGACTGGCTTGCGTGGTGCACGATCTACGGTCTCAGTCTCGGCTTCGGTCACGCCGGCGTGAACGACTTCGGTTCGCTGCCAGCTGCTGCCGCCGCCCAACATGCGCACGGCGCCGCGCATGCTGTGGATGTGCGCGGGGGTCGTGCCGCAGCACCCGCCCACGGCGCGGATCCCGGCCTTGAGCATGCGCCGCCCGTAGACGCCAAAGAACTCCGGGTTGCCCACATAGACGCTGCGCCCCTCGACAACCTCCGGCGTTCCAGCGTTGGGTTCGGCCAGCACCGGACGGCCGGCCTCGAGCATCCGTCGCGCCACGTTGAAAACCAGCTCCGGGCCCTCACCGCAGTTCGCACCCAGGATGTCCGCGCCCCAGTCCGCCAGGGCGGCGGCAACGGCCTCGGGTTCGCTGCCATCGGCCAGCTTGCGGTCGGGCTCGAAGCGCATGCTCGCAACTACCGGCAGTTCCGGATGGCGTTCCTTGACGACCTCCAGTACCAGGCGGATCTCGACAAGGTGCATGAAGGTCTCCAGCAGGATCAGGTCGACCCCGCCCTCGACCAGCGCGTCGATCTGCTCGGCAAAGATCTCGCGCACTTCCTGCGCGCCGGGGCCAAGGATCCGCGCACCTTCGGCACCGGAGGGACCCACCGAACCAGCCACCCAGATCAACTCGCCGGCCGCCTCGCGCGCGATGCGTGCGGCGGCCAGGTTGAACTCCGTGGAGTGTTCGGCAAGGCCAAAGCGCTCCAACCGGATGCGGTTGGCGCCATAGCTGTTGGTGGTGATCACCTGCGCGCCGCTCTTGATATACTCCTCGTGCACGCTGCGCACGAGGTGGGGCTGCGAGCGATTGAGCTCTTCGAAGTTGTTCGTGAGGTACACGCCGCGACGGTAGAACTCCGTCCCGATGGCCCCGTCGAACAGCAACGGGCCCTCGGCGAGCACTTTCAGGAGACGATGCATCGGACTTCCGTTGGCGGGTGGGACAGGCAGGTGGGGCAGGCTGGTCTCTCAATTTTCGACTACGGGCGCTACGAATGCCAGCGGATTCGCGGGCCGGGCGGATTCACATCCAGCGCGGACTCGCGGGCAAGGCGACCTTACTCCGGCTGTGGAGCGTCGCCGCCCGTCAGCTCCTGCCAACGCGCGATCGCCGCATCGCGGCGCGTCTCGTCACCCGTGCGCTGGTAGAGGCGGGCCAGGTTCTGCTGTACGAACGGGTCCTCTGGGGCCAGTTCCTGGGCGCGAAGGAAGGAACGCTCGGCCTCCG
>Ga0164313_10002416_pt1 | contig 16788 bp, 16 predicted proteins | sample GuaBasSedimGuay4_FD_113735 | JGI IMG/M metagenome (GOLD analysis project Ga0164313, IMG submission 113735) | Subseafloor sediment microbial communities from Guaymas Basin, Gulf of California, Mexico - Guay4, Core 4569-4, 0-3 cm | ecosystem: Environmental > Aquatic > Marine > Hydrothermal vents...
CGGGCCATGGTGCAACCGGATCAGCGAGATGGCAGGTCTCGAGACCTCGTGGAATCTTGTTCCCACGAGGATCCAGGTGATATACAGGGCCCTGCCTGCTGATGTCCCGCGGCCGATTCCCGTGACCTGTGACGCACCTGGCGGTGTGTACTTCCGTCCTGAAGCAGGAGATGGCCAGATCATCCTCGGTTCGCTTCTGGAGGAGGACGAACTCGAGCGGGCAGATCCCGATCGTTACAACCAGTCCGCGGACAGGTCGTTCATCGATACAAAGATCCACGCTCTTCACCACAGGCTCCCTGACCTCCCATATGTTGGCATTCCCGGAGGCATGGCATCGCTGTACACGGTGAACCGCCAGGATGTGCTCCCGATAGTCGGGCCGACAGCGATCGACGGCTTCGCCGTGGTGAACGGGTTCTCAGGGCATGGGTTCAAGGAATCTCAGGTCATCGCATCCATGATGGCTCAGTGGATCACTGGCGAGAGGACAGATTTCGATACCGATGTTCCCATGGAGTTCTTCTCCATCGATCGTGACCCCATCGACATAGCCGAACACACAGTGCTGGCGTAGGACAGACGCCAGAATCCAGATTCCAGAACGCTCGCAAGCTCGTTACCAGACCAGAGTGTGTCCGGTATCTGGTATCTGGTATCTGGCTACTGTTCCTTCCATGAACATTCGTATTGGTCTTCTTGCTGCATCGCGTATCGCTGAGGGAGCGGTTGTTGAACCTGCTCGGTCTGTTCCTGGCATCGAAGTGGCAGGCATCGCTGCGAGGTCCCGCGATCGCGCTGTCGAAGCTGCCGATCGCTGGTCGATTCCTCTTGTGTTTGACTCCTACGAGGCCTTGATCAACTCTGATGAGATCGATGCCGTGTACGTCGCGACACCGGCATCGCTTCACAGGGAATGGACGATCACAGCGATCGAGGCAGGCAAGCACGTCCTGTGTGAGAAGCCTCTTGCAGCGAACGCTGTGGATGCAGCCCGAATAGCTGAAGTGGCGGCAGATGCTGATGTTGTCGTTATGGAGGCATTCCACTGGCGTTACCACCCGCTCGTGTCCCAGATGCAGTCGATCCTCGATGCGGGAATCCTCGGAACTGTCGAACACGTCGATGCTCGTTTTGAGGTTGACGCATCGGTCATCCCGCGGGACGACATCCGCTGGGACCTCGCGATCGGCGGAGGTGCGATGATGGACATCGGCTGCTATCCGGCGAGTTGGGTCCGGTGGGCAGTCGAGGGTGAGCCGACCGTCGACAGCGCTCAGGCAGTGTGTCCTGTTCCGGAGATCGATGGGAGTCTGCGCGCTGAGTTGTCCTGGCCGTCCGGTGTCACGGGTACGATCTTCGGTTCGATGGTTTCAGACACTCCGGGACACAACGCGTTCATGGAGGTCGTTGGCAGTGAGGCCACGATGGTCGTCGACAACCCGATAGCGCCCCAGAACGGGGCAACGCTTCAGATTCGCTCAGCGGACAATCTGATCGACATACCTGTGCTGCCGGGGTCGACGTACGTGTCTCAGTTGATCGCGTTCAGGGACGCCATCGCCTTCGGCGCACCATTCCCAACAACAACAAGGGATGGTGTGGCAACGATGGCACTCATCGATGCGTGCTACCTTGCCGCAGGCCTCGACCCACGGCCGACAAGAGACTGAGAAGAAGGCCGATGACCGTCGACCGTCGACCGTCGACCGATGACAGCCATCAGCTTCGCAACCGCCATCCGCTAACCGCCGTCCGCCAGAGTGTTGAGATACTCGCTTCGCGGAGAGCGGATGGCGGCTCCCGTCCTACAGCTCCACTCCTATCCCCAGTCGTTCCGCGTTCTCCAGGGCGAGCCTTGCTGCCGCGATATCCTGGCTCGCGATTCCGACGGACTTGAAAAGCGTACGTCCGGAACGGGCGGGGCTATCGAGTTCCAGGAGTCCAGTGAGGTCGATATCAGGGACACGGCCAGCTTGTATGAGATCCCCCGCCTCGTGTGATGCTGCGTCGTAGTCGTCAACGACGACGTAAGCGTCTTTGACAGTCTGCGTGGGGATCTCAGCCATCTCAGGCGTGAAAGCGCCCACAGCGTTGATGTGGACGCATTCCGGGAGCGCTGTGTGATCAAAGAGGGGCGTATGTGCTGGTGTAGCCGTGGTGATCACGTCTGCTGCGGAGATGGCTTCGGTCGCGGAGTGGACGGGTGTGGCTCCGACTCTTTCAGCAAGCATGGCCGCTGTTGCGAAACTCCTGCTCCAGATCAGCACATCGTCGATCGGTCGCACCGCTCGGATGGCCTCGATCTGATCAGGTGCCATCGCTCCAGCCCCGAGCATCGCAAGGACAGAGGCAGATGGAGCTGCGAGGAGATCGGTTGCCAGGCCAGCGACCGCTCCGGTGCGTATTGCCGTGAGAGTCGGACCGTCGACGAGTCCGAGCGGTGACCCATCCGGGGCGAACACAACAACGATGCCAGAAGGGTTTCCGGGTGCTGTTGACACCACCTTGATCCCGGATGTGCCTCCAACACGCCCGGGCATGAACAGCGAGGCTCCGAGTTGCTGCCTCTGCGGGACTTCGCGATCTGTGGAGAACGCGTCGCGCATGGCCGTAATGGCATCATGCATCGAGAGGACGGAGCGCGTTGCTTGGGCGTTGAGGTATCTCACGGTGCTAGCTGAATTGCTCCATGTACCTGTCACGGTGTCCCTGCCAAGAGGGGTCTTCAATCGCTGCGACAAGGCCGAGAGCATCGTCGCGCGTCAAGTCGCCTTTGAGAATCTCGGCTACGTGTCGTTTCGTGGTGGTGACGGCAAAACGAGACTTCGCTGCGATCGTCTCCGCAAGATCGATTGCTGCGTTCATCGCTTCGCCCTGGCCGACAACACTGTTGATGAATCCCAGGTGTTGAGCTTCCTCGGCCGAGAAGGGTCGGCAGGTCAAGACCAACTCCTTCGTCTTTGCCGGGCCGATCTCTCTGACGAGTCGCTCGATGCCTCCCCACGCGAGCGGGATTCCGATGTCGACTTCAGGTATCGAGAACACCGTGTTCTCTTCGGCAATGCGAAGGTCACACGCTGCAGCGAGCACGATGCCACCTCCAACGACGTGGCCACACAGCGCTGCGATGGCGACCTGAGGCAAGCTCTCGAGCACCGCGGCGGCCTCTCCGCCCAGGTTCGCAGCGTCGTATCGGATGTCGGGATCAGGTTGGACCAATGCACCTGTCGAGAACGTCTCGATGTCCATTCCCCCACTGAATGACGTGCCAGTGCCGCTGAGAACGACCACTCGCGCATCAGACCTCGAGATCCGTTCGGCGGCCTCGATGAGTTCGGACAGCATCGTCAAAGTAATCGCGTTGAGTTTGGTTGGCCTATCGAGGATTATCGTCGTGATCGGGTCACCGAACTGGACGTCTATGTGCTCGAACTTCATGACCGATTCGCTTTCTCATCGATGGTCGCCTACCCGGGTGCCATGCCGGGGCGCTCCTCTGCGTCGCATTTCGGGAGCAGTCATCGTAGCTGGCAAGATGTGTGTTTGCCCAAGCACGATGAGAGGAAGTCAGGTATGGTGCCGGAAAGGGAGGACGATCCATGCAGAAAACTGTTGCGAACATCATCGACGACAAGGGGCGCGATATCTGGTCGATAGATGCGTCCAGGACGGTTTATGAAGCGCTTGAGGTCATGGCAGCCAAGAACGTGGGCGCCCTCGTTGTGTTTTCGGGCGAAACCTTCTGTGGCATTGTGTCTGAGCGGGACTACGCGCGGAAGGTAATCCTCGCATCGAAGGGTTCACGCAAGACGCCCATATCCGAGATCATGACGCCGGACCCGGTGACCGTTGTGCCGTCCGATACCGTTGCATCGTGCATGCAACTCATGACAGACAGGCACTTCAGGCATCTGCCGGTCATCGACGATGGGGCACTTGTGGGCATTATTTCGATCGGAGACGTCGTGCGTGCCGTCATCGAAGAACAGAAGTTCCTGATCGATCAACTGGAGAGCTATATCACAGGATAGATCGCTCGAAGACTCGCTCTCTGACCGCTATCCGCTTTCCGCTTTCCGCAAGAAGATCCGCTCTAGCATTCGCTCGCATCCGGATGCTCTGAGTGGCCATGAGACAATCGGAGACTATCTGTGTCAGGGTTCCGTACACCGTAGACCGTAGACCGACAAGAGCAGATCGCTCTGGCTTTCCTACGGATTACGGATTACGGATTACGGATTACGGATTTCCTATGCCCCTCGTTTGTCGAACGTCTCCTGCTCGAAGGGTTCGATCATGATGCATTCGCCGGGGCATTCCTCTGCGGCTTCGACAACGTCGTCGATTTCGTCCTCGGGGACTCGTGCCACGCCCTTGGCATTGTCAGGAGCCTGGTTGCCATCGAAAACGATCTCGGTTCCGAAGTTGGCAGCGGTCTCCTTGACCACCCAGAGTCCGTCGTCGCGCGCCTCGAATACCTCCGGCGCGATCTCCTCACAGATCCCGTCACCTGTACAGAGATCCTGATCGATCCAAACCATCAACGATGCGTCAGCCATGTCCATCCTCAGTCGGTGTGCTACGAGAAGTAAGGATAGGCACTGCGCGCTCTTTTCACATACGCATAGAGGCAGGTTGATGGATTCAGGGGTAGTGTGATGGCGCAGCGAACCTGGAGGTATTTGTGGAATCCGTCGAAGAACGAAGAGCCGAGGGCAAGGCATTGCGCAAGAGCGCGCCCCGATCCTCCCAGACTGACTTCGAAAGGGATCCGTCGCTTGATCCTGTTGATCTCCTGTTGTCGCAGGAGAAAGGCAGGATCCCGGACCTCATACCCGTACGAAGGAAACGCATGGCAGAGAGCGCATTTGCGTTCTACCGCGCTGGTGCGCTGCTCATGGCAACGGATCTCGCTCCGACGCCACGCACCGGTCTGCTGGTGCAATGCAGCGGCGACGCACACGTCTCGAACTTCGGTTGGTACGGGTCTCCCGAACGCGACCTTGTCTTCGATGCCAACGACTTCGATGAGACGATGCGGGGTGCGTGGGAATGGGACCTGAAGAGGCTCGTCGCATCTTTCGTCATCGCATCCCAGGACAACGGATTCAAGAAGAAGGATCAACGCAAGGCCGCTACTGCTGCGAGCCGGGCGTATCGCGATGCGATGAACAGGTTCGCTTCCGCGGGTGTTCTTGAGACGTGGTACGCACACATCAATGCCGACAACGTCCTCGATCAGCTTCGTGCGGAGGGTCGCTCGAAGGGTGCGCGTCGAGCACAGAAGGCCATGAAGAAGGCCTCGGGCAAGGACTCGAAGCACGTACTGGGAAAGATCGGGGAGAAGGTCGATGGGCACTGGCGGATTATCGACGATCCACCCTTCATCGTTCCTCTCCGTTCCATGGAGTTTCCACCTGACTTCAAGGACGTCGAGCACACCGTACATTCGATCTTTGAACGTTATGTCGACTCTGTGCGACCAGCGATCCGAGCATTGGTGACGAAGTTCCGCGTCACCGATGTCGCCCTCAAGGTCGTGGGGGTCGGGAGCGTCGGTACGCGTTGCTACATAGCGATGCTCGAGGGGAACACACCAGACGATGTGCTCTTCCTACAGATCAAGCAGGCAGACCAATCGGTCCTCGAGAACGAGTTCGGGATGTCATCGTTGGCTCACCATGGCCAGCGAGTCGTCGAAGGGCAACGCCTCATGCAGACCACGAGCGACATCATGCTCGGATGGACAACTGCAGACGGCGGACATCAGTACTACGTGAGGCAACTCAAGGATATGAAAGCATCTCCCGAACTCGACGAGTTCGATACTGACGATATGGTGAAGTATGCAAAGGTGTGCGGAGCGGTGCTCGCCCACGCCCATGCCCGTAGTGGGGATCCCGTCATGATCGCGGGCTACATCGGTACGGGTGACGTGTTCGCCGATGCTGTGTCTGACTTCGGTGTTGCGTATGCCGCTCAGAACACCAAGGACTACAAGGCTTTCCTCGATCGCATGAAGGAAGACCCACCCATCGTCACGTAACGCTCAGTGGACGCAGAACTCATTGCCCTCGGGGTCGAGCATCACGGTCCATACGCCTTTTGCATCGTCGTAGCTGGCGACCTCTGTGGCTCCGAGCGCAACGAGCCGCTCGATTTCAGTATCGAGTTGCAGTCGCCGCTCCTCAGGGGACGATGACCGGTCGGCGATGTTGATGTCGAGGTGCATCCGGTTCTTCGCCGTCTTTGGCTCGGGTACTCGCTGGAAATACACGCGGGGTCCATCGCCGTGTGGGTCGGAAATGGCGGCACTGTCGCCCCATTCCTTCTCGGGTATGGCGAGTGCTCGCGCCCAGTCCTCCCAGGAGTCGTAGCCGGGAGGCGGCGGTTGCAGACCATACCCAAGCGCGTCGGCCCAGAAGGCGGCGTGGGTTTCAGGGTCCTTCGAGTCGAACGTGACCTGGAAACTGTGAGCCATGTGCTGTCCTCTCATGTGGTCGCTGGACCCGTGCGGGTCGCTAGCCTGCCTGGTGGAGGCGACTGCGTGCCTGGTGGACGTCACGGACTTCAAATCCGATGAGGGGACGAAAGTTCCCTGGCGGGTTCGATTCCCGTCCGCCTCCGCGATTAGGGCTTTGGCGCTGATCAGGTGCGTATACGCACCAGATCAGCGCCAAACGCCTGTCAGTCGCGGCCGAGGAGAGGGTTTCCGCCTTCGTACATGTCGTCGATCTGGTCGCCGTACTTCGCCATCACCGCGCGGCGCTTGACTTTGAGCGACGGTGTGAGGAGACCGTTCTCAGGTGAGAACTCGTCGTCCTCGAGAACGAAGTCGCGAACCTGCTCGTATCGCTTCACGTTCGCCTGGGTCTTCTTGAGTTCCGTCACGTATAGCTCGCGCACCTGCTCATTGGCCAGCAATGCCTTCGTGTCCGATGTATCGATCCCGTTCTCTGCTGCCCACAGTTTGAGGTATTCGAAGTCCGGTACGACCAGTGCAACGTTGTACGGCCGTTGTTCCCCGTAGACCATTGCCTGCATGACGTAGCCTGACAGCTGGAGCTGTTCTTCGATCGGAGATGGGACGACGTACTTGCCGTTCTCGAGCTTGTACTGCTCCTTGATCCGTCCTCGGATGAACAGGTACCCGTCGTCATCGACATGGCCCAGGTCGCCGGTGCGGAAACCGTGGTCGTCGGTGAAGACCTCGTCGTTGGCCTCGGGCAGGTTGTAGTAGCCCTTCATGACATTGGGGCCATGGACGACGATCTCACCGATCTCGGGGTCTCCCGTGACAGCGGTATCGATGGTCACCGTGACTCTGGGGATAACCCTGCCGACGGAGCCGATCCTGCGGGCGCCCTTGATGTTGCATGTGACGATCGGGCTTGTCTCCGTGAGTCCGTAACCCTCGTACACCGTGATACCGACGAGCGAGATGAACTCCGCCACTTCAGTTGAGATCGCAGCCCCACCGGAGAACGCATACCTGAGGCGACCTCCGAATGCATCACGGACCTTCGTGAACACGAGCTTGTCAAAGACGCTGTTCTGAATCTCTACCCAGCGGCTCGTAGCGTCTCGCTTCATCAGCTGTTCGCGCTTGCGACCATTTGAAACAGCGAGGTCGAATATCTTCTTTGTGGCCCCGCCTTCAGCCTCCATCTTCTTGAGAATTCCGTCATAGACGGAGTTGAAGACTTTCGGCACCGATACAAGGATCGTGGGTCTGACCTCTGGCATGTCTCGCACAAGCGTCTTGGCGCTGGTGAGGCCCATTGATGACCCGAAGAAGACCAACGTATGCAATTCGACCGTCTGACCAAATGAGTGTGCCCAGGGAAGGAACGAAGCCGAGCGATCCTCCTCTGCCAGTGGGAAGATCTCAGAGATGGCGTTGACGTTCGATGTGAAGTTGCTGTGCGTGAGCATGACTCCCTTCGGCTTGCCAGTCGTGCCCGACGTGTAGATCAACCCTGCGAGGTCTGAACCAGCGACATCGGTGATCGGGACAGGGCTATCCGCGCCACGTGAGAGCAACTCGGAGAAGTTGATTGCATCTCCGCCAGCTGCGTCTTCGATGACGACGATCGTTCCGAGATCGGGAGCGCTCTCGCGGATCTCGTCCACCCGGGATCTGATCTCGTCGGTCGCAGCGAACAGCACCTTTGCGCCAGAGTCTTTGAGGATGTGTACCCAGTCCTCCTGGGTCTCAGCTTCATACATCGGAACCCAGGCTGCACCCAGCGAGTAGGTGGCATACGCGCCGACAGCCCACTCGAGGCGATTGTCCGAGATGATCGCAACGCGATCGCCCTTCTCTATTCCAAGGGAAGCAAGGCCACCTCGGGCCTTGTCGATCATGTCCCCGAACTCCTCATAGGAGGTCCAGGCCCAACTTCCGTCCTCGTTTCTACGTCCGATAAGGGGGTTCTTGGCGAAGGCTGTGGTGCTGTTCTGGTACAGTTCAACGAGGGTCGAGATCTCGGCCGGCATGTGGTTCCTTTCGTCCTTCTTCAGACAATAGACGGTTTCGGTCCACCTCGTCACTTCGAATCCCGATAACCTGCCCGCAATGGCCGATCCAGATGCACTGGGAACTCTGATCCGAAGCGCGAGACTCGAAAAGGGGCTTTCGCTCGGACAACTTGCGTCCGCTGTTAGCCGCTCTCCCTCATCCGTGCGACGATGGGAACGTGGCGAAACGGCGCCGTCTCGCGATGTCGTGAATGAACTTGCAACCGCCCTTGGCCTGGATGGAGAAGAGTTCGCCACGATGGTTGCCTCAGCCCATGCTCACGAGACAGGCAGCGCAGTCGTTCCACATGACGACGATGAGGAGAGCTCCTCTGAACCCGCGGTATCGCGGAACGTGAGGACCACGATCGAGGACGATGACCTGGCTGCTCAGTCTGTCCCCTATTTCGAGACCTCCTACCCGGTCGCGCCGCTCCCGACTCATCCCCAGCCATCACGGTATGGGAGAGCTTCCTCGGCAGTGTGGGGACGCAGGGACTCGTGGATCGGATGGGTGCGAGGGTTCCTCACAGTGCTTGCCTTGTTCTTCTTGTTCATGGGCCTCATGTGGGCCGGTGGTGAACTCCTCACTGCGCTCAGAGACGTCCTGGGGTCATTCAGCACAGGCGGTTGAACTCGTCAGCCGACCAATGCTCGTGTAACCAATGCGATGCCCCCAAGGGCCGATATGGCAAGGACACTTGAGCGGGCGAGCGATGCGTTCATCCTGTCCTTTGTGTGCGTTGAGATGAGGTAGCCGAACGCCGCTGCCGGGAGCAGCACCGCCGCCACCCAAAGATCGGATATGGCCACATTGCCCGATGCGGCCCGAAACGCCAATGTCAGCGTCAGGCCGATGAGGAAGACGCTGTTGAGCGTGGATCTGAGCACTCGTCCCTGTGCGTCGGAGTACAGAATGGCGATCGGTGGCCCCCCGATGGACGCAACAAGTCCCGTCGTCCCCGACACCACGCCAGCGACGAACTTCGCAGTTCTCGTACGCCTCACATGGACACCAGCCGCAATGATCACGACGGCAATGACGACGACGAGGCCGATGAGGAGGTCGAGGGCGCGTGATGTCGCCAGTGCAAGGAGGGCTACTCCGATGAAGGCACCTGGCACCCTGCCTGCGATGATCCACCAGAATCCGTGAAGGTCGATGCTCTCCCTCTCACGCCAAGCGATCGCGAGAACCAAAGGCAGAGAGATGAGCAGTTGTGGGACCGGCGCTAGTCGTGGGTCGATGAGAGCGAGTAAAGGCACCGAGACCATGGCAAACCCGAGCCCAACGCTGCCTTGGAGCATGGCCGCAACGGCGGTAATGACCAGAGCGAGGGTCAGATCGATCAGAGACATGACGGCACGGTAGTAGTTGGACGAAGCGTCTCTGACAACGTATCAGTCCTGGGTGTGTACCTTTGTCGACATGACACGGACGATCTCACTTATGGTCGCGCTCGCACTTGTGATGGCAGCGTGTTCGAGTACCCCCGCAGAGCCGGAACTCGTCGGAATCAGAGCTTCAACTGATACTGCTGTTGGAGACGAGCGGTTCCTGTTCGCCGTTAGCCAGATCGATGGGAAGCGCAGAGGGAGTCCGGATGAGACCATCACGCTGGTCGCCACGTCGCTTGACGCACCGGACATCCAGATCACAACGGAGGCAGAGTTCGTCTGGGTCGTTCCCGATGCATTCGGGCTGTACCGTGCCGATGTCCCGTTCGATCGACCGGGCTTGTGGGAGATCGATTTCGCGATATCGACGGGCGAGACATCGGCTCCCTTCCTCGTGGATGTCCTTGCTGCCCCATCGACGGTTGCCGCAGGAGACGCCGCTCCGCTGATCGCCACGCCAACCTCTGGCGACACGCCCATTGTGGATTTGACAACCGACCCCGACCCGATGCCGTCGCTCTATGAGATGTCCCTTGACGAAGCGTTCACGAACGGTCGACAGTCTGTCGTGATCTTCGCAACGCCGGCGTACTGCACGTCAGCGTCCTGTGGACCGTTGCTCCTCCAGACCAAGGATGCCGCAGGGACATTCGACGATGTGAATTTCATCCACGTCGAGGTGTATTCAGGCTTCAACGAGGAAGGGTTCCAGCCGGATGTTGATCACCTGGTGCCAGCGGTCGAGGCGTTTAGGCTGCCGTCTGAACCGTGGATATTCGTCATAGATGACAACGGTCTGGTGAAAAGTCGTCTTGAGGGCGTTCTTGGTGAGGGCGAACTCGAAGAAGCGATCAACAGCTAACACGATGAGACGCGCCGCACTCAGCCTCATCCTCGCAGTGATCCTTGTGTCTGTCGTCGGTTGCTCCCCATCTGATACTGCTAGCGACAACACGCTGAGCGGAGTTGTAACGGAGGTGAGTGGAGACCTTACGACCGTGACAGGGTTCGTAGTGCTATCCCGAGACGGGTCGAGCCACAGGTTCACGCCCATCGATGGCCTGCTGTTCGAGGGCGGTCCCCTGTCTCACCTCAGAGAGCATGTCGTGACCGGTCAGACAGTTGTCGTGACGTTCGAGTCTGGTCCCAGTGGGGAGCTGATAGCGGTTCAGGTTCAAGACACTTGACGGCAACCAGGACAGCAATCCGGCTCTTCGGAAATGAGCGGGGTCGATCGATGCTGGTGACGTGCTGGATGTGAGAACGTAGTACGAAGAATGAAGTATGAAGTACGACTCAGCACCCGCCAAGTAGTGCGACCCATCGTCACCAATGCCCCCGTACACGCCACGGCAATGCCCTGATCCAGGTACGCGCGATGTGGGGGTGCAGCTGAGGATCCTTCGACGTCGCTGTGCCGTTTTGCTGTGCACCGTGGGATCATCGCCCCACAACCAGACCGGTGACAGGGGACACTGCTCGTGTCGTACTACCTGCTACCTACTTCGTACTACGGCTTGGCACCACCACACCCCGCTGAAATCCGAAGTGCCAGCAATCCGGTTCCTCGGAAAAGGGCTTGGTGCTTTTCTCCCTCGCTGCTTTGAGCGGGGAGATGTCGAGGTACGAGACAGAGAGGGGGATCTTCGAACAAGAACCGTGGACGAACGATCGTCTATCCGCTGATCCTCCACGTGGCACGTCGAACGTCGTACTCCGCAGCGAGACTTGTGTCCGTCTAGACAGCGAGCAGGTCAGGATCCGTTTCGTACACGGGTGGGCGTGTGAGGATGTATGACAGCCATGTGACCGTCGCGCCACCGGCGAGTCCGATGACTGCCGTGAGCATGACCATCTGGACGACTGTAACTGTGGCAAAGCCGTCGGCGACCGTGCCCAGGATTCCTGCTCCGAGCAGCATCACTGCGAACGCTACGGTTGCTCCGACGGTGGCCCCGACGAGGACCACGATCACGGATGAAACAGGGATCGCCTCTGGATCAAGGACACGAGCGATTCCGAATGTGACGGCAGAAAGAACAGCGCCGCCAATGAACCCGGCTATCAGTGTCATCATCCACAAAGTCGAGGCCGGAATCGAGAACACGGGATCGACGGAACCCGTCTCGATCGAGGGGTTGAGGTACGACACACCTCCAAGTGAGGCTACGAACAGCAGGATCGCGATCGCAACGATCAGGCCTGCAACGGCGCCGACGAGAAACGATGTGCTGTAGCTCGGCTTCATGGCGACGATTGTACCCACAACGTGTTACTCAGTTTCGACTGCACACATCCGGCGCGTAGACGCCGATCACACGGTCGTCATCTTTGGTGCCGTCAACGGGGCCCCAGAGGAGCAGGTTGCCTGTGGAACCTCCGATGACCTGGTAGATCTCGCCGAGCTTCGGGTCGGTCGAGAATTCGACCTTTTCACCGGAGTAGATCGTCTTGAGGTCCAGGACCGTGTCACCTATCTTGAGGCCGCTGAGGGTTTCAAGACTTGCAGCCGGGTTCGTCAGGTCACCGAACTGCAGATCTGAGCGATAGCCGTTGAAGATCTCACTTCCGTCTGTCTTCGTGACAATCGCAGCGAACGGGCCGAAATACACGATGCGCTCGAAGTCGCCGGCGCACACCCCGAACTGCTCCGTTGACACTTGCCAACCCGTGTCCTGGGTCGAAGCACCGAAGCTTGAGACGAGTTGGCCGATGGCTGACTCGGCGTCGGTTCCGAACTCGATGTTCGCGACACCTTCTGCTGTGACTTTGAAGCCGTCCGCCTTCAGATTGAGGTCCTCAACGGGAATCGGATCGCCGACCGGAGGATACGGTGTTGTGCCAGGCGCCGTTGTTGTTGACTCGTTGTCACCGGTCGTTGTTGTCTGTCCATCCCCCGCGGTGGTCGAGGTCTCTCCATCTCCGGCCGTCGTGGTGGTTGTCCCCTGTGCGGCGGTCCCGTCATCATCTGATCCGAGGACCTGGAAGACCGCAACGGACAGCGCGATCAGGAGGAGTGCGATGATCAGGCCGGTCAGCAGAGGGGAACCCGGTGGCTGGGCCGGAGGCGTTGCTGGAGACTCCATCGGCGGCAGAGGGGCGTCGCCAGAGAGGTCCGTCAGGTCCGCATAGGGGTCCGTCCAGCCCGGGAGGTTGTCATATGGGTCCTGTGGGTCGCTCACTGTGCCATCCTGATCGCTACTTCCATCAGTCTAAGGGGTCTTGGTTCAAGGGTGATGACTCGGGTGCCATTGAGTCTTCTGCTGGCAGTTGGCCACCATACCTGGCGATCAGCACGGTGTCGAAGGGTTCGGTTGCTATCAGGATGGATTGGCCGCTCTTCGACCTTGCCAGGCGAACGGGGACTTCGAATCTGTTGATGTCTTCGAGGTCGATGGCTCGCATTCTCCACGCAAGGTCGACCGCATCTGCGATGCCGAGTTGGTCATCGAGGACGAACGTGTCAGCGAGGCTTGAAACGCTCGCAGTGAGATCGGAAGGCGAGTCGAATCGCTTCAGTTTCTTGAACAACTCGAGGATGACATCTTGTTGGTTCTGGTTCCTTGAGAGGTCGCTCACGCCGGGTACAGAGCGCCACACGCCATTTATCTGCTGCTGAGTATGGCGTGAACGGACCCAGGCGAGTGCCTGCTCTCCCGATGCGTTCGTACATCCGGCGGGCAGGGACAGCTTTGACTTCTTGTCTTTCACCGCGTAATCCACGCAGATCTCGACGCCGCCGGCTGCGTCGATGATGTCGGAGAACCCTTCGAAGTCGAACAAGGCGAAGTGGTCAACTTCAATGCCTGTGAACGCTCCGACCTGGCTGGCGAGCAGGGTGGGGCCGTTGACCCCCTTGGACTCACAGCCATGGATCAACGAGTTGATGCGACTCTGGCCGCCGGTGCACGGGTTGTCGACCCAGAGATCCCTGGGGAGGGAGACCATGAACGGGTCCGCGCTGTTCGTGGGCAGGACAAGATACAGGATCACATCTGCCGCCCCCGATACTTCGTCGCCTCCGATCAGGAGAAAGGTGTCGTATGCCTGTTCCGGGGCGGTTATCTCGGGAACATTCTCGGCGGCGTCCTGCGCATCGTCGGCATCGACGTCATTGTCCGGTTCGACATCCTCAACAACAGTTGGCACATCGGCCGCGAGAGCCTGGACAGCTTCCTGGTCGAACGCCTGTGTTTCGATTCCTCGCCACGAGCTCCAGAGGTTGAGGCCGGTAAGCACCGAGTACATGACCAGGAGCGCGATCGTTACGGTCGCTGCTCGTTTGATGCTCGAACGCAGTCGCGTCGGGGCGAGCTTTGCTGTACCGTCCGACCGGTTTCGAACATAGCCGACGACAGGTGCTCCGATCGCGGCGAGCTGGGAGATCGCTCGTGACACCATTGCGGGTTGTGCGTTGTCGGAAAGCACCAGGATCGTCCCGTCCGCATGTCGGCCGAGCTCGGGCGTGGATTCCGACCACAGGATCGGCGACACGTCGATCAATATGAGATCAGCGTGCTCAGAAACCGTGTCAAATGCCTCGGCGACCAACAACCCTTCAACCGCAACTTGGCCTGTTTGTCCCTCCCCAGATGGCAGCATGGGGAAGCTGGTGCCATCGTCAAGGGTCCACATCCTCGTTGCCTCCGCGAGGGTTGCAGTGCCCTCTGCGACATCGGAGAGTCCTGGCGAAACGCCGCTCGAGAGGAACCTCCCCAAGCCGTTGGCCGAAGGGTCTGCGTCAACTAGCATCACGCGCCTGCCGGCTTGTGCGGCGGCGATGGCGAGGTTCAGGGCGACAGTGGATGCTCCGTGGCCCGGCGCGGCAGAACTAACGAGAAGAACCCTGCCTGTCGTGTGTCCTTCGATCTCCCCGAGCAATCCTGTGTAACGATCCGCAACACCGGAGTCAGACAGAGCCGGTGCCGGGCCGGAATCGTCGGAGGGTATTGCCCCCAGCAGTGTGAGGTCTGCGAGCACTGACTTGAGGTCTGGTTCTGCGCGGTAGCGTGCAATGGCCAGCCAAATGCCACCGGCGAGGATGCCAGCGCCGATCGCCGAAACAATGATGCCAATGCTCGTGTCGAACACGGACGCAAGGGCAGCGAATGCGGTGAGGCCAATACCGATGGAGACCACGTTCGGGGTATTGAAGATTCGCTGAACCCTTGTCCTGGGTTTGGCGTCAGCGTGGTGTTGGGTCATGTGCTCCCCAAGTGGTGCTCGTGTTGCGGGCGCGTGAGAATGTTACGGGAAAACGCTGATAGTCGTACGTCGCTAGCTACGGAGTCGTTTCACAGGGCGTCGGCGAGTAGATGCCTTCGATCAGTCCGGCCGGGTCGGCGCTTGACACGGGGCCCCACAAGAGGAGGTCCGCACCATCGCTGAGGCGGAAGTAGTCCTTGGAGTCGATGATCTCGAACGCAATCGTGAACTGTGTATAGGTGTTGATGAGATCATCAACGGTATCGCCAATGGCGATTCCGGAGAGCGTCTCCAAACCGAGTTCTGGGTCGGTTCCCTCTGGTTCGTCGTACCTATACGAGACGAATACCGATGAGGACTCAAAGCCGTCGAAGATGGCCGTGAGCTGTCCGAATTGAAGCCAGTAGGCCTCGTCGGGCGGGCAGAGGCCGTCGACGCCCGAGGCAGTCGCCTCGCCCAGGCTGGCGGTCAGTGCGCCTGCCACGTCGTCGATGGGCGCCCCGATGTCGATGGGCCCGATTGCGGATTGTTTCAGTGTGAGGTCGGCTGTGTCAATTGGATCACCCTTGGGCGGCCAGTCGCCTGGTGGAGGAAAGGCGATTGCAGTGGTGGTAGATGCTTGGGACGTGGTCGTCGCGAGGGTGGAGGGAGTTTGTCCCGAGGTGATCGTGGTCGCGAGAGCGGCGACCGTTGTTGTCGATGGTGTGTTGTTTCCGCTGAACACAAGGAATGCGACTGCGGCGAGGATCGCCACGCCGATTCCTGCTGGCACGAGCCAGGCAGTGCGTTTGCCCTTGGGCTCTTCTTCGACTGGCTGGGTCCACGCGTCGAACGCGAACTCACCGGTGTCGTCTGGCCCGAATGGAGGGGGCGGCGGCGTCACGGTGGCAGAGTTGTGATCCGGGGTTGAGCTCTCGCTGCGTGCCGCTTCTGCCTGGGCGGGTCCATCGTTGGTTTCGGTGGATGCTGTGGCACCGGCGACTGCTGCTCCGGCGATGACGGCTCCGGCCGCCGGTGCGTCGCGTTCTGGTTCCTCGGTTTGGTCGGTTGTTGAGTCGGTGCTATCTGTGTCTGTGGTGTCTGTGTCTGCGTCGTTGCCAGAGGGGCCGCTGTTGGTTTGGGCAGATGCTGTGGCACCGGCGACTGCTGCTCCGGCGATGACGGCTCCGGCTGCCGGTGCGTCGCGTTCTGGTTCCTCGGTTTGGTCGGTTGTTGAGCCGGTGCTATCTGTGGCTGCTGTGTCCGTGGTCTCAGCGTCTGCGTCTTCTGTGTGGGCGGTTCCCTCGTTGGCTTGGGTGGATGCCGCGGCAGCGGCGACTGCTGCACCGGCAACGGCGGTCCCGGCTTCTGACGGGTCATCGTTTTGCCGAGTATCTGCACCAGTTTCTGGAGCGGAGGTGGGTGGGATTGTTGTGTCGATCCAGGGTTTGCCACACGTTGGGCACAGGGTCTCGTCTGCTGGCCGGGGGGTCCCGCAGTGAACGCAGATGGGAAGTTGGGATGAGGTGGTGTTCATTGGTCGTGAGCTTACGACGAACCCTTGATATGTGGTGCTTTGAGGAAGCTAGGAACTGTCGGATGTCGGATGTCGGATGTCGGATGTCGGATGTCGGATGTCGGATGCCGGATGTCAGATGACAGATGACAGATGACAGATGACAG
>Ga0164313_10002417_pt1 | contig 16781 bp, 19 predicted proteins | sample GuaBasSedimGuay4_FD_113735 | JGI IMG/M metagenome (GOLD analysis project Ga0164313, IMG submission 113735) | Subseafloor sediment microbial communities from Guaymas Basin, Gulf of California, Mexico - Guay4, Core 4569-4, 0-3 cm | ecosystem: Environmental > Aquatic > Marine > Hydrothermal vents...
ATCAGGTGGCCTTGGCTTTGACCAGCCTGCCAGCCTTGTAATCGGCCCAGTATTCGTTCAATTCTTTCTTCACCACCGGCAACAGGAAATAACAACCCAGCAGGTTGGGGAAGGCCATCGCAAAAATCATTGCGTCGGAAAAATCAATCACTGATCCCAGTTGCATGGATGAACCGACGACCACAAAAAACATGAACAGAAGCTTGAACGTCGCATCTGTCACCTTGTTATTTCCAAACAGGAAAGTCCAGGCCTTAAGACCGTAATACGACCAGGAAATCATGGTCGAAAATGCGAATAACACGACAGCGACTGTCAACACCCATGGAAACCATGAAATGGTCGATCCAAACGCGTCTGAAGTGAGCTGAACACCTGCGCTGGGATCAACGGATGGATCCCAGGTGCCGGTAATGATGATCACCAATGCCGTAATCGTACAAACAACGATGGTATCAACGAATGGCTCATACAGTGCTACGAAACCCTCTGTTACCGGACGGGATGTTTGTACAGCGGAGTGAGCGATAGCGGCAGAACCCACACCCGCCTCGTTGGAGAATGCGGCTCGTTTAAAACCCTGGAAAAGTACACCGATAACGCCGCCGGAAACCCCCTCTGCGGTGAAAGCCCCGTTCCAAATCGCGGCAAACGCTGACGGAACCTCGGAAAAGTGCATCAGGATGATAACCAGGCCAGCAAACACGTAAATCACAGCCATAAAAGGAACAATTTTCGAAGTGACCCGGGCGATGCCCTTGATGCCACCCATGATAACCAGGCCTACAAGACTGGCCACGATCAGGCCAAACAGCCAGCCTTTATCAGCCAGCCAGCTGGTTTCCCCGCCGGTCACGTTAACCAGTTGAGCAAAGCTCTGATTGGCCTGGAACATATTGCCACCACCAAACGCTCCACCAACGCAAAAAATGGCAAACATCACGGCCAGCACCTTGCCCAACTTCGCAAATCCGGCACCCTTCTCGGCCAGGCCCTTGGTCAGGTAATACATTGGCCCACCAGAAACGGTACCATCCGGCATCTCGTCCCTGTATTTCACACCCAGCGTGCATTCGGTGAACTTGGAGGACATACCGAGGAAACCCGCCAGTATCATCCAGAAGGTCGCACCCGGGCCACCCAGTGAAACAGCAATTGCAACACCGGCGATATTACCCAGGCCAACCGTGCCTGATAACGCAGTGGCCAGGGCCTGGAAATGTGTAACTTCACCGGCGGCTTCAGGATCATGGTAGTCACCGCGAACCAGCTCAAAACCATGTTTGAAGGCACGGATATTAATAAATTTGAAATAAAACGTGAATATTGTTGCGGCAACAATTAACCACACCAACACAAATGGAATACCAACACCGCCGACCGTAAATGATGAAAAAACAAATCCGGCAACCGCATCTGCAAAGGGCTTGACGGCGAGATTGATTTTTTCATCAATCCCTACATCGGCAAAAACTGAAAAACTGCTTAACAAGCCAACCAAGGTGGCGAAACCCGCTCTGAACTTTGACATTTATTGTTATCTCCGCTTGGGTGGAAAAATCAGGGTACAACCGTCACGGCACAATCCGCGACCTGAACCAGACGACTGCCGACACTGCCGAAAACATGTGCCTTGAGCATTGATGTTCCCTGCCGTCCTATGATGATGTTGGTCACTTCGTGTTCGCCAGCCAACGCATTCAGGGTTTCGGCGACATGCCCATGTCGAACCAGGCCGGTGACTTCAATACCGGCGTCTTTAAGGCGGCTTACAATAGGGTCAATTACTTCGGTATGCGCGCGCTGAATTTCCTCATCCCGGTGTTTATGACGCTCAGCATTTTCTTCAACCGTGGAGAAAGTAAATTGCGACCATTCGATTACATGCGTTACATATAGATGTGCATTTGCCCGCTTCGCATGTCTCTCTGCATACTCAATCGCCCTGTTACTGCAGGCACTGCAGTCAACCCCTACCATCAAAACCGAACTCATCAGCCATTCTCCGTGGATTAAAGTCAGGCTAGTCTAACTCAGCAAAGGGTAAAATTGGCACTGAGTTTATGGCAAGTGAGGCCGATACGAGCCAAAACGACTCGAAAACCCTTTTTCAGTCAACAGATTTCCACTTAATCGAGCAGCCCATTGAAGGAATCTGGTGTTCGGGCCCCTTGCCTGTCTCGGCGACTAGACGCATGGCATTAAACAACTCCCGCTCCCGGGTGTCGTCATCCGACTTTGGACCAGCAGCATCAAGCCGGCCACGATACTGTAGTTCCATGGCCGCGTTGTAACCGAAAAAATCCGGTGTGCAAACGGCATCATAGGCGCGAGCAATTTCCTGGCTATCGTCCAGCAGGTAAGGAAACTGAAAATTAAATTCATTGGAAATCTGCAGCATGTTATCGAATGAGTCATCCGGGTAGGCAACGGTATCGTTGGACATAATTGCAACCGTGTTGATACCCAGGGCGATTAGTTCGTTGGTATCCCTGACCAGTTTGTTTCGAATTGCCTTCACATAGGGACAATGATTGCTGATAAACATAACCAACAAACCACGCTCGCCACTGCATTTTTCCAAAGTCCAGTTCTGTTGATCAACGCCCCGTAGCGAAAAATCGTGCGCCTTCTTTCCGAATTCACATACCGGTGTCTGCAAACTAGCCATAACCACGCTCTCATTGGATGAAAATGGCAGTATATCAGGCAATACGGGTAATTCGTCTAAGCAAAATGCTGCACAATTTGTTATGCTAAGAGTAAGAACTTTTTTGCTTGCGGGCACTCTATATAGTAACCGCAGTGGGATTATATTCGGTGAGGATAAAGTGAAGCGGAATAGACGAGGCAATTTTAAACGCGCAGGCAGCCTTCTGGCTGGCTTGTCCGTTTGCCTGTGGCCCGCATTTTCCGTCGCTGCTGAAACCACTGTCAGCCAGTTCGATAACAACCAGCAGGCAATGGTGATTTTTCCATTACATCAGGAACCGGTACCGACAGGACTGAGTTTTGACCTTGGCGGTTCCGAGACCCGTAAGCTTGAATTACGTTTGTCCGAGCCACTGACACTGAACATCAACAGCAATCTGCAAAAGACCTCTTCCGGTGTCGGTTCTGTATTTCTGGATAGCTCGGTAAACTTTGGTCTGACAGATAACCTGGACATCACTGCCAGCCTTGGCGCAGGTAAGAGCGAGTCCACGTTTCAATCACTGGGCAGCATTCATTGCCAGAATGGAGTGCTGGATCAAGGTTCATACCGCGCATCAGACTGTTACTTCATTAACCAGGCAAACGTACTGAAGCAGGATCAGGTTGCCATGGGCCTGCGTTATGGCAATGAAAACCTCAGTGCTTCTGTCGGGATGTTCCAACGGGAAACCAGCATGCGCCAGCGAAGCGGCGGCAATGTCATAAACCCGTTGGGCAGTATGCTTATAGGCGCTGATTTGCTAACACCGGCTCAGAGCAACCCCTTGATGTCCGATTTCAGCGCAGGGTCTGATTTCAGCGCAGGCCAGACATTTGACTACCTGCAATCTGAGGCCAGCGGACTGGATGTGGAGTTTCAGCTTGGGCTAACCATGGATAAAGCAGGTGCAGTGAGACTTGGCCTGCAACTGACACGGGTGCTTGATGCATCCTATGATGCGGGTTATGCCCAAATTCCAGGCTCACAAAGTGGTGTACAAAACTGGACTATTGCCAATCCCGTAGACAGCGCCCGTCTGGGCCTTGACTGGAACAAAGGGAATTTCAGCGGTGGCGTACAGGGCTTCTATCGTGAACAGGTTGAATTTCTGAATCGTGATAGCCTGGATAGCGTAACGACATTTGATGTTCACTTTACCTGGCGGGCCCCGTGGAATGCGAATCTCAGCGTTGGTGCAACCAACATGTTCAACACCGGTAACGACGACAATAATGACAACCGTCTCCAGGATCCGTTTGAATCCGTTTACGGCCGTATTCCTTACGTCCGTTATCAGCAAGATCTCTGAAACCCCATTCCCGGGAACAAGCTGTAACAACTGCGCATATGCCGGTCAGGTCATGATAGACTTGCGCCGTTAAAATATCTGAGATATCCAAATGAAGAAACTGCTGTTATTCACCCTCATGTTTTCATTTCATCTTGCCGCTCAGGCCCAGGAAGCATTTTCTACTCTGGAAGAGAGAATGTCCGGCAAGGAATTCAAGGAAACCGGCCTGAGCAAACTCACCGATGCAGAGCTGGCCACGCTGAACGAGTGGGTACGCAGTCATTCAGTCGCAACACTTGAAAATGCATCTGCCCGCCCTGCCAGTACCGCCAGTACAGCAACCGCCGCAAGCTATGCAGGTGCTACAACAGATTCACGTGGTTTTGAAAACCAGCCGCAAATGAATTCTGATGATGGGTTTGACGATACGATTCACAGCAACATCGTTGGCACCTTTATCGGTTGGAGCGGAACCGATACCGAGTTCACGCTGGCCAACGGTATGGTATGGAAGCAGGTCGAGGGCGATACCTTTAATGTTAAAGCAACGGAAAATGCTGAAATCACCGTTAAGAAAAGCATGATGGGTGCATGGCGCTTATCAATGGTGGGTTATAACAACACGGTTCGCGTCAAGCGTATCAAGTAAGGAGTCCGGTCACAGGCAAGCCTTCGGAGGCAGTCTATCGGCGTTTGATTTTGCGAAGAGCCAGGCTGGATTTGAACAGCAATACACGAATCACGAAATAGGCCATCGCACCGATGGCAAACAGAACATAGGGTCCCGGAGACGACTGGTATTTGAAGCTCTGCGTTTCAACCCAATACCAGCCAAATGTTGCGAGCAGCAAGGTCAGAACGGCATAACTGGCCATTTTCAGATAATAGATACGATCTCTGAGTGCGCGGCGACGCAACTCCCGCATTTCCTCTTCATCCACTTCACCCCGTTGAAAACCACATTGCGGACAAATTCTTATCTGGCTGGATATTCTGTTGTCACACCTGGGACACTTAACAATCGCCATTCTTTACATTCCTGTTTTATCCGGCAACAAAGAATCGTATTTCAGCCCGTAGACCGCCACTTTTCCGGTTCTCAAAATATATAGACCACCCATACAGTTCACACAAACGTTTGACGATAGCCAGGCCCAATCCCGAGCCCTTACCCAGAACGCCTTCGCCGCGATAATGCCGATCCATGACGTGAGCCAATTCAGCTTCGGGAATTCCTGGGCCGGTATCTTCTACCAGAACGCGACCATTGCCAATGGTGCAAACCACTTCACCACTAGCGGTATAGCGAATCGCATTACTGATCAGATTTCCGACGGTAACCGCAATCACAGATTCCGGTGCAATAACACTAACCCTGTCTTCACCGATTATTCTCAGTTCGAGCGGCTTGTTATCCAGCAGAGGTTCGTGCAGGTGGATCAGTTTCTCAACGATCTTACACACACTATGGGCTTCGCTATCCTGGTTGATGCCCTGCTCAGAGCGAACAAGGTGCAGCAAAGCCGTTGTTATATCGGTTGATTGTCTGGCCGCCCGCGCGATACGTAATACCCGTGTTCTGGATTTCTCCGGCAAATCCTGCTGTGCAAGCAGCAATTCTGTGGCGCCAGCAATGACGGCCAAAGGTGTTCTGAGCTCATGGCTCACATCGGCATTGAACTCCCTGTCCCGCTCAACCAGGTGGTGTACACGCTCAGCGTATGCGTCCAGGGCTGCGGCCAGTTGCCCAACTTCATCATCCGGGAACCACTGTGCCAATTCAGGTGATGGTGTCTCCTCGTTTAAATGGCTCAGGCGCTCAGCCAGGTCAGTGACAGGTCGCATAATTCGACTCGACGACCAAAGACCCAGGGCCAGGGACAACAGCGAAAACACCAGCACGGCCGCCACCAGCGCCCATACCAACTGCTTCGTCAGTCGTTGATTTTCGGTAATGTCATAAATAAGAAATGCCCAGAGATCTTCATCTTTACGTACTGCTGCATGGAAGTAACCTTCGGTTGTTTCTACTTCATGTACACCGGATTCCAGCTTTCTTATTTGTGCGGTAACGCTGTGATTGGGATCACCGGGTCTTGTGATGAAGCCCTGGATGCGGGTGTGAAATGGTTCAACCAGTGTCGGGTCACGTCGTAATTGAACCAGGTAGTCGTCGAGTTCCTGCTTGAGAGTTGAGCCAATCAGTTCGTCTTCCAGGCCGTTTTGCAGAATCAGTGTGCTGATCGCAAACAGGCCGCTTAGCAGCGTCCCGAACAGTAGAAATGAAAATATAATTCGGCTGCGAAGCCTACGTTTGTACCGCATCTGACTCCACCAGCCGGTAACCTATGCCGTGCCGGGTCTGGATCATCTTGCCGCCAAAAGGTTTATCTATGGCGGCTCGCAGTGAATGAATATGCACCCGCAGGCTGTCACTGTCCGGCATTTCTTCTCCCCAGACTTCTTTCTCCAGTTCAGCGCGTGACACCACATTTGGCGAAGACTCCATCAGGCAACGAAGTAGTTTCAAACCAATAGGGTTAAGGTCAACTTCGTGGTCACAGCGAATCACGATAAGCGTATCCAGGTTATACACCAGGTCACCGACCTGTAGCTCCTTGCTGGCACGGCGCAGCCCGCGTGACGCGAGTACTTCCAGCCTCACTTCAACTTCCTGCAATTCAAATGGCTTGACCAGGTAGTCATCTGCACCGGTCTCAAAGCCAGCCAGTTTGTCTTCAAGACGATCCCTCGCCGTCAGCATCAATACCGGCGTGTTTTTACCGGCCTCCTGACGCAATTTACGACAAACCTCGAGCCCGTCCATGCCAGGCAGTGCAAGATCAAGCACGATGGCATCAAAATCGTTGACGATTGCAAGGTGCAACCCTGTTACACCATCACCGGCAAAATCTACGGTGTGCCCTTTTTCGTCCAGATAGTCGCCAATGTTCGCTGCTATATCCGGGTTGTCTTCAATAATTAAAATGCGCAATGTCTTACCTATGTGTTTATTATTCAGAATAGAAAAGGCCCAGGCAGATGATATTAACACCTTACCTGGGCCTGAAACGCCCTGTTAACCGTAATCACAACAGTTTTGCTGTACTTGAAACGCACTCGTGCGATAGCCTGTACGATCAAGCTATCAACAGTGTATGCCTGGTCGCGTTAAAAAACCGTTAACCGAAATAAAATTTTCCGTTAAAGATGTAATGATCTAGTGATCGATAATTTCCACATCCCTGAGATTCTCAGACAGCGAATCTGCATCTCCACCTTCGGACATTTTTACTGCCAGGCGAACTTCGTTGGCGGAGTCTGCGTGTCTTATCGCTTCGTCATAGGTGATCATGCCTTCCTTGTACATCCCAAACAGGCACTGGTCGAATGTCACCATACCGTGATGGTTGGAATCTGCCATGATTTTCTTCAAATCTTCAATTTCACCATTGCGAATTCGTTCTTTAACCAGCGGTGTTGCCAACAGTACTTCCACAGCAGCCCAGCGCCTGGTTTGATCGGCTGAGGGTATCAACTGCTGCGCGACTATCGCTCGCATATTGAACGACAGGTCAAGCAAGACCTGTTCCTTGGCCTCTTCGGGGAAGAAATGCAGGATGCGGTCAAGTGCCTGGTTGGCATTATTCGCATGCAGGGTACACAGAACCAGGTGGCCCGTTTCCGCAAACGTAATGGCATATTCCATAGTTTCGCGCGTACGAATTTCACCAATCATGATGACATCCGGCGCCTGCCGCAAGGTATTGCGCAGTGCGATTTCGAAAGATTCAGTATCAAGACCAACTTCACGTTGGGTGATCAGACTCTTGCCATGAGCATGTACATATTCAATCGGATCTTCAATTGAAATGATGTGGCCACTCATACGCCGGTTGCGATAACCCACCATGGCTGCCAGCGAGGTTGACTTACCGGTACCGGTGGCGCCTACAAACAATACAATCCCACGTTTGGTCAGGGACAAGTCCGTTAACAACTCAGGTAATCCCAGTTCCTCAAATGTCGGGATTGTCGTCTCGATTCGACGACATACAATGCCAGGGTGACCCTGTTGGAAAAATGCACTGATACGAAACCTGACTTCGTCACCAAGCGCAATCGCAAACTGGCATTCCTGGGTATTAACAAACTCGCTTTTCTGCTTCGGCGTCATGAGGCCCTGTACAATCTCACTGACCTCCTCCGGCAACAGCACCTCGGTCGACAGCGGGCGTATTTTGCCGTTGACCTTGATGCACGGTGGTGCATCCGCAGTTATGAACAAATCTGAACCCTTCTCTCTGTGTACTTCTTTTAACCAGTTATTAATTGTACTCATTTTCAATTCCCCCGGACTTTCACGTCACATAAATAATTTGCGATCTGTGGCCTTCCTGGCTGCCTCCTGGCGTAACACGATACCTCTCTGAACCAGGCCTTCCATGTATTGGTCAAGTGTATGCATTCCCATATTCTGACCGGTCTGAATAGCTGAATACATCTGTGCAACCTTATCCTCACGAATCAGGTTCCGAATTGCCGGTGTTGCCAGCATGATCTCGTGCGCGGCAATACGACCACCTCCAACCCGTTTCAACAGGGTCTGAGCGATAACTGCACGCAATGATTCTGACAACATGGATCGCACCATTGATTTTTCACCCGCAGGGAATACATCAATGATACGGTCAATCGTTTTGGCGGCGGAGGATGTATGTAATGTTGCGAAGACCAAATGTCCTGTTTCAGCAGCCGTCAGGGCCAGGCGTATGGTTTCAATATCACGCATTTCACCCACCAGGATGATATCCGGATCTTCACGCAGGGCTGAACGCAACGCCTGGTTGAAGCCGTGGGTATCCCGATGCACTTCCCGTTGATTGATCAGGCATTTACGCGATGTATGCACGAATTCAATCGGGTCTTCGATGGTCAGAATATGGCCGGCCACCGTGTTGTTAATGTGATCGATCATTGCCGCCAGTGTCGTGGTCTTTCCTGAACCGGTCGGACCGGTGACCAACACGAGGCCACGTGGAACATTGATAATGTCCTTGAATGAGGGCGGTGCACCAATATCTTCCAACGTCCATACCGCAACCGGGATGGTCCTGAATGCACCACCAACACCCCGGTCATTGTGGAAACAGTTGACACGGAAACGGGCGAGGCCCGGCACCACATAAGAAAAATCATTCTCGAGGTTGGCCTCGAAATCTCGTCGCTGATGATCATTCATCGTGCTGTACAGCAGTTCTACGAGTTGTTGATTTTCCAGTGCTGGTACGTTCAAACGGCGCAAATCACCGTCCACTCGTATCATGGGTGGCAGCCCGGACGACAGGTGTAGATCGGATGCCTTGTTTTTAACCGCAAAGGCAAGCAGCTCAGCAATATCCATTAAACCCTCCTTGCAGGGATACTGGTCGCGTTACAATACATTATGACTCAAAATCAGAAAAATGCTTGAAACCGACTCCCTGGTTTTTATTGCAACATCTGTAACAATAGATCAATGCCTATGCCTGCTGCAACATGAATAAACCACTCAACCGACTGCAAATTGTCCGCAGAAGGATAGAATCGGCCTGTGCGGCAGCAGGCCGACAGGCTGAAGAAGTCTCATTGCTGGTTGTCAGCAAGCGGCATTCAGCAGAAAATGTTATCATTTTTAATGAGTTAGGGATTTTGGACTTTGGTGAAAACCAGTTACAGGAAGCGCTTGGCAAACAGAGTGAGTTGCGACATCTGGATTTACGATGGCATTTCATCGGTTCGATACAATCTAATAAAACACGCGATATCGCAGCCAATTTTCAATGGGTGCACAGTGTTGACAGAACAAAAATCCTGCAACGCCTTGCCCGACAGCGTCCGTTGGACTCTGATCCCCTCAATATATGCTTGCAGGTCAATATCGATATGGAGCCACAAAAGGCAGGGGCCAGCGCTGATGAAATTTTGCAATTGGCAGCACTTGCGGACAGTCTGGATTCAATTAGACTAAGAGGTTTGATGGCCATACCAAAGCTAAGCAACGATCCGAAGCAACAACATGCAAGCTTTCGCAAGGTCCGTCAATTGTTTGAAAAGCTCAAACGTTCCGGACATGATATTGATACTTTATCCATGGGAATGTCGGCTGATCTGGAAATTGCGATTGCCGAAGGCAGTACGATGGTTCGGATCGGGACAGACCTGATGGGCAGCAGGCCAGCTTGAGACCTGTTGAAACTTATTAAATACTAAGGAACCAGCATGAGAATTGCATTTATTGGTGGCGGCAATATGGCCACCGCCATGATTGGCGGCTTGTTCGCCGCTAATGACGTACCATCTAAAATCCAGGTCGCCGATCCCAAACCGGAAGTCAGGGCGAGGCTTGAAGAACAGTGGCCGGTCAATTGTTACGAGCAGGCTTCTGAAGCAATTGAAGAGGTAGACACCATTGTGCTGGCCGTCAAACCGCAATCATTACCCGCGGTACTTGAAGATATCGGTGGAAGCATCAGTGCCGGACAGTTGGTGATATCAATCGTGGCTGGAATTCCAGTGGAGCAGATCGCCTCAAAACTGAATTCACCGGCAGCAATAATACGCACAATGCCAAACATTCCCGCCCTGATCGATCAGGGTATAACGGCTCTATTCGCCAACGAGAAGTGTGGCCCGGAACAACTCCAGCTTGCGCAGAACCTGATGCAGTCCGTCGGCGCAGTAGTGTGGCTGGAGCAGGAAGACTTGCTGGATGTCGTGACCGCAGTTTCCGGTAGCGGCCCCGCCTATTTCTTTTACCTGGTGGAAGCCATGCAAAAAGCAGGCACTCGCCTGGGTTTGCCGGCAGAGGTCGCGAGCAAACTTGCCTTACACACCGCCAGCGGTGCCAGTGCCATGGCTTTACAAAGCGATATTGATGTGGCCGGGTTGCGCCAGCGCGTAACCTCTAAAGGTGGAACCACACAGGCTGCGTTGGATATTTTGCGGGCAGGCGGTTTCGAAGAACTCGTCGATGCAGCCATTACAGCTGCAACCCGGCGCGGCAAGGAGTTGGCCGAATGAACCCGACCGGAGCAATCAACTACCTGGTAAGTACGCTTATCGACCTCTATATTGCCGCCATCATGCTGCGTCTGCTGTTGCAGTGGGTGCGGGCCGATTTCTACAATCCCCTGTGCCAGTTCCTGGTTAAGGTGACCAACCCGGTACTGGTACCGGCACGGCGTATCGTTCCTTCCATCGGTCGACTGGATACAGCTTCCGTGGTGGTCATGTTTCTGCTGGAGCTGCTACAACTGGTCATTATCAGTCAAATGAGCCAGGCTGGATTCGAGCTGCAGTTCATGCTGCTGTTCTCCTTGAGAAAACTGTTGGTTACATTGTTGATGACCTATTTCGTATTGATCATAGCCAGGGTCATTGTGAGCTGGATAGGAAGCCAGTCCCGCCACCCCTTGATTCCTCTCATTTACCAACTAACAGAACCGGTTCTACGTCCGTTCAGTAAGCTGATTCCACCCATCAGCGGTGTAGATCTTTCACCATTATTTGCCTTGATCACGCTGCGTTTTCTATTGCTTCTGCTAGGATGGTAGATAATAAACCTGATTTTGAAATTTCTGACACAGTTTTCCTGTCTGTATTAGTGTCGGTAAATGGATATACCCGGAATAGGATTTAAAAAATGAATAAACTGATGAAGACAATAATTCTACTGGCCGCGCTGACATCTCTGCCCGCCATTGCGCAACAGGCTAAAGAGTTTGACGACTACACCATCCATTACAACGCATTGAGTTCCAGCCTGATCACGCCAGAAGTTGCAAAAGCCTACGGAATACGACGTTCAGACAGCCGTGCGCTGATCAATATCTCGGTTTTGAAGAGTGACGGTGGCGCCGCCAGGGCAGTTGTCACCGCAACTGGCCGTAATCTGACCGGGCAAACACGCAATGTGGATATGAGAGAGATAAATGAGGGTGATGGCGCTATTTACTATATCGGTGAATTGTCGGTCAGAAACATGGAAACATTCGACTTCACCGTGCTGGTAACCCCGCAAGGTAACGACAAACCCTATACGGTAAAATTCAGGCAGCAATTCTACACAGAATAGGAAGAGCAAATGGGTCCCGGTTTTCACCGGCATGACGAGTCGAGTCTTTCCGGCCTTGAGCCGGAATCCACTTTTAATTGAATAAGGTAAAAGAAAGAGCAAATGGATCCCGGTTTTCACCGGGATGACGGTGTCTCTTTTTAAGGGTGTTATTGCTGAATTAATTCACCGGGTTTGTTCATGCCTCTGGTTTAACTTAAGGATAGACCCATAACCTGAGCGATAATCAGGAAATTTTAGCCGGAACCCGCTGCCTCGTAATCTCTTGTTACTTACTCGCTTACCCCCACTACCCTGCCCGCTGACCAGGCCTTTCGGCACGGCATTCCCGAGGCTGGCTGCTATCCATGCCAGCACGTCATATTTCGCAACCGGCAAATCATCAGACACCAGGTACAAGTCTTGAGGTTCATCCAGCAGCATCAGGTGCATGAGTGCTGCTGCCACGTCATCACGATGAATTCGATTGGTAAAAACAGGCGGACTTTTCTGAACTTCAAGTCCTTTTGATGTCGCAAGCCTGATCATGCCTTCGCGACCGGGACCATAAATACCTGAAACGCGTGCAACGACCAGGCTGCCTGTACAATCTGCTGCCAAACGCTCCATTTGCAATAGTGCTTTACCATTAAACCGGGAGGGCTCAGCTGCCGTCTCTTCGTTCACAATGCTACCGTCGGATTGCCCGTACACAGCTGTGCTCGAAACCAGTATCGTACGTGCAGAGGGCTGTTTCAGTGCGTTCCAGAGGTTGCGCCAACCATCATGAAATATAGCTTCGTAGGCTGCCTGGTCACGTTTGCCGGGTGTCGGCATAAACACCAGGGTGTCAATGTTTTCAGGCAGCCCGGTGAGTGTGTCAGGGTTTGTCAGGTCAGCTTTTATCGCCAACACTTCCTTTGGCAAAGTTGAAGTATCCCGCTTCAAGCCGTACACCAAGTGGCCATTTTTCAATAATAAAGCAGCAAGTGCATTGCCAACATCACCGCAGCCGGCAATCAGCACATTCATCAGGCCGGTTCCGGACCCGGATCATCTGATTGCTGACGCGAATTCGGCAGTGTTCGTAACCAGATTAACCAGACTACAAGGGCATCAAGGATGATCAATGCTTGCCAGAGGTAAAGATGAAACCATTCAAATGCGGTGTAATTCCACTGGCCCAGGTAATAAAGACTTATAATCCTGACAAGATTAAGTAGCTGGATAGCAAAAAAGCCTGCAGTAAAACCAATCAATTTGTTCTTGAACGGTGCAGGAAAGGCAAAGATAGCCGAAAACAGGATAATAACTGCCTCAAGGCCGTTGCAGCCTCGCTCAATTCGTACGCCAAAACCGGACACCTTGTCACGAATAACATTACCATTGGCAATGACGTTGTCATCAAAAACCTGCACAATCCATACACTGATGTCGGCAATCAATGATGTAAATGGAAGGATGACGTATTTTTCTGCCGGCTGTAAAATCTCAAGTGTAAACAAGCCGATCAGCAATACTGAAAATATGATGAAGAAGCGAAGCATAAAACCTGTTGCCATTCCTGTTAAGCGGGACCGGGCAATGTTAACCAATGCCTTGCGGGCTTGCACGGGGTTTGTGGAATCTGCAGGTGGTAAATGAGTAATCTGATTCAAAATATCTTTTTGATCGGCCCGATGGGCTCCGGTAAAACAACCATCGGAAAGCAGTTGGCAAAACTTCTTCAACTTGATTTTTATGACTGTGATCATGAACTTGAACAACAAACCGGCGCCAGCGTCAGCCTGATTTTCGATCTTGAAGGAGAATCGGGATTCCGAACCCGCGAAAGTCGGCTACTTGAACAGCTCACTGCCCGGAAGGGTGTATTGATCTCAACCGGTGGCGGTGTCATTTGTAAGGAAGACAACCGTAAATTGCTGCGTTCCCGTGGCCTGGTTGTTTATCTGAAAACCAGTATCGATAGTCAGCTCAGACGGCTGAGCCAGGACAAGAGCCGGCCTTTGCTGCAAACAGATGATCGTGTACAACGACTTCTGGACCTGGCCAGGGTGCGCAACCCGCTTTACGACAGCACCGCTGACCTGGTATTCAACAGCCGTGAACAAAGTATTTACGGTACTGCGAAAGAGCTCTTTTCAGCTATTCAACAACAGGCAGACCCACTTAATGCAGACAATTAGAGTTGAATTGGCAGAGCGTAGTTATACCGTCACTATCGGGTCCGGAATTTTGGGTACAGATCACTCTGCCATCCAGATCCCAGCCGGAAGTGCTGCACTTATTGTCAGTAACGAAACCGTTGCGCCCTTGTACCTGCAGGCAATCAGGAATTCATTGGCCGGTGTAAAAACGTATACCCTGATCCTCCCCGATGGCGAACGGTTTAAAACCCTCGAATACTGGTCCCGGATAATCGACAAACTGGTCGATGTACGTGCCACCAGGGATATAACGCTGATAACACTGGGCGGTGGCGTGATCGGTGACATGGGCGGCTTTGCGGCAGCCTGTTATATGCGGGGTATACGTTTTATCCAGGTACCAACAAGCCTGTTAGCCCAGGTAGATGCATCGGTAGGTGGCAAGACCGGTTTCAATCATCCGCAAGGGAAAAACCTGGTTGGCGCTTTTCATCAGCCAGCATCTGTTTTGATTGATATTGATACATTGAAAACGCTTCCAGATCGTGAGTTTGCCGCAGGAATGGCGGAAGTTATCAAGATCGCTGCTATACGTGACGTTGCGTTTATGAACTGGCTCGAAGACAATCGTGCGGGCATCAGCGCCCGGCAACCTGAAATGCTTATCAACATGATCGGGCGCAGTGTTCAGAACAAGGCGGATGTGGTCACCGAAGATGAACGTGAAGCAGGTGTGCGCGCTTTACTAAATTTCGGTCACAGCTTTGCACACGCGTTGGAAACCCTGACCGATTATAAAAAATATCTGCATGGTGAGGCTGTCGCGATTGGCATGATGGTGGCCACCAGGCTCAGTGAGCAACGGGAATTATGCGCACCGGGATTTAGCCAGCGGCTGGGAAATTTGCTGCAATCATTTGGATTGCCGGTCGATATGCCGGATAATTCGTATCCGGACGATATTCTCGAATTGATGAAGTTGGATAAAAAGGTCATCGCCGGCTCATACCGGCTGATATTGCTCAAGGCCGCCGGCCAGGGAATCATCGACAGTAACTCCAGTAACGAACAGATTGCGGCAGCCATTGTTGCCAGCCAACAACCATAAATCAACGGTACGATTATGAATCCAGATTTGAAAAACGACCTTTATATCAGGGCATTGCTACGCCAGCCAACAGAGCGTACACCCATCTGGGTCATGCGCCAGGCCGGTCGTTACCTGCCTGAGTACCGGCAGTTGCGGGGGGAAGCAGGCAGCTTTATGAACCTGTGCACCAACCCGGAGCTCGCCTGCGAAGTGACACTACAACCACTACGAAGATTCAAGCTGGATGCTGCAATTCTGTTCTCAGATATTCTAACCATTCCCGACGCCATGGGTCTCGGGCTTTATTTTGCGGAGGGCGAAGGCCCAAAATTCAAAAGCGTCATCAAGTCTGCTGAAGATGTTGAAAAACTGAAGCACCCCGATCCGGCAACATCCCTGGCGTACGTCATGGATGCCGTAGCCTTGATCCGCAAAGAACTTAAAGGCGAAGTTCCATTGATTGGTTTCAGCGGTAGTCCCTGGACACTGGCAACCTACATGGTCGAGGGCGGCTCCAGCAAAGCCTTTGCGAAGATCAAGACCATGATTTATGGAGACCCACAAACTGCGCACCTGCTGCTCGACAAGCTGGCTGATTCCGTCATTGACTATCTCAATGCACAAATCGAAAGCGGCGCACAGGCCGTGCAAATATTTGATACCTGGGGTGGCGTACTGGCACCGGATATGTTCCGGGAATTCTCACTGCGTTACCTGGAAAAAATTGTTGCAGGATTACACCGCAGCTACGACGGCAAGCCTATACCAGTAGTGCTGTTTTGCAAGGGTTGTAATTCACACCTCGAAGCTATTGCCGATACAGGTTGCGACGGAATGGGGGTAGACTGGACAATCACGCTTGCCGAGGCAAGAGCCAGGGTCGGAGATCGTGTAGCCCTGCAAGGCAATCTTGATCCTGCCATCATGCTGACAAACCCCGGCATCATTGAAAACCAGGTAAGGGTAACCCTGGCAAGTTACGGAAAGGGCTCCGGTCACGTATTTAACCTGGGACATGGCATCACACCCGAGGTAGATCCTCATCATATGACTGTCTTAACCGAGAGCGTTCAGAAGCACAGTCCTGCATGGCATAAATAATAGTCAAATAACCGCAGGCTCAGTAAGACCAGCCAAGTCCTGTAATAATGCCATAATCAGTTTTTTCCGCGTCTTCGCTGAGTGGCTGATTGTCATGGGTCGCATAGAATTCCATCGACCAGAACATATCTTCGATAAACTCCAGCTTGAAAGTCGATCTCAAATTGAATCGGACACGCCCGAAATCGGTCAGGCTCGGAAATATTGAAACAGAGGTGTCAAAATTTCGCTCGGGTGTAGCGTAATGGAAAAACCGGTAGCGAGAGCTGAGAAGGGCTTCGAGATTGACTTCATCGAAGCCGCCCTCGGCATTTTCCTGAGTAGCGAGCAGTCCACCGGATACAGACAACCACTTATTATTC
>Ga0164313_10002418_pt1 | contig 16776 bp, 13 predicted proteins | sample GuaBasSedimGuay4_FD_113735 | JGI IMG/M metagenome (GOLD analysis project Ga0164313, IMG submission 113735) | Subseafloor sediment microbial communities from Guaymas Basin, Gulf of California, Mexico - Guay4, Core 4569-4, 0-3 cm | ecosystem: Environmental > Aquatic > Marine > Hydrothermal vents...
CGAGCAGATCGATCAGCTGCTGGAAATGGAGTCGGATCTGCGACAGGTGGAGGTGCCTCTTTCCTACGCGGATGAACTCTACGATCTGCACCTGCACGTGGGACATGTGCTCGAGCGGCTGAAGGCACTTGACGACGGTTTCGACTCTCGGCCCGAGAAAGTACCTGAAGGAGAAGACAAGAGCCTTGGATGAGACCAGGTCGGTCCCTCCCGGCCCGGGTCACCAGCGTTTGAGCTTGGCCGGAGGTGGAGGTGGAGGCGGGTTGGCCTTGGGCTCCTCACGCAAGGTGGGCTTCTGGTAGGCGATCATTGAGGGTTTGTCGACCGCCTCGGTCCCGGGAGCGCTATCAATCCGCCTGTTGATCGAGTCGGACTGGAATTCGACCATGTCCATCAGGAGATTCAGGATGCGAACACCCTCACGCTGGTCGCGCCCAAGCGAGGCGATCTTCACCCAGATTATAGTAAGGAAGACAATGTTTACGGATCCTGCCGCTGCGATAGGTACCCAATCAGGCATGCTTCGCTAATCGGATGCTCTTTATCCGGCTTTAGCGGGGCCCAATGAGGGAAGGACTCCGTCTTCAGCTCTGAATGGCTGCCATGAGGGCATCGCGTCCGTCGGGCCGGAAGAACGCGGTACCGGCCACAAGGGTGTCGGCACCCGCTTTTCGACAGAGGGGCGCTGTTCGCGCATCGACCCCACCATCCACTTCGATGCGGTAATCCAGTCCATTCGCCCGTCTGAATGAGTGTAACGCCTCGATTTTCGGCAGTACATCCATCCGAAACGATTGGCCGCCAAAACCCGGCTGGACCGTCATCAGGAGAACGAGATCCACCTGGTGCAGAAGGGGTTGGGCCTCATCGACCGGAGTATCCGGATTGAGCACGAGGCCGTTTTTGCATCCGAGAGAACGTATCCGGTCCAGCGCACCCGGGATATTGTAATCGGGTTCAACATGGATGCTGATCAGGTTGGACCCTGCTTGGGCGAACGGCTCGAGGAACGGGACCGGATTTTCAAGCATGAGGTGAGTGTCGAAGAAAACGTCGCTCTTTGGTCTCAAAGCGGCCACGACTTGGGGGCCGAAGGTGAGGTTGGGCACGAAATGGCCGTCCATGATGTCGATATGGAGCCAACTCAGCCCGTTTGCTTCGACTTCAGTCAGGGCGGCGGCCAGGTGGCCGTGGTCGCTGGCCAGAAGGGACGGGGCGAGGATCAGTTTGTGTGTGACCGGGTCTGCGGATCGATTGCCCATAAGGTTTCTTTACCAGGTATCGAGGACTGCGTGGCTGATATTGAAGGCCAGATTCCTCGTCAGAACAGGAGTGGCCTGAAATTCGGCCGGGTTTTGACCGTCGTCGAGAAAGACCTCGGTTTCGGCGGTTACCTGACGACTGGAGAAATAGACTTCGCCGGTTCCGTTCCGAGTCAGGCTGCAGTCTGCCACCAGCGTCAGGCGGATCTTCCTGGCCAGCCCGGTATCATCCTCCCTCATGACCCGAATTTCACGGCTGAGGTCCACCAATACTATGGCCAGAGTGGCGTCAGCCGATGATGCGGGCTCCGGAGTCAGGCGCCCGTCGCGTTCAAATTCGCGAATGATCTGCGAAGTCAATACAGACGCTGCCTGGGGGGCAAAGGTTCTGCTATCGACGGGTTCGACGTAGATTGAGGCAAATGGGAGTTCGTCTGGCGTGCCGAGCTGGTAAGCCGAGCACCCGGAAAGGAGAACCAGAATACATCCAAGCGTGGCCACGATCTGAGCCATCACCGGAGGTTGTTCGTGCGTCATGAAGGTTCCGGTCAGAAGATCCCCAGAAATCGCTTTTTGGGTTTGACCTCTTCGGTCTCAGACCCGGTCTCCTCGACCTTTGGCTGAACTGCCGGTTCAGAATCCTTGTCCGGCTCGCTGCCGGGTGGTTGGTCCGAATCGATGGTCGCGCTGGTGGGTTCCACGACGATGACCGGGGCCGGGACTCCCCGTCGCTTGGCTTCACCTTCGATCTGCTTCTGCAGCCATCGGGCCTGTTTCTCACGCAGCTCTTCCACCTTGCCTTCGATCTCATCGAGACGGGTTCGGGCGGTTAAGGCAGTCTGGGAGTTGGGCGCAACGGTGATCGCCTCGTTGAAGAAGACCTTGGCCGCAGTGTAGTTGCGTCGCTTCTTGTAGTAGTAGTCGGCCATCTTGAACTTACTTTGGGCCAGGGTTTCGTTCATGCCGGCCAACCCCTCTTCCGCTTCGGCGAGGCCGGAACTCGACGGGAATAGAATGAGGTAGTCCTCAAAATTGCTGATCGCCTCGCGCGTCGCCCCCTGATCATAGAGTGGGCCATCCACCATTTCGGCATGCGTCTGGGCAAGTTTCAGGTAGGCATCGCTTGTCACCACGCTGTTCGGGTAGGCATTGATCAGGCGATCGAGGGCATCGATGGCATAGACATAGTTCCGTTCCCTCAATTGCCCGACTGCGACGTTCATCAATGACAGGGGCGCATAGTCGCTGAAAGGAGCGTTGAAGACGAGGCGTTCGAAATACTGGGCGCCCTTGTCGCGGTTGGTCCACCCCGGGATCAAGCCGAATATCTTCCGGCGGTAGCCGTTCACATAGGCGCTCGCGATCTCATACTGCTCGCCGAGAAGAAGGTTGAAGTTGCCGTAGGTCGGGTATCCCCGGAGGATGATGTCGAACTCTTCGAATGCACGATCAAATCGATCGCGCTGCAGGTAGATGAGTCCTGTCCGGTATCGGGCCTCGGGTGCGTACTGACTGGCCGGGTATTTCTTGAAGACACGCTTATAGTCACCGAGTGCAGCTCGCTGTGAGCCACGTTCCTCTGCGGCACGGGCCCGGTTCATCAGGTCGAGCGCTTCCTGGGCATACTCGGGCTGCAGACCCCCGAGCGTGCCACCGACCGTGTAATAGCCGGATGCGGGACTCCATCGGATGGCTCCCGCTTCGCCGTCGGGACGCCTGAGTTCGGGTTGGACGCCGCCGAGATCGATGTTCGTGTTCGAATACGATTTGAATTCTTCTTTCTTTTTCTCCTCAAACTCTTCCTGGCCTCGAACCAGGTTGGTCCCGAAGACCAGGGTCACCAGAACAAGAAAGAGAAAACAGGGATTTCCTGAGCTCGGGCAGAACCGATGCGTGTGTTGCCAATCCTTGTTCATACTACTCCTGGAGAATCCGGTGAGAAAGGAGATGAAGTATCGGATCACGGCCATCGTATCAAGGAGGATCCCCAAGTCAGTCCGCCTCCGAAAGCCACCATCAGAACGAGCTCTCCGGACTTGATCCGACCGCTGCGGACAGCCTCGTCAAGGGCAATCGGGATGGAAGCGGCCGAGGTGTTGCCATAGCGATCCAGGTTGAGAAAAAATCGGTCCATCGGTATGCCAAGGCGCGAGGCGAGAGTTTCGATAATTCGGAGATTTGCCTGATGCGGCACCACACATCCCACTTGGTCAGCCGTCAGCCCGTGATGTTCCAGAATCTGAAGCGCCGATTGTTCCATCACACGAACGGCCGCCTTGAAGACTTCGCGGCCCTTCATCTTGATGAAATGCTGGCGCTCTTCGACCGAGTCGCTGCTGGCCGGGATCTGGCAGCCTCCACCCGGCAGATGGAGTAATTCAACCGCCGAGCCGTCGCACCCGAGCTTCGCTCCGAGCCAGCCGCTCTTCGGATCGTGGTTGCGGCTGATGACAACCGCTCCGGCTCCATCGCCAAAGAGCACGCAGGTGGAGCGATCCTGCCAGTCCACGATTGTGGAAAGCCGCTCGGCTCCGATTACCAACGCGTTGCGGTAGGCGCCGGAACGGACCATCCCGGCTGCTGTTTCAAGGGCGTAAATGAACCCCGAGCAGGCGGCTTGAAGGTCAAAAGCAGCCAGGCTGTTCAGTCCGAGCTTGTGCTGAACCAGACAGGCCGTTGATGGGAACGGCATGTCGGGTGTTGTGGTCGCGACGATAACCAGATCGATCTCGCCGCGAGCGATACCGGCGGTCTCAAGCGACCGACGTCCGGCTTCGGCCGCCATATCCGACGTCAGTTCACCGTCGGTGGCGATTCTTCGTTCCCGGATGCCCGTTCTGGTGAAGATCCATTCGTCGGAGGTATCGACTGACTCGGCGAGTTCCGCGTTGGTCAGGATACGTTTCGGAGCATAAGAGCCGGTTCCCGAGATGGTGATGGGGACGAACTCCTGGGTCATTCAATTCCTCGAACGTCGTCGGCGTTCAATGTCTCCGGGTTGCAGTGAGAAAATGGCATCAATGGGATTGGGTCCGGGGTTTTCATCCCGGGGTGAATGCGGAACCGGATTCCGCGGAGGTGACGGGTGATGAAAAGTGTGAGTATTCAGGCGACGGGCTGAGCAATCAGGTCGTTTGCGGTTTTGATGTCGGTGATAATGTGTTGGTTGAAGTCGGCGGCAATCATTTCGTGCGCGATCCGGATGGCATGCATGATCGCCGTGCGATTGCTGGATCCGTGGGCTTTGAGAACGTTGCCTTTCAGTCCGAGAAGAGGGGCGCCTCCGTAATTGTCAGGGCTGAGTTGCTCCTTCATGGTTATGAAAGCTCCTTTGGAGAGAAACGCTCCGAATTTCCTGATCGTGCTCTGCATCAACTCCTCTCTCAAGTAGCCGGACAGCAGCTTGAAAAGCGATTCACTCGTCTTCAGAAGCACGTTGCCGGTGAATCCATCGGTCACGATCACGTCGACCGAATTGTCAAAAACATGGAACCCTTCGATCGGACCCCGATAGTCAATCAGGTTGCCCAGCTTCTTCAGAAGCTTATGGGTCTCGGTGACCAGTTCATTGCCCTTGCCCTCTTCGGTGCCTATGGAGAGCAGGCCGACGCGGGGGCGGGTGATGCCGAGGGAGACGTTTGCATAGTGGCTGCCGAGAATGGCATTGTGAACCAGATGCGCGGGCTTGGCCGTTGAGTTGGCGCCGACGTCGACGAGGATGAAGTGGTCGGTCTTGTTCGGGACGACCATCGCCAGGGCCGGCCGCTCGATCCCGTCGAGGGTGCGCAACCGCAGGGTGCCTCCGGCCATCAGGCTTCCAGTGTTTCCACAACTCACGACAACGCTGGCTTCGCCCGACTTGACCAGCTCGATCGCGCGGACCATGCTCGAATCGCGCTTGCGCTTCAGAGCCAGCAGCGGTTTGTCGTGCATCTCGATCACTTCGGAGGCGTGCCGGACCGATATCTGCGGGTGATTGCCGAGTCCGGCCTCTGCCAGGAGAGGACCGAGTCGGGCCTCATCCCCGACCATGATTATGGGAGCGAGGACATCCAGCGTCTTGAGGGCAAGCGCAGCCCCGGCAACCATCTCCGATGGTCCCAGATCAGAGCCCATCGCATCGACGGCGATGCTTGACGGACCAGAGGGGCGGGTTGACATCTTTGGTGCGTTGAGCGGTGTCGAGCGATCCGCTTGAGCGGACTCCTGATTCAGGCCTCGACGTCGAGTACCTGTCGCCCCCGGTACATACCGTTATTCGGATTCACACGGTGTGGACGAAACGTGCTTCCGTCGATGGGATCTTTTGCGAGTTCGGGGGCTGAGAATCGGTTGGCGGCACGCCTGTTGTTACTGCGGCGCTTTGACTGTTTGCGTTTTGGATTGGCCATGATGGAGATTGTTTCGTTGCGGACGGTTTGAATAACGGCCGCCAATGATCGGAGTCGGGTTAGTTAAAGTTGGGGATATGGCGCGTCAAGTGTTATGTCCGGTGCTGGTCTGGATGCATCCCGCGCTCGTTGCGACTTCTCCTGAACCCTTCTCGGAGTCGGATCCGTTCAGAATGAGGATAATCACGATCACGATCGCCAACGCAATCCGGTACACACCAAAGACGAAAAGTCCGTGTCGATTGAGGTAGGTCACCAGCCACCGAACGGCCAGAGCCGCTGATATGGCGGCGACCAGACAGCCCCAGAGGATGCTGGGCAGCCCGAAGTGGGCCACCATGGCGGATCCGGTGTCGAGGCTCTTGTACAGGGCCGCCCCGGCCAGAATGGGCAACCCGAGCAGAAAGCTGAATTCGGCCGCCCGAGCGGGTTTCAGACCGGCAAAACACCCACCCACGATGGTCATCATCGAGCGACTCGTGCCCGGCCAGAGGGCGAAGCATTGCATGCCGCCCACCAGAAGGGCCCTGGCCGGAGACAGGGCGGCCAGCTCGGCGACAGCGTTTGAATCGATCGCATCCCTCAGCATCCCCCGCCGGCGCATCCAGCGATCGGCGACCATCATCAGAACAGCGCCGGCCACCAGGGCAATCAGTACAGCGGGAACTGAAAACAGGTGTTCCTCGATCCAGTCATCGAGCAGGAGGCCCAGAAGAGCGGCCGGGAACGTCGCGATCACGATGTTGCGCAGCAATTTCAATCCATTGGCATTCCTTCCGAGCAATCCAATCAAGATTTCCAACAGGGTGCGCCAATAGAGGAGGACCACCGCGGCGATGGCCCCGGCCTGGATGACCACAAGGTAGGCATTGGCGACGATCTCGGAGGTGAGCGGTATCCCGGCCTCGCTCCCGGTCGGTGGCTTTATCCATAGGGTCTGTCCGTTATCATCCGTTTGGACGGTCTCATCATCGAGCCCCAGCACCCGGCTCGTGAGGATGAGATGGCCGGTCGAGGAAATCGGCAGAAACTCGGTAATCCCCTCGACCAGCCCGAGAATCGTCGCCTGGGTGAAAGTGAGGGTTCGCGTTGATGAGGACGGATCCTGCGGGCCCGGGGCCTCGGCTCGCAGGGCCGGGAAAAACACGCTCGCGATGAGCACCACCGTCCCTAGATGTCGTATGTGCACGGACTCTGGTTAGCAGAGCCGGCCCGGGTGTCGAGCTGGATGCGGGTTGATCGGACCCGTCACCCGGGGTGACGGGCTAAGAGTCGCCTTGCATCTGTTCCGGCTTCGGAACAGACAGGGCGTTCAATTTTCCCGATTGAGCACCCCGGAACCCTTTTCGATCATGAGTCTTCTTTCTTCTCTCCTTCCGCTCCTGAAAGAAGGGTGTGAACTGACCGCCGTTGAGGTAGAATCCATCTGTGTCGCTTTGGCCTCGGCAGATGTCGACGCGACTGAAAAAGCCGTTTTTCTCATCGCTCTTGCCGACAAGGGAGAGACCGGGGCGGAGATCGCCGGGTTTGCCGCCTGTTTCCGAGGGTTGGCCCGCCCGTCGCCGCTTGGACAGTGGTCGGATGACGGGATCGACGTCTGTGGCACGGGTGGCGACAGGTCGGGCACTTTTAATATTTCGACCGTGGTCACCTTCATCCTCGCGGCTTCGGGAGTTCCGGTGCTCAAGCACGGCAATCGATCGATCACCTCCAAATGCGGGAGCGCCGACCTGCTCGAGGCGCTCGGCGTGCGCATCGATGCGGACGATGCCCTGTTGACCCGGGCGATGGAAGAGTTGGGTTTCGCTTTTCTCTTCGCTCCTGCCTTCCATCCGGCTTTCAAAGAGATCGGTCCGGTCCGAAAGGAACTGGCTGAACGCGGACGTCGGTCGATCTTCAATATCCTGGGTCCGTTGATCAACCCGGCAAAACCGGCTCACCAACTCCTCGGCGTGTTCAGCGAGTCACTCGTATCTGTCATGGCAGACGCCCTGCATCGGCTTGGTCTGACCGCCGGCCTGGTCGTTCACGGTGCACTCGGCCATGGAAGGGGTATCGACGAATTGACCGTTGTCACCGAAAACACGACTGTCGGATTCGGCCGGCTGGTCGATCATCCGAACCGGATTTCAGCCGCAGATGCCGGTCTGCCGGAGGCGCCGTTTGAGCACCTCATGGGTGGTGATCTGCAGGAAAACCTGGCTTTACTCGACCGGGTACTCGACGGAACGGCGCCCTCCGGCCTGATAGATACCATCGTCCTGAATGGGGCGACCGGCCTGTTCGTGGCGGGGCGGGTTGAATCTATCCGGGACGGTGTGGGGCCTGCCCGGGAGCAATTACTTGGAGGAGGAGTAAAGAACCTCCTCGCGCGAACGAAGGCTTTTTACCAGTCCTGATGAAACGACGCTATTTTGGAACAGACGGTGTGCGGGGACCTTTCGGCGGGCCGCTGATCAATCCGACTTTCGCCCGCCGACTCGGAGCGGCGGCCGCGCGGTTCGCGAAGGGTACACTCGCATCACCGGACCAGGCGCCCGTGATTATCGGTCGCGATACAAGGGCGTCGGGGCTTGAGCTCGAATTCGCGGTGGCCGAGGGGATCCGATCCCAGGGATTCCAAGTCGTATCGGTCGGGGCCGCGCCGACCCCGGTCGTCTCTTTCGCTGTGCGCCACTACCGGGCCCCGTTTGGGGTCGTGATTACCGCCTCGCACAACCCGGCCGCCGACAACGGAATCAAGTTTTTCTCAGGGTCGGGTACGAAGCTGAAAGATGCCCACGAGGTCGAAATCGAGAGGTTGCTCGAGGAGATCGACCAGACGGATTTGGCTTCCATTTCTCCCGCTTTGACCGTCATTCCTGCGGTCCAACTTTACAACGACAGTTTGGCCGGGGTTTTGCCGCGGCGTGCGCTTCAGGGATGGACCGTGGCGGTGGATTGTTCGAACGGTGCCGCCGTTGCCACCACTCCCCTGGTTCTCGAAAGACTGGGAGCCGAGGTGATTCGAGTGGGTGATCAGCCGGATGGTCGGAATATCAATGATGGCGTGGGAAGCCAGCATCCCGAAGTCCTCGCCGACCGGGTGACCCACCACCGGGCGAAGCTGGGGATCGCCCATGACGGTGATGCCGATCGTCTCGTTCTGGTGGACGAGAAGGGGAGTGTCCTCGATGGTGACGAATTATTGGCCATCGTGGCCAGGAGGGCCCTTTCCAAAGGTGAACTCCGAAAGAAAACCCTGGTGGCAACCGTTCAGAGCAATCTGGGCCTCAAGGTCGCCATCGAGGGCTGGGGCGGAGAGTTGGTTCAGACATCGGTCGGCGATCGCTATGTGGTGGAAGCCATGCTCGAGGGCGGATATTCGATCGGTGGCGAATCATCCGGTCATCTGATCTTCATGGACGTTTCTCCATCCGGCGATGGCTTGGTTGCCGCGCTGAAGGTCATCGAGGCCATGATTGACAGCGGGGAACCGCTGAGCGAACTCAGGAAATGTCTCAAGCGTTTTCCCCAGGTGGTTCGGGCTTTGAAGGTCGCCGCCAAGCCATCCCTGGAATCACTGCCGCTGCTTAAGCAGGCGGTCGCAGCGGGAGAGACGGAACTGAAGGGAGAGGGCCGGATCCTGTTGCGCTATTCGGGCACGGAACCGAGAATCCGACTCCTGGTTGAAGGACCGGATATGAGCCGGACGGTGGCCGTGATGGACGCCCTTGAAGTCGTCGTTCGCAACGAACTCGACGTATTGGAGGATTGACCGCAGGTGGGGTTGATAGACAGTACCCAATAGGACATGGCAGAACAGCCCCTCAGCGCATTGGATCCCGGTCTGCAGCGGCAGGTCGAACATGCTCGCAGCGCCTTGGATCGAGGCAATCTCGATTACGCGATTGACCTGTTCAGGGATGTGCTTCGGCGGGAGCCCGCCTGCCTTTCGGTTCGCAAGGTCCTTCGGGCAGCCCAGTTGAAACGGGCGACCCTTAAAGTCGGACCGAAACGGGCGTTGCACCTCGCCCTCCATGTGCCCCTGCTCGGCTGGGCGCGGGTGGTGAAGCGACGTCATCCCTCCCGGGCCATGGATCGGGCGGAACGCGTCCTTGACTGGAATCCCCGTCACCATCAGGCATCGATGATCCTGGCTGCGGCCGCCTCGGCGCAAGGGATTCAGGAGACCGCGATCTTCGCGCTCGAGAGTGCCTGCGAAAGCCGGCCCGACGACCATGGGTCAGCCTACTCGCTGGCCAGGGCTTATTTGTCGCTCAACCGTCCGCAGGATGCTCTCGTCATTGCTGAGAAATGGGGCCGCCGGCGCCCGGGAGATGATGCCTTCCGCGATTTGCTCAAGGAAGCCCTGGTCACCCAGTCCCTGCAAAAAGGCGGTTGGGAGTCCGATTCCGGTACCTACCGCGACAAGCTCCGCGATGAAAAGGAGGCGGTTGAGCTCGAACGGCGAAACCGATCGCGAACGCCGGTCGAGGCGGCTGAGGGGATCATTGCGGCCGCCCGCAAGGAGATCGAGCGGGAGCCGGAATCGCTCAATCACCATATCGCAATCGTACAAGCGTATCAGGATATTGGTGACTTTGACCGGGCATTGGAGTGGCTCGATCGCGCCCGTAAACTGAGAGCGGGGGTTTCAGATCCGAACCTGGCCCGTCGGGCGGTCGAATTGAGGGTCGAAAGGTTGAAGACGGACTCCACGCGGATCGGGGATAAGGACAGATCGGTGACGGAACTGCGCATCAGCGAATACCAGGACCTGGTCACGGAATTTCCCGTCGAGGCTCCGTTTCATCTTGAATTGGCTGAACAACTGCGCGATGCGGGGCGACTGGACGAGGCCATCGTTCACTTTCAAACCGCCCAGGGATCTGCGAAGCTCCGGGTGTCGGCGACCTTCGGGTTGGGTATGTGCTTCCAGGGGAAGGGCCTGAATGATCTGGCGGTTGAACAGTTTCTCGCCGCGAAGGGAGAATTGCTGGTGATGGATGAGGTCAAGAAGCAGGTCGTTTACGCCTTGGGCTGCTGCCTCGAGGCAATGGGTAGAAACGATGAGGCGACGGCCGAATTCAAGCAGATCTACTCGGCCGACATCGGCTATCGCGACGTGGCCGAAAAGATCGGGGGGATTTATGGTGCGAGGTGATGCGGCGGGAGCACGCTCGGGTCTTTACCGGCATGCGTGAGTCGGCTGGCCGGGTTTACTGGACGGCGTTTGTCGGTCTCCTCTTCGATTACTACGATCTTTACCTTTTCGTCTATCTCGATCGTGTCCTGGCGGCTGCCTTTGAGATGTCGGACACCCAGAGGGATTGGTCGCAGTTTATCGGCCTGGCCGGAGTCGGGTTTGGCTCGCTCTTTTTCGGATACCTGGCGGACCGCCTGGGGCGTCGTCGCATGTTGATTGTGGTGTTTGCCGTTTACCTGGTCGGGATCGCGGGCCTGGCCTTGTCATGGAGCACCGGAAGTCTACTTTTCTTCCGCCTGGCCGCGTCGATGGCCCTGGGTGGTGAATGGGGCATCAGCCATACCTATATGGCTGAGAATCTCGGTCGAAAGAGACGCTACCTGTTCTCTGCCTTTCTGCAGTTTTCCATTCTGGGCGGATTGCTGGCCTGGGGAATGAAGGAATATGCGCTGCCCGCCGTCGGCTGGCGCGGGCTCTTCGCCCTGTCCCTGATTCCGGTGGCGATACTCTCCGCTCTCCGGTATCGATCGCTGAACCTGGCAGGGGAGGGACGACGGAACACCGGATCCTTCATTCGGGTCCTCGTTCGTTCCCGCCGCGCGTTCATGACCTGCTTTCTTCTGGCCGCACTTTCCATCGCCAGCGGCACCGTAAACATATTTGTCGCCAAGGAACTTCCGCAGAGCCCGGTGTTTACCATCCTCTTCTGGGTGAATGTCGTTCCCGGCATGCTGGTTGGGGCCTACGTCGTCGCCCGGATGGGCGTGCGCAGGGCTCTGGTGTTCTATGGGGTTCTCCTCGCGGGGTTGTCCCTTTTTGCACTCGGGGCAGACTGGGAATACAAGCAATACGCCTTCGCCCTTTCACTGCCGCTCCTGAACGGGATTCCCTTCGGCCTGATGGGCGCCTTTTTCAACGAGATGTTCGGTCAATACCGGACCGCCCTTTCCGGAGCCGCCTATAATCTCGGCCGGATCCTGGGAGGATTCGCACCCGTTCTGGTGACCGCGCTGGCCCTGCATCGCGAGGGTAATTATTATCTCTTCTCCCTCGCTCTCGGAGGCACCGTTGTGGTGGTCGCATTGAGTATGAGAATCTCGAATACGATGAAGGGGTCACGTCTTGACTGTCAATTTTAAGCATCGCTTAAAATTGACAGTCAAGACGTGACCCCTTTGAAGAACAGCCCACGGGGTCATTGCTCATTATCTTGCATGCCAATGCGAGATATGTGCTTTGACCCCTTCGAAGCCAAGTTGACCCCTTAAAGCCGGAAGATCGCTCCGAGCCGCTTGCCGAGCAACAGGGACATGCCGCCGATGGTCACAGCCAGGAATACCATGGCCCAGACGCCGAGAGCGGAGGCCAGGAATCGTCCGTCGCCCAGGAGCTGAAAGAGCTCAAAGATGGCCTTGGTGATCGGGTAATAGGCCTGTTTCTGAGCCAGGATGAGCGAGTCCGACACCTCGAGCATGGCAAAGGAAAAGGCCAGCAGGGCTCCGGCCATGATATTGGCGGTTATCAGTGGCAGCGTGATCCGGACCGTTGCCTTGAGAGGCGGGGCACCGAGATTCTGGGCTGCCTCCTCGAGGGTCTCGCTCGTCTGTTGAAATCCCGCCACGCAGGAGCGCACCACGTAGGGCAGGCGGCGGACCGCGTAGGCAATGATCAGGAGGCCGGTCGGATTCTCGGTCGGGTCAAGGAAACTGAAGAACCGACCCTCCTGGCTCATGGCCAGATAGCCGAAGGCCAGCACCAGTCCGGGCACCGCGAGCGGCATCATGGCCATGGCGTCGAGCAGGCCCCTCCCGGGCAAGCGGGTCCGAACCACGACGTAGGCGATGGAGATGCCAAGGAAGATATCGACGACGGTGGAGAGGCTGGCGAACTTCAGGCTGTTGGCAATGGCTGGAACCGTCAGTTGATGGCCGAGAGCGAGGTCGAAGTTCTGGAGGGTGAAGTTCGATGGGATGACCGTCCCATACCAGTCGGAGGAAAAAGCCACCAGGATGACGCCGATATGCGGAAGGACCGCGAGAAGGGTGATGAGCCCGAAAAGGCCGCTGCAGATAAACGCAGCCCCGGTTCCCGGATTCTTCGGACCGCCGGTGCTGGTGGCTTTCGCCATCATGGCATGACCTTCCCTGCCAAAAAGTCCTTTGCCGAGTGCATAGAGCAGGACGGAGGCGACCAGCATTACTGCGACCAGAGCGTAGGGAAAGGGACTGCCTCCGATATCCTTCAGGCCATAGAATATCTGAACCGAGGTAACCCGCGTGAAGTCGAAGATCAGGGGAACTCCGAGTTCGGTGAACGACCAGATAAATACAATCGTTCCTCCCGCGAAAACACCGGGCCGGATCAGCGGGAGGGTGATCTTGAAGAAACGACGAAAACCCGTGCACCCCAGGTTTTCCGCCGCCTCCTCCATGGCGGGGTCCACGTTGGCCAGGGCCGCGAGGACATTCAGGTAAAGGATGGGATACAGATGCAGGGCGTTGAGAATCACGATGCCCCAGAAGCGGTTCGCACCGAGCCAATCGAAGGTGGCGCCTTCCGCCATCAGGCCGATGTTCTGCAGGAGTGCGTTCAGGGCGCCGTACTGACCAAAAATCTGTCGGATCCCGATCGCTCCGACAAACGGAGGCAGAATCATCGGCACCAGGATGAAAGCGGAGAGCAACTGCTTTCCGGGGAAGATGTAGCGGTCGGAAACAAAGGCGAGGGGAACCGCGATCAGGAAAGTCAGCAGAGTGGAAAAGACCGCGAGCATGAAGGCATTGCTCAGCCCCTCCAGATGGATGGGATCGGTGAATATCTCATAGACGTAGGCGAAGGTCAGTGATCCCTCGGCGTCCAGAAATCCTCCCTGAAGGATCTGGAGAATCGGCCACGCGAAAAACGCCGCGAAAAACAATGCGGTGAGGGCGTAAACTCCGATCGCAAACGGTCTGGACACGAAGGCACACTTGAACCGGGCCACCGGAAACGGGCAAGAGCGAAACACCTCGGCAGGGGGCAAGCTTTGGGTTTTGTCCCCGGTTCATACCCCGTCGCGAGGCCGGAAAGAGATGCACCTACGCCAGGAGGCTCAAGAATATGAAATATGAACGTTGACTCCTGCTTTCCCCCTCCGCAGTGGAAACTCCAGTCTAGAACGGCTTGAAATCGAATCCCCAGGTACGTTCCGCGTAGCCGAAGGCAACCGGCTTGATGTGTTCGAGACGTTTGAGCGAATCGTCGCTCAGGTAACGATCCTCGAAGTCGTCGACTCTTCGGCGGTAGTCCTCAATCAGACGGGTCTTGACCGCGTCCTCGGCGAACGAATAGGCGAGGCTGTCTTCTCCCAACTGGACGATTTCGGGCCAGGTGAGACCAAACGTGGTGACGGCCGAATAATACTCGTCGGTCATGGTGGAGTCCCACATGCCGCGATCATCGGTATTCAGGCAGACCGGCACGCCGAGGCGAAGGTACTCCGGAAAAGGATGCAGGGAGAGGTCCGGGGTGTAATCAAGAAGGCGGTTGCTGATCAGGTTGATCTCGACCAGGTAGGGACCGTTGCGCATCAGCAGCAAGGTGTCGGGGTCGCGTATCAGGTTGAGCCCGTGACCGATTCGGGTGGCTCCGAGCAGGAGGGAATCATGTATGGCGGCATCCCTGTCATCGGCTTCGCCGGCGTGGAGACTGATTCCAATTCCACTGTATTGGCGGCGCATTTCCCTGAAGACATTCAGAAAGCGGAGTGGGTAGCCTTTCTGGTTGTCTTCGCGACCGACCAGATTGACGCCGACATAGAGGTCACGATGCCGATCGACGAAGGCGTAATTGCGCCGGACACGATCCTCGGCGTCCGGTGTGAAACGAAGGGATGCGGCCTGGAGGCGCACGGTGACCCCTGTGGCCAGGGCATCGGGCTGTCTGAGGCGCTCGCGGATACGATCGGCGACTGCATCCGGAGGGGCGGGGTGTCCATCCGCATCGGTGATGCCGAAAGGAGTGAGCTGGTACTCCAGGTATCTGACACCCTCTGCGCCAAAGAGCTGCATGTTCTCGACCAGAAGGGTGAGCTTCATGTCGATGGTGTTGATCTGACCGAGCCGGGTCCAATGACGCTCGAAGAACTCGTCGCGTCCCTCGCCCGCCAAGTCGAGTTTGAGCGAAGAAGCCCACCTGGCCTGTTGCTCCGGACTGAGGTCGGCCAGAGGTTCGAATTCCTCCTGAACACAAGCAGGGAGTCCTTCCAGCGTGGCCCGGTTGATATTGATATAGTAAACGAGCGGCAGTGGTTGGGGGTCGCAATTGAGGATCTTCGTCCGGGTGAAGAACTCCGCCCCGCCGTTGCGTTCGGGGTCGGTCGCCGCCCGATAGAGCAATTCGGGAATGAAGCTGCCGTCGAAGTGGGTGTGCAGGTCGCCGCCCTTGGGCAGATCGTAAAGCAGGCGGTAGAGCTGCTCCGGCGTGGTCTCCTCCTTGATTGCCTCCCAGCGGGCGGCAAACCCGGAATCGGGATTGGCCGGAGCGAACGAGGCGCTCAAACCAACGAGCAACGGAAGAAGTGCGAGGTGGATCCTTGCCATCTGCTCATATTGGTCCGCCCTGCGGGCATCCGACAATCCCAAAGCCAAGGTCTTTGCGGTTGTCGCCGACTGGCCGGGTTCTTACCTTGGTGCCATGAACCCGGCTTTCGAGATCGCACCACTGCACAAGGTCACCCGGCAATTGGCCGCTGTTGCTTCAGGTCGCGAAAAACCGGACCTTGTTATTCGCGGTGCGCGACTGCTTTCAACCTACACCGAGCGGATGCACGAAGATCGGGAAGTCTGGATCTGCCAGGGACGAATCGCTGCGATCAAACCGGCCGGGACCTGTGCGCGGAAGGGGACGGACACTTTCTACAATGCACGCGGGGGTATCCTGGCGCCGGGACTGGTCGATCCGCATATTCACATCGAAAGCAGCATGATGTCCGCCTGCGCCTATGCGGAGGGTGCTCTGCTCAACGGCACCACCACGATTTTCTGTGACAGCCACGAGATAGGTAACGTCTGCGATGTTCGGGGAATCGAGTGGATGCTCAAGGACGCCCGCCAGGCGGCCCTGTCTATTTTCCTGACCGTGCCGAGCACGGTACCGGCGACATCGGCCGCCTTTGAAACCGCCGGTGGCGATCTCACCGCAAACAAGATCGGACGACTCTTTGACCGATGGCCCGAAGCCGTTGCGCTGGGAGAAAAGATGGACTTTGTCCAGGTCGCCATGGGCGATCCGCGGAGCCATGCCATTCTCGCCGCGGCTCTGCGTCGGGGCAAGCCGGTATCCGGGCATATATACGGTCGCGAATTCGTGGCCGCCTGCGCGGCCAGCGGAATCTCCGACACCCACGAGTCGATCGATCGTGAGATCGCCGACGATTTCCTTGAAGCCGGTCTCTGGGTTTTCCTCAGGGGCGGACCGCCGACCACCCCGTGGCACAGCCTGCCCGAGGCGATCAAGACGGTCACCGAGCTTGGTGCGAACTCCAAACGGGTATGCGTCTGCACCGACGACCGTGATGCGGATGACCTCTTCCTCTTCGGATTGGATTGGGTGACGCGGGAAGCCATGGCGGCGGGAATCAAGGCGGAAGTCGCCTGGAGCATGGGTTCGCTTCATCCGGCCACGCGATTTGGCATGGATGGTGAAATTGGCGCGTTGGGGCATTCCCGCCGGGCGGACATCGTCCTGCTTGACGACGATTTCAGGGTTCGGAATACCTGGTTGGGTGGTCACCTCGTAGTGGAGAGCGGGAAGGTGACGCCCATCCTCGATCGCGTCTTGCGGAAGCGTTACCGGTATCCAAGAGATGCCTACAAAACAGTCAGGCTCGCGAGGGCGCTGAAGTTGACGCCCGACCTTCCCCTCCGGCCGTGTCGGGCGAATGTCATCCGTACAG
>Ga0164313_10002419_pt1 | contig 16768 bp, 14 predicted proteins | sample GuaBasSedimGuay4_FD_113735 | JGI IMG/M metagenome (GOLD analysis project Ga0164313, IMG submission 113735) | Subseafloor sediment microbial communities from Guaymas Basin, Gulf of California, Mexico - Guay4, Core 4569-4, 0-3 cm | ecosystem: Environmental > Aquatic > Marine > Hydrothermal vents...
CTCACAGCCTTGACCTTGATATCGCTGTTTCTCCGCAATCTCCTGATGGCTTCAGGTAGACAACGCTCCTTGTCCAGGTTCGAGCCAGCAAGTATCACTGCGTTCACATGTTGCTTCATCTCAGCCATGTCCTACTCCTCACGTGGATGTGTCAACACGCGATCGCACGATCTTGATTCCCACTGTTCTCGCGTGTCGCAGAGCCCCAGGCTTGTCAACAGAGACTTCCACGCGTTCGACCCGGGTGTCAGCGAGGCATATATCGGCGATTTCGCTGACGAGACGTTCGACAAGCATCGGCTCTCCGTCAGCCACATGAGCGATGATCTGTTTCGTAACGGTGCGGTAGTTGACCGCATCATCGATGTCGTCCGAGTGTGCGGCGTTCGACGTATCGGCCCACATCACGACATTGATGCAGATGTCCTGTTCGTTGATCCGCTCATCGGGATTGATCCCAATGATGCCGCGTACAAGAAGGTCGGAGATGAAGATCTGGTCAAGGGGCATAAGAGACAAGGCTACCTGGGGGAAGAGGTTTCGGGAACGATGGCACGTAAATCGTATGATCGTAAGTCGTAAATCGCCAGAGATAGGGACGGGCAACGGTTCGGGGAGAGAGCGCTCGAAATGCAGTGTGTCCGACAGCCACCCATATTTCCGGATACGGATGGGAACACGTGCAAGATGCGCCGCTTTTCTCATAGACATCAAGTCTTGTCGGGCATACGATGTTGGAAGAGAGCATCGCCTTGCCCAGCAGCCGGGACCTTCGTTAGCAAGCGCCCACGGAGGGAGCACAGGGCGTGCCGGTTGATCGAGTCTGGGGTGGGAAGTGCTCTCGAGGGAAGTTCTTCTCGAAAGGAGACGATCAAGATGAGAAAGCTAGGATCGCTGATTTTGTTGGGCGCATTGACCATGGCGTTGCTGCCTGCGGCACCGGCGCTCGCGAAGAAGCCGCTGCAAGCTGAGACCACGTACACGCTTGACCTCACGAACACAGTCGTTGACGGCTATCTGCTGGCATGGACGGGAACGATAGACGGAGACATCGAAGGGTACATCGAGTGGTGGATCGAATTGGCCACGTGGACGAGTGTCACCAACCCCGACAGCCCCGCGCAGGCGTCCCATTACACGGAGAACGTACGAATCTACGACGAGCGTGGCGGGACCCTGATCCTCGAGACACTCGCGAATGGCACGACGACGATGGCCAACACAAGCTGGCGGGCGAACGGAGCGGTCACGTATGCGGACCCGATTCTGTTCCCAGGTTGGGAGGGACGCCGGGTGCATGAGGGCGGGCGCTTCTCAGTGGATGTGTTCCCCTGGTATGGGACCAGCACCTTCAGGCTCAACTGAGTCATCGCAGCGATGCTTGAGTCAAGACCGGTGTGATTCCGAGTAGCGGACACTCCGCCATCAGGCGTGTCCGCTACTCGCCATTCTCTTCGAAATGGATACGGTATCGATTTCTCGCGGAACGATCGGACACTCCACCCTCAACGATCCTCATTCCAAACTCCGGGTCGACATACGATCGTACGATTTCCGATCTACCTCAATCGTCAGGGTGGGGTACAGCCACAACCACTAGCTCTTCAATGCCTGTGAAGGCTCGCGGATTGCACGTATGGATGGGCAGGTCATTCGATATGGCGATTGCGGCAATCATCGCGTCATAGGCTCTTGCCGCTGGTTTGCGACCGATCTTCCGCAGACTCGCCGCAACCCGACCGAAACTGCGAGCTGCTGCGGCATCGAAGGGTAGAGGATCGAAGTCGGCCTCAGCCTGTTGCAGGCGAGCCTGGCGGACAACTCGTTCCTCATCTGTGGTAGCAGCCAGCGGACCAACGGAGAGTTCTGCAAGGGTCACTGTCGTGATCAACGGTTCGTCCGGCAACGCTCCGACTTCAGGGAGTCGGCCACGCAGGATGAGTGTGCTGGTATCGAGGATTCCGCGGGTCACGAGATCACACGCTGGGGTCGAGAACCCGATCGAGGCCCTCGCGAAGTCGGGCGGGATCGAGGTGAGGTAGATTCGCCCAACGAGCGATTAGCACCGTTAGCGGAAACGGGTCGCGATCCAGTGGTCCCAGGACAGCTACAGGTTTGCCCGAGCGCGTGATGGTCAGGCGCTCACCTCTGGCGGCGCGGTCGACAACATCGCCACCATGGTTACGCAATTCTCGTATCGAGACTTCTGACATACTCACAGCGTTTCACAGGTGATACAACGTTGGAAGAGGCCTATCTGAGATGCCAGCGGCTCTGTTCTTGGATGAGATCGTAAATCGTACGATCGTAAGTCGTACATCGCCAGAGAGGAACTGTGCGACGACTCGCCGGGGTACGGCCGGCTTCTGTTCCGATTCCGGGTCGATGTACGATCGTACGATTTACGATCTACGTGAGTAGTGCTCCGCCGTCGAGATGAATGATCTCGCCGGTGATGAAGTCGTTCTTGGCCAGGAACACGACGGTGTCCGCTACGACCTGAGCCCCACCTACACGCTGGAGAGGAAGATCCGCGGCGAGGGCGTTGACGTACTCCTCTCCCTCGCCAGGTGGCGGAAGGATGACACCGAGTGCAACGGCATTGACCCTGATGTTCGGAGCAAGCGCGAGCGCGGTTGCTCTCGTGAGGGTGTCGATACCGCCCTTGGCCAGCATGTACGAGAGGTGCTCCTTGTACGGCCGCATCGTCTTGATATCTGTGATGTTGACGATGGCACCGCTGTGATCTTCAGGTACCTGGGCGGCGAAGGCCTGAGTGAGGAAGAGCGGCGATCCGAGCGTCAGGTTCATCGTGGACTGCCACGCATCAACGTCGACATTGGCGATGTTGTCTGAGGGGAAACCTGAAGCACTGTTCACAAGCACCGACACAGGACCGAGAGCCTCCGCTGCGGCACCGATGATCTCGACGGCTTTACGTGGGTCAGAGAGGTCCCCCGAGCCGACCGCCGCCGTGCCTCCTGCAGCGACAATCTCATCCCTCAGTGCCTCTGCGGGACCGGCAGAGCGGTTGTAATGGATGAACACCGCCGCACCTTCATCCGCAAGAGCAAGGCTGATCGCTCGGCCCAGCCGAACGGCTCCTCCTGTAACGACCGCGACGCTTCCGTTGAGTTCCATGAACAGATCGTAGCGGTTATGCCTTGATCTTCCGATTCAGCCTAAGCTCACATATGTGAGCAGACAGGATCCAAAGCCAGGCCGATATATCCTCCCGGTCGTGATCGCCGCACTTATCGGTGTCACGTACGTGTTCGTGAACGCGCTCCCCCCCGTTGATATCACCACATCGTCGACGTCGGGGACCTCGTCAGCGGTCGCTACGGATACGACGCCAGAAACCTCTACCACTTCAACGCTGCCGTCTGACGCCGTCGCGTTCTTCGCAGAGGTCGACCGGTTCGAAGCAGTAGCCGCCGACAATCTCGTGCAACTCAACGACACGAACGCCAAGTGGGAAGCCGAGGAGATCGAGTACTCAGAGACGAAGAACGGATTCGTCGAGGTCCGTGATTCATCCCAGAACCTCACGGATCAGATGGCCGCAGCAACGGTACCCGAGACATACAAACCGGAATGGCCAGACGCCTTGGTCGCCGCACAGGATCTCGTTACAAAAGCTACAGCCGTGATCGCAGGCCTCGAGGCCCCCGATGACGGCACGCTGCGTCAACAAGCAGTGCAGGCCTTCAACGACGCAAGTATCGTCTTCGCCGACCAACTTGACGCCGTGCGCGCCCAAACGCCGTAGACGATGACGAAGCCCGACAGGAAGCTGTGGGTTCGCCGTCCTGACGTTTGGGCAGGTGCGGCACTCGCAGGCACTTGGATCGTCCAATCCTTCCGCCCATCTCTCATGCCGCGATCGACTCCTCACCAGGCACTGCTGTCTGGAGCAGCGGGTGCTACGGGTTGGGCGATCGGTTCTTCTCTGTACGCCGCCTCAGCGCGGACAGGCAGCGGAGGCGTGGATACCGCCATCCTCGCCGGGGTCGCGGCTGTTGGAATCGGAGCCAGTCGTCTGATGCCATGGTCCGCCGATGAGCCAAGAGCTCTCGCGCCGCTTCGTTCGATCGCCTATCTAGTCGGTTCAGGGGCAGCGTCTGCGGCAACAGTGAGCGCGGTGAGGGGTTCCAAGCAGCGAACCGCAGCCATTGCAATCACCGGGCTAGGCACAGGTGCGATCGGTGCGATCTCGATCCGGCGAGGGATCCAACAACAGGCACAACTGCGCGATGAGCTCGATTTTCCAACACCGAACCCCGCAAAGGCACTGCTCGCAAGCGCAGGCGTCGCAGGCATCCTCGGTGCCCTAATCGGTGGGTACCAGCAGAGCGGCGGCGCATTGGCCAGAACGCTGCATGTCCGCCTAGGTGTACCTCCTCAGACGGCCCGATACACGGGGAACGTCCTGGCGGCAGCCCTGTGGGCGGTCAGTGTGAAAGCGGCCTACTCGTCAGCCGTAACGGGAGTCGCGAGGTACGACAGAATGCTCGACCCCGGCTTCGACATACCGCCTGGTACGACCCATCGCACGGGTGGGCCAGGATCTCTCGTTCCTTGGTCACGGCTGGGACGACAGGGCAGAAGGTTCGTCACGAACGTACCAACTCCAGAAGACATCAACACGATCATGGGCACAGATGGTGCGATCGAACCGGTGAGGGTGTTCGTCGGGTACGACGGCGCTAGAACGGTTGAAGGGCGCGTTGCTCTGGCTCTTGCGGAGCTGAAACGAACGGGAGCATACGAACGGAAGCTCATGATCGTGTCCGCACCAGCAGGGACAGGGTACGTCAATACACTTCCGATGGAAGTTGCCGACTACACGATGCACGGCGACGTTGCGTCCGTGGCGGTCCAGTACGCACGGTTACCGTCGCTCCTTGCACTCCACCAAACTCCCGTTGGTGCAGAGGCGCACAGATTGCTCCTCGAAGGCATTGCAACGGTGGTGGCTGAGATGCCCGCCGATGACAGGCCCACAGTCGTCGTCTACGGAGAGAGCCTCGGGGCTTGGGCTGGCCAAGATGCCTTCATCGGTGACGAACTCGAGCAACTCGACGACCTCGGCGTCGAGAAGGCTCTGTGGGTGGGAACCCCGTACTACTCAAAGTTCCGCAATGAGGCACTCGCAGATGAGGCGCTCACCAGTGGACTGGTCGAGGAGGTCAACGCTATCGAGGATCTCGTGGCGTCTCCATCACAACGGCGGGTCACGCTCCTCACCCACTACAACGATCCGATCAACCTGATCAACGCCACGATGTTCCTCAGCGAACCTTCGTGGCTCACAGAGAGTCCCCGCAAACCGGGAGTGCCAAAAGACCAGGAATGGGTTCCGATGCTCACTGCGCTCCAGTCGATGGTCGACGCTGTGAACGCAACCAACCCGATCCCCGGAGTCTTCAGGGCGACGGGTCACGATTACCGCCTCGACCTTCCAAAGGTCACCGTTGCCGCCTACGACCTCCCGGACCCGACGCCAGAGCAGTGGGACGCCCTTATGGAGCGCTTCCAATCGGACGAGGCCGACAGGGCAGCTGCGATGAAACTCGGCGAAGCTGAAATCCTCGATCCCGATGCACAAGATCCCATGGAATCGGCTGACGACCCAGATGTCACATGAGCCGATGTTCCGCCTTGCGGTGTACGGCACTCTGGCACCGGACCAACCCAACCATCACCAGTTGAACGGTTTGACCGGGCGCTGGATCGAGGGAACAGTACGTGGCCAGCTCCTTCAGGACGGATGGGGCGCCGCACTCGGATATCCAGGCATCATCCTCGACTCTGAAGGACCCGCAGTCAACGTTCAACTCTTCGAATCGACGGATCTTCCTGCTCACTGGACGAGACTCGACGAGTTCGAAGGATCGGGCTACGAACGCACTGTCACGACCGTCCACACCGTCGAAGGTGACCTGCCTGCATCCATCTACGTGCTCGCCCTCCCCTGAACTGCAGCCCAGCGTCACGTGTCGCTCCGATGCGAACATCTCGTCCGTCGGTGCGGGCTTCGAGCCCCTCCACCTCTCACCTCCGCCACAGTGACCGTGGTCCCTGACCCAACGAAGATGGAGCACAGACACTCTGGTCCATGCTCCATCTTCTATGTTCTTCTTTTCATTGAGAACCGGGACAACCGTGGCGGCTGCCACTCTGTTCCGTGCCTCGACACCTCCCCCGCTGGCCGGGGGAGAGAAAAGCGTCTTGCCGTCGCCCGATCGCCGGACAATATCAGACAAGCATCTGGTGTCCGGAATCCGGAATCTGGGTTCTTCTACGCCAGTGCGCTACACACCGTGTTGGTCATGAGGGCGGCGACGACGTACGGGTCGGCATTGGCATTCGGGCGCCGGTCCTCGATGTAGCCCTTCCTGTCTGCGTCGACCATCCACGGGATGCGAACAGACGCACCGCGATCCGACACGCCATACGAGTACTCAGACCAAGGTGCCGTCTCATGCATTCCCGTGAGCCTCCGCTCGATGCCAGCTCCGTAGGCCTCGACGTGCTCCTGGGATCTCTCACCGAGCGCTTCGCAAGCGGCGATGATCGGGTCCCATCCCTCGCGCATCGCCTTCGTGGAGAAGTTCGTGTGCATGCCGGCACCGTTCCCGTCTCCTTCGACAGGCTTCGGGTTGAGCGTTGCGGAGATGTCGTAGTCCTCGGCGATGCGGTACAGCAGCCACCTGGCAAGCCAGAGATGATCTCCGACCTCCACCGTGTCAACAGGTCCGATCTGGAATTCCCATTGGCCGATCATGACCTCTGCGTTCGTGCCGGAGATCGCAAGTCCTGCCTCCATACATGCCCAGGTGTGGTCCTCGACGATGTCGCGGCCCCAGATCTCATCAGCACCGATTCCGCAGTAGTAGCCACCCTGGGGTGCGGGGAACCCACCGATCGGCCAACCGTGCGGGCGGCCATCCTTGTAGAAGGTGTACTCCTGCTCGAGTCCGAACCATGGCTCCTGGTCTCCGTACTTCTCAAGAGCTTCCACGGCAGCGGCCCGTGTATTCGACGCGTGCGGCGTCATGTCCGTGTTGAGTACCTCGCACATGACCAGGACGTCATCGCCACCGCGAATCGGGTCCGGAACGATCTTCACCGGCCGAAGTACACAGTCCGAGTTCTCCCCTGGTGCCTGCTCTGTTGACGATCCGTCAAATCCCCAGATCGGTGGCTCTTCGTCGTCTCCCACGATCTTGGTCTTTGACCGCACGAGAGCCGTTGGCTTCTTCCCGTCGATCCAGATGTATTCAGCGCGATATGGCATCGTTCCTCGCTTCTTGTTGGTGTTGTTTCACAGGCAGCGCACAGCGTCCACCGTGTCCCACAAGGATGGCACGCAGGAGTTTCAGACCGGTAACCGCAATGTGAACGCTCTGTTACAGGATCGCTCCCATCTGGCGCTTCACCCCAAAGTGAATACGCTAGGGGCACCAAGAACGTGGAGACTCATGGACCGACAGAAAGAATATGTGCTGAGTACGGTGAAGGAGCGCGGTATCCGCTTCATCCGCTTGTGGTTCACCGATGTGCAGGGATTCCTCAAGTCCTTTGCAATCACACCAGCAGAACTCGAGGTAGCGCTCGACGAAGGTGTCTCGTTCGACGGCTCCGCGATCGACGGCTTCAGCCGCTCCCATGAAGCTGACATGCTCGCACGTCCGGACCCGTCCACATTCCAGATTCTCCCGTTCACCAGCGGCCATGCAGGTGTCGCTCGCATGTTCTGTGACATCGTCACGCCAGAAGGTGACCCTTTCCCCGGCGATCCGAGGTGGGTCCTCAAACAGACGCTCAATCGTGCAGCGGAACTCGGCTACTCCTTCTACGTTGCACCCGAAATCGAGTTCTTCTACTTCGAGGACTCGTCACCAGCCACAAAGGTCCTCGACAGAGGTGGATACTTCGACCTCACACCTCTCGACGTCGCCCAGGAGTACCGCCGATCCACGATCGTTGCACTCGAAAAACTCGGGATACCGGTTGCGTTCAGCCACCACGAGGTCTCCCCCTCCCAGCACGAGCTCGGGCTGCGACACACGGACGCGCTCACGATGGCAGACACCATCATGACGACCCGCCTGACGGTGAAGGAAGTGGCCATCGAACATGGCATATACGCAACGTTCATGCCCAAGCCACTCGAGGCTGTGGACGGGTCAGGCATGCATCTCCATCTCTCCCTCTTTGAGGGTGACGAGAATGCCTTCCACGATCCAGATGCTGATCTCGGACTTTCGAAGGAAGCCCGGGGGTTCATCGCAGGCCTGCTCACACATGCGTCAGAATTGACGGCGGTGACGAACCAATGGGTGAACAGCTACAAGCGTCTTGTCACCGGGTTCGATGCACCGATCTTCGAAACGTGGGCCCGCAACGACCAGAGTGCCCTCGTGCGGATACCTGCCACCAAGAAGGGCAAGATCGACTCAACGCGGATCGAGTACCGATCGCCCGATCCATCGTGCAACCCCTACCTCGCGCTGTCCGTCATCCTCGCTGCTGGTCTCGACGGGATCGAGAAGGACCTCGACCTCCCACCGCAGATGGGATCGGACGTCCTCGCGATGTCGTCGAAAGAACGCCGCGATGCCGGAGTCAGGCACATCCCTCGCAACCTCGCAGAAGCGATCAAAGCAATGGAGAGTTCGGACCTCATGAGGGAGACGCTCGGTGACCATGTCTTTGAGTGGTTCCTCAAGAACAAGAAGCGCGAATGGGCTCGATACGAGCAACATGTGTCTCGATACGAGCTAGAGGAGTATCTTCCGGTCCTGTGAGATATGTTGCCATCTACCCCGAGGCGCCGTCGCCTGCTCTGACATCGGCCCTTCTTCAAGCTGGCTACAACCCCGTGCCAATTGGAGGCGTCGCCGACGCCGGCGATAAGCAACCCGAAGCCGGCTGGTCGAGTGTGGTCGTCGAGATCGGGAATGACCCCGACACCGCAGCCAACGTTGCATCGAAGGTACGCGAGGAACTCACTGTCCCTGTCCTCCTGGTGGCTGACCGCATGCTGACCAGAGACCTCGAAGCTCGTGAGGGTTTCGACGATTTCATACTGACGCCTATCGACCCTGCGGAACTGCGCATCCGGCTCGGGCGAATCAGCGCTGATCCTCCAGACATGGAGAGCGAAGACATCTTGAGATTCGAGGACCTCGAGCTCAACACAGGCACATACCAGGCCACGATCGCGAGCAGACCTGTTGACCTCACGTATATGGAGTATGAGCTGCTCAGATTTCTCGTGGAGAACATGAACCGGGTCTGGAGCAGGGAACAACTCCTTTCGCGCGTCTGGGGATACGACTACTTCGGCGGTTCACGCACAGTCGACGTCCATGTTCGCCGCCTCCGCGCCAAACTCGGCGAAGAGCGAGCCTCGTGGATCACAACGGTCAGGTCAGTCGGCTACCGGTTTGGATGAGGAAGAGGCCAGGCGTCCCCCTTTCAAGGGGGACAAGCGAGCCTTGCGAGCGAGGGGGATACACCCACCGGCGCAAGACCTATTGGCTCTCGCGTTATCCCCCTGCATCGTCGCTGGCGCTCCTCTGCTGTCCCCCTTGAAAAGGGGGACGCAGAGACTCGTCCTTATCCGAACTCGATGCCCTGGGAGAGGGGGAGGTCCTTGGACCAGTTGATCGTGACCGTCTGGCGGCGCATATAGGCCTTCCAGGAGTCGGACCCTGATTCACGGCCTCCGCCGGTCTCCTTTTCACCACCGAACGCTCCGCCGATCTCGGCTCCCGACGTCCCGATGTTGACGTTCGCAATGCCACAGTCCGACCCTTCTGCGGACAGGAAACGCTCCGAGCTGCGCATGGAATCGGTGAAGATCGCGGACGAGAGCCCCTGCGGGACATTGTTTTGAACCTCGATCGCCTCATCGAGCGAGTCGACAGCGATCAGGTACAGGACGGGTCCGAAGGTCTCCGTCTGCACGATGGGAGCATCTGACGGGATTCTGATGATCGCGGGCTCGAGGAAGAATCCGGTCCGGTCAGGTTCGTTCCCCCCGGCAAGCAGCTCGCCGCCCTGTTCGATGGCGATCTCGATAGCAGCTTTGGATGTGTCAACGGCAGCCTGATCGATGAGTGGTCCGATCAACGTGTTCTCATCGAGTGGATCACCCAATCGGATCTGTGAGAATGCCGCCACAAGACGATCCGACAGGTCATCGACGACATCAGAGTGCACGATGAGACGGCGCAGAGAGGTGCAGCGCTGCCCTGTTGTCCCAGCTGCGGAGAAGAGCGAAGCTCGCACGACCATGTCGAGGTCGGCGTCGTCCATTACGATGATGGCGTTGTTGCCGCCAAGCTCGAGCAACGACCGGCCGAGTCGCTTTGCAACCTCGGTACCAACGATCTGACCCATGCGGACCGAACCGGTGGCCGAAATCAGCGGAACCCTCTTGTCTGCCACCAGTGCACTACCGACCGGGTCGGCGTGGCCGACGGTGAGGCTGAAGACACCTTCGAAACCGGACCCCTCCATGACTTCCTGAGCGATCCTGGTCGTAGCGACTGCCGTGAGCGGTGTGGTGTGGGACGGCTTCCAGATCATCGTGTCGCCACAGACCGCCGCGAGCAGCCCATTCCACGCCCATACCGCGGTTGGGAAGTTGAACGACGTGATGATCCCAATTGGGCCGAGCGGCTGCCACTGCTCGTACATGCGGTGGCGCGGCCTCTCGGATGCGATCGTAAGCCCGTACAGCTGACGGGAAAGGCCGACGGCGAAGTCGGCGATGTCGATCATCTCCTGGACCTCCCCCTCGCCCTCTGCGTGGATCTTGCCGGTCTCCATCGAGACGAGCGCACCAAGCGGTTCCTTGTATTCACGCAGAGCGTTGCCGATCAACCGCACGTAGTTTCCGCGCTCGGGAGCTGGCAGCATGCGCCACTCCTTGAAGGTGCTCTGGGCAACCGTAATCGCAGCTTCGTAGTCCGCAAGGTCACCCTCTCGCACCGTCGCGATGACCTCCTCGGTCGTCGGATCGATCGAGGCCAACGCTGGCCCGTTGCCCGTCAACCACTCCCCGGCGAAGACACCGGAGTTCTCACTCTCGATCCCGAGTGCTGCCAGAACTGCGTCGCGTTTCATGTGATCTCCTTCATTTTCATCGTTCTGGCGTCCACAGCAGCGGTATATCGCTGCTGTGGACGCCAGAACGGGATCAGCGGGCGGAAATGGATTCGATTTCGACCTGGAATCCGCCCGGTAGTGCGCCAGCTTGAATCGTAGAACGTGCGGGGCGGGACTCGCCAACGTACTCGCCGTACACCTCGTTCACAGCTGCGAAATCAGCCATATCCGCCAGAAAGATCGTCGTCTTGACTATGTCGTCGAAGCCGAGGCCAATATCTCCGAGGACCGCACCGATGTTCTTCATGACCTGGTGCGTTTGAGCGACAACGTCACCGTCGATGGGCTTGCCTGTCGCTGGGTCGATAGCGATCATCCCCGAGCAGAACACGAAACCGTTCGCTTCGGTGAGAATCGAATACGGGCCGAGAGGCTGGGGTCCGTTCGGTGCGTCATGGATGATCTTGGGCATGGGGGTACCTCTGGTTCGGCAATGCGTGTCAATGGAGATTCTAAGACGCGGGAAGCACCGAATTTCCCACGAGTGGCAGTACTCCTCAGTCTCTGAGGTGGTGGGCCGTGGCTTCGTGGGCTTCGGATCGTCCGTCTGGTTCAACATGGACGATTGCCTGGACCGGGAACGTGAAGTGGTGATGCAACGCGTGTTCCACCTTGTGGGCAGTTTCATGTCCTTGTTCCACCGTCAGTTCGGGATCAACGGTGATTGACACCGCCACGCTCAACTGATGGCCTTGCCAACGAACGCGGAGATCCGAGACATCCCTGACCTGGTCAACGCTTCGGATGGATTCATCGACCTCTTCGACGATGGCGGGCTCAACTCCATCAAGCAGGCGGCGTGACATGCGACGCGCCGTGCGCCAGAGCAGCCACAACATAGCTGCCGCAACGATGATGCCAGCGACCGGATCTACCCATGCCGCACCAAACACAGCACCGACCCCGGCAACGACGACGGCAAGCGACGTCAGGGCGTCGGTGCGAGCATGCTGCCCGTCGGCAACCAATGCCTCAGAACCGATGACCGTGCCGACCTTGATCCGGTATCTCGCAACGAACTCGTTGCCAAGAGCACCGATCACACCAGCTGCGATCACCCAGGGTATGTGATCGATCAGCCGTGGCTCGAAGAGTCGCCCGACGGACTCCCAGATAATGAGAGCAGCTGATGCCCCTATCGCCACGACGATCAGGAGGCCTGCTACGTCCTCGAACCGGCCGAAGCCGTAGGTGTAACTTCGCGTGGGTCGTCGTCTTCCTACGGCAAAGGCAATCCAAAGTGGAATCGCGGTGAGGGCGTCGCCAAGATTGTGGATCGTGTCCGAGAGCAACGCCACCGACCCGCTGAAGACAACGATGACCGCCTGGAGCAGGGCGGTGATCCCGAGAGCGACCAGCGATACCTTCGTGGCGCGGATGCCTACGGAACCGGAGTCGAGCACCGATCCGCCGTGCCCGCCAACATGATCGTGGTCGTGGCTGAAGATGTGCCCGATGCGGTGCGTCAGCATCCCGAATCGGGATCGCTCAACTTCAGGCTCGTGGCTGTGATCGTGGTCAGATTCCATCGTTGAGTAGACGGTAGGTCTGCCAAATCTCATATCGGATTCCTCATGGGAGAACTAGGGGCCTATCGGATAGGCGGATGCACGTCTTGCAGTCGCGTTCGAAGAGCCCGGTTCTTTCCCTCGCTCGGCTCTTTGGACGGGGGAGGCAGGAGTGCGCAGCGAGGTCTTAGGGGGAGACCATGGCGATCCACTGAGAACTGAAAACTCCGCAGCCACCGACCCCGCTCCATGAATGCCCTTGGCTCTGGACCTACGACTCGGCGTACCAGACGGCGAGGGCCGTGAGGTTCCAACCCAGGTTCGGTCCTCCGAGGGTGTGCGTGTTCTCGATGGTGATATCCGGGTGGTCGGCGAGCCATTCGTTCACGTCCACTTCGAGTGCTTCTAGGCCCGCCTTCTTGATCGAGTTTCCCGACTTCACCACGAAGATCTTCAATTGCATACTTGCCTCCACGATCGCCTGCTTCAGGATACCTCGTGGGCCTTTGACTCCGGTGGACAATCCGCGTTCACTGCCTCGAGACAGAGCATTGGTTGTCGGCCAATTCAGGGGAGGCTCCGTCCACGAGCACGATCGTGCTCCCGCGAGCACAAGTAGTTTCTGTGACGCTGCCCGATGTCGATTCTGTAAAGACGATGCCGGCGGACTCAGTGGTCCCGATGGAGGTCAACGAGATCTCAGCGGTTGCGTCTTCATCTACGAAGATCCCGAAATCGACGCCATCGATCGACAGCCCTGAAAGCGTCGCTGTTGCTGATCCTGTCACGAGAATTGCTGCACTGGTCAGCTCCGTGATGGTCTCCCCCTCGATCTCGACACTGGCAGAATCTCCGACCTGTATGCCGTTGGCCAACCCTGCGTATGTGTTGTTCGACAACTCACCCGACGCCTGCTCAACGTACAGGACACCAATGCCTTCTTCCTCGGCCAGACTCGTCAGGCTGTTGTCCGTAATCGTCGGCGACGCATCACCACCGATCTGAATACCGATATCGATGACCACGATGCTGTTGCCCATGATCGTCCCGGTTGCCTCCTCAGCTACGAGAATCGCCGCTAAGGCGCTTCCCGAAAAAGTGTTGGAGTCGACAAGGGCCCTGGATGTCCCCGCCAGAGACACGGAGATATCGTCCTCCTTGAAGGTATTGGAGCGGATCAGGGGATGTGCGTCGTCGGCGGTGATGATGCTCCTCTCTGACCCTGAGATCGTGTTCGAACGGATCGTCGACCCAGCGTTACCACCGATCTCGATGCCTGATGCACTGTTGTCCTTGAAGTCGTTCCAGGCGATCTGCGGGTTGGCGTCATCCTCGATAATCACACCGGCGCCGCTGCTGTTGCTGATCGTGTTGTGCTCAACCCTCGGGCGTGATGTCCCACTGGAGCCAATGCCAATTGGGTTGCGTTCGATCGTGCTGTCAGAGATCGATCCAGAAGATGTATCAAAGAAGCACGCGCCACAGGCGCCATTGTCAACGATCGTTGCGTCTGTAACCACTGGCCGCGACGAGCCGAACACGGCGATACCGATACCTGCGTTATCCGAGATGGTCGTCGAGACAATGCTGATGACTGATGCACTTCCCTGCTCGTCCGGCGCGGTTGTGAGGGCTATCCCGTGGCCGTCAGCCCCCGATTCCTCATCAATGATCCCCCCTGAGACGGTGACACGGTCCAAAGAGATGTCCCCGCCAGCCCCCACGATGACGGTGACCGGTTCATCCCCCACATGTTCAACGGCGACGGCCTCGAGTAGCAGCGAACCCCCAGATGACACGATGATCGCTGCGTTCCTAGCTGACGATGAGATGATCGCGCTCCCGGATGCTGGCCCATCTATCACCATGGAGCGATCTATGAAGAGGGTCTCTGTGACCTCGTAGGTTCCACTCGTCAACGTGATGTGCGATCCGGACCCAGCCGCTGCCAGCACCAGAGCGAGGTCATCATCCGGGGTCAGGGTTGTTGTGACTTCCTCCGCTTCGCTCACGGGTGGATCTCCACGCAATGATGCCGCAAGCGGGCGACCGACGGGTCCCTCACCGGTGAGCGTTGCAGATGACGCGATCAGGTCGTCCGAGAACAACGCCATGTCACAGCCGTGGCCTTCGGCATTTGCCCTGGCCTCGTCGATCTGAGCCTCGACTTCAGTCAATCCGGGCACCTGGCCATCGACGAGATCTTCAAACGTATACGTTGCAAAGCCGTCAACGTACACCTGAAGGTCGTCAATGAGGTCTGAACCGATCTCAGCACAGCGAACCCGTAACGCTTCAGAAGGATCCGTGGTCGATGGCGGCGCTTCCGAGGCACCGGTACAGGAAGCGACGAATAGAGCTGTGCTCGCCACCAGCAGAACGATTCGGTGCATTTTCATCCCAGCACCTTACCGGCAAGCGCTCGCTGACTCAGGTCGCCGACACAGAACGATTTCGCAACCCAGTCCTGGAGGGGCGGAGTGCGAACATCCAGGCAGCCACAGCCAACGCAAGCCACACCAGCGGAGCCACCGGCACCGGAATCGATAGTGGTACGCCCAGAGGCGCCGAATTGGTGTTGTCAACCATCGAGTCGGTTGCAAGGCCCAGAGCGGTACCCGATGCAGCATGGACAGAAGCCGAGACCGAGGGTGACACCCCAACAGCGGCGACAATTGAGGACACACGATCCACCACATACGGGCTGGCGGCCCGGGCCGACGAAGGTTCTGCCACGATCGACCCCTCATGTTCGCTCGTCCGGTCAGTAACTGCCGAGACACTGGTTGGATCAAGGGTGGCCGTCATGATCGCAAAACTAACTGCGTCATCGTGCGTCAAGCCAAGGACGTGACCAAGTTCGTGCTGGAGTACGGTCGTGAGGTCCACTGCACCACCGGTCACCGTCCAGCCCCATCCTGCTGCGTCAACATCGATGAACACTGTGGTGCCGTCTGTCTCAGCAAGCTTCAGGCCAGGCAGATCAACGACGACGAACTCGGTGATTCCTGCGATGTCCACATCAAGGCCGGAGGAGATCCACCGTGACAAGGCGAGCGAAGCATGTCCGTCTATTGAAGCCACGTCGAGAGGAGCTGCGATTGATCCCTCAGGTGCAGCGGTGGCAGCCATGAGCGAACCGTCATTGTCGATGATCGTGAAGACTGCGGTGCCGCCGGCTATCGCCGCACCTGACGGGTTCGACAGCACGATGTTGAATGTTTCGTCACCCTCGGTGCTCCTGTCGCTGAGCATGCGGATTCGGAGAGTCGCCCTCGTGGACCCAGCGTCGAAGTACACGGTGCCCGAGGCGCTCTGGTAGTCCTTGCTGCCTGCGCTGCCCGTTGATACCGTCGACCAGTCCACCGTCACGGCGGTTGACGCAGCCTCAGACAGCGTCACACTCACGTTGACCCACGTCTTGCCCCTGTCGCGTTCGACGAACGACGTGTCATGAACCGTCAACTCGGACCCGGCCGGTGGAGGCGGCGGAGGTGGTGGTGTGACGGTGTCGTTGTCGTTGATCGTACCGCTCGCGGTTGATGCTGCGCCGACTGTGTAGCCAGATCCAGCCGAGACCGTCAGAGACACGGACTCAGTTCCTTCGTCGAGCGTGTCATCAACGGGTGTCAGGGTGATCGTCACCGAACCGACACCATCGACCATGGTCACAACGCCCCCGGAGTACGAACCGCCAGAGGTCGTGATCGTGTAGTCACCATTGGTCGCAGTGCCTCCGAAGGCCACGTTCACAGCCAGGGCACCGGATGTGAGATCCCGGGTGACGACGAATGTCAGCGGGTCAGAACCGTCCTCAGAACCGTTCGAATCAGACGCAGTAACTGTGACGACTGGATCTGGCGGTGGAGGCGGTGGTGGTGTGACGGTGTCGTTGTCGTTGATCGTTCCGCTCGCATTCGAAGATGCACCGACGGTGTAACCAGATCCCGACAGGACAGTCACCAACACAGACTCGGTTCCTTCGTCGAGCGTGTCATCAATGGGTGTCAGGGTGATCGTCACTGATCCAACACCGTCGACCATCGTGACGATGCCTCCGCTGTATGAGCCAC
>Ga0164313_10002420_pt1 | contig 16767 bp, 16 predicted proteins | sample GuaBasSedimGuay4_FD_113735 | JGI IMG/M metagenome (GOLD analysis project Ga0164313, IMG submission 113735) | Subseafloor sediment microbial communities from Guaymas Basin, Gulf of California, Mexico - Guay4, Core 4569-4, 0-3 cm | ecosystem: Environmental > Aquatic > Marine > Hydrothermal vents...
GCCCGACGGGCCTACGGCTTTCACAGCGCACAGGCGCTCATCTCCATGCTCTTTCTCTGCTGCGGGGGCATCGAACTCGAACCGGCCCTCCCCGACTCACCCCTCAAAACGTGAGGAGAGCCAGAAAAAATGGAGCGGGTGATCGGAATTGAACCGACGACAATCACGTTGGCAACGTGATGCTCTACCACTGAGCTACACCCGCTCGCGGTCAGATGGGCGTGTCGTACAAGGAAGCGGCCCTCGGGGTCAAGGGTTCAGTGCCAAGAGCATCTGATTGAGCCGGTCCGCCGGCCGTCTTCACCACCTCCATTTCCGCGCTGACGCTCGCCATGCTCGACTGGTTCGCCTGCCTGTTGGCACCTCGGCTGCCCTCGCTGCTGGAGTTCGCGGCCGGTCCGTTGCCCGAGCCCGCGGCGGCGCCCGAGCTGGCCGCGCGAGCCTCCGCAGCCCATGACGCGGCGCTGGCGCTGCCGTTTCATCCCCGGGGCCAGACCGACCCCTACAAGTTGTTGATGGGCATGGGCTGCCGCGACCTCGTGACGCGCGAGGCCGACCAGCACCCCGACACGGCCGGGCGCACGCCCAACTACGACGGGCTGCCCTTCGAGCCGGTGGAGATCCCCCTGGGCGAGGGCCGCCCGGTGCTCACCGGCCAGCGCTCCACCGGCGCCCCGGGCGCACCCGTGGTGCTGGTGGTGCACGGCCTGTTCGACAGCCACGTGAGCGGCTACGTGGTGGAGCTGGCCGAGTCCCTGCGGCGCATGGGCTTTCACGTGCTGGCGCTCGACCTGCGCGATCACGGCCGCCTGCGCGGACGCCCGCCGCCGCTCAGCCTGGGCCTGGAGGAGGGCCGCGACCTGTTCCTGGCCGCTCGCACCCTGGCCCGGGCGGAGGGCTGCTCCGTGGGCCTGCTGGGCCTGTCCTACGGCGCCCACTGCGCCGTGCGCGCGGCCTACGAGGCCAGCGCCGCCGGCGAGCCCGAGGTGCTGCGTGGCGGCGTCATGGCCATCTGCGGCCCGCTGGACGTACGCGAGGCGCTGCTGGCCTTCGACGACAGCGCGCGCCTGCCCCGGCCGCGCGGGCTGCAGCAGCGCGCCGTCTTTGCCGGGCTGCTGTCCACCATGGGACGCCACCTGAGCCTGCGCCTGGGCGAGGCCGGCCAGCGCGGCCGCCGGGGCGAGCTGTACCAGCGCTACGTGCGCGACGTGGTCATGCCGCGCCTGCCGGGCACGCCCGAGCAGATGCACGACTTCCTGGGGCTGGCCCGCTCGGCCCGGGCCGGCATCACCGACCAGATCCGCGTGCCCACGCTGCTGCTGCACCCGCTGGACGACCCGCTGGTGCCGGTGCAGCACTTGCGCGCGGCCCTGGCCGCCGCCGACGGCAACCCCTGGGTGGCGGGCCGGGAGCTGCCCGCCGGAGGGCACGTCGGCCTGCCCGCCGTGGACCCCGAGGGCACGCTGGCGCTGCTCGGCACCTGGTTCGGGCTGCTGCGCGACGGCTAGGCGCCACGCAGCGCGGGCCCCTCAGCCCTTGGCCAGCCGCTCGATGTCGTCCTCGCCCACGGGGGCAAAGAAGTCCAGCATGCGGCTGCCGCGCCCGACGTAGCGCGCGCCGACGATGGCGCCAGCCACGTAGTTCTTGGCCAGCTCCACCGCGTCCTCCAGCGGCAGCTTGCGCGCCATCAGCGCGGCGATGGCCGAGGCCAGGGCGCAGCCCGTGCCGTGCACCGAGCGCCGCCGTGGCACCCGCGGCAGCGAGAACAGCAGCACCTCCTCACGCGTACCCAGGATGTCGACCGCCTCATCGCCGGACAGGTGGCCGCCCTTGATCAGCACCGCCTTGGGTCCAGCGCGGAGCAGCAGCTCGATCACCTCCTGGGTGTCCTTGCGCACGCGGGCCACGGTGGTCCCGGCCAGCTCGGCGGCCTCGGTCACGTTGGGCGTGATCAGCGTGGCCAGCGGCGCCAGATGGCGCATGAACACGGCCACGTCGTCCCGCGGCAGCACGCGCGCTCCGCTGGAGGCCTGCAGCACCGGGTCCACGATGATAGGGATGCCCTTGCGCGCCAGGGGCGCCAGGGCGCGCGCCACCTCGCGCACCATCTCGCCCGTGGCCAGCATGCCCACCTTGACCGCCGCCGGGCGCAGGTCGGTCATGAGCGCGTCGAGCTGACGCTTCACGAGCTTGGCGCCCACCGGCTCGATGGAGCGCACGCCGCTGGGCCCCTGCACCGTGAGCGCCGTGGGCACGGCCGCGCCCGAGAGCCCGAAGCGCAGGAAGACCTTCAGGTCGGCCTGGATGCCCGCACCACCCGAAGGGTCAGACCCCGCGATGGACAGGGGAACAAGAGGGCGCTTTGAGCTCATCGAAAGCCAGCCGCGAGGAGTGAGTCCACGGCGCTGCTGAGCAGCGCCGGATCGGGGATCGGGTCGGTGTCGAGGGTGGCCTCAACGGCTCGGCCGGTCAACTCCGCCAGACGCGGCAGGTCGAGTGCCCCCAGGCCCGGCGGCAGGCCACCCTCGCCACCCGCCACATCGTCCAGGCTGATGCCCCGCAGAAAGCGCCCCACCCGCTCGAACCAGAGCACGTCATCGCTCCCCGCCAGCAGCGCCCGCGAGGGCACGTGCCACCAGCCCACTCCCAGGGCGGACACATCCTCCAGCGCCAGGCCCATGGCATCGGGCTCGGCCAGCGGCCCCTCGGCCGGGGTGGTCAACGAGAGGCGCAGCCCGGGCTGGGCGCGGCCCAGGTCGAACAGCTCCTGGCAGACCTGCTCCAGGTCCATGTCGGAGGGCAGATCGAGCACCAACGCGTCGGTCCGAACGCTCGAAGCTGCGGCGATTCCGCGGCTTCGATGCTCCCAGGCGGCGCGCACACCGACCGCCGGGACCACGTTGAGCGCCGACGCCCGGGCGCCCTCAACGGCGCAAAGCAGCGCGTTCTGAAGCTTCAAACGCCCGAGCGCGGCGCAGACGGAGGGCCCGTCGAGGGCGGCGGCAGCCAGGCAGGCGGTGCCGAGGATCATGATCGGGGCCCCAACATCGGACGGATCCGGGCGTCTAGAGTGCCGCTGACTCAGCACTCGCGAAAGGTCCGGAGAATAACCATGGCATGCCGTTTCGTCGCACACCTCACTCTCGCCGTCATCTCGGCAGCGCTGGCCGTCCCGGCCGCCGCCCAGCAGGACGACTTCACCGCTCCCCGCCCGCGGGCCGGCCGCGCCCCCGGCGCCCTGAGCTTCAGCGCCGCGCAGACCGACGAGCCGCCCAAGCTGGGCGTGATGGTCAGCGACGAGGACAACGGCGTGACCATCGAGGACGTGTTCGACGGCTCGCTGGCCGCTTCGGCCGGCGTGCAGCCCGGCGACATCCTGTTCCGCCTGGCCGGACAGCGCGTCAATGCCATCTCCGACATCCCCGGCATCCTGAGCCAGCACAGCGAGCCCGGTGGCAAGGTCAGCATCACCGTCATCCGCGAGGGTGAGGGCCTGGTGAGCCTGCACGGCTCGCGCGCCGCGCCGGAAACCGTGGCGCCCCGCAGAGGCGGCAGCTGGGTCTCCGACGAGCCGCAGGGCGCCTTCCTGGGCGTGCAGTTGGGAGAGTCCTCCGAACACGGCGTGCACATCGCGGGCGTGATCGACAACAGCGCCGCCTGGTTCGTGGGCCTGGCCGAGGGCGACGTGCTCAGCCGCGTGGGTGAGACGCGCTGCACCTCGGGCGAAGAGGTCGCCGCGGCCGTGGGCGAGCTGTCCGCCGGTGACGTGGTCGAGCTGCGCTGGTCGCGCGAGGGCCAGATCACCGAGCGCAGCGTGCGCGTGGGCAGGCGCCAGCCCGAGAACCCCCTGGGCATGCTCTTCGGCCCGGACGGCATGCAGATGGACGAGCTGCACGAACTGCACGAGCTGCAGTTCGGCGACGGCGACGGCTTCCGCGTCTTCATGGGCGACGAGGCGGGCCAGGGTCACGGCAACCACTTCCGTTTCTCGACCGGCGACGGCGACGTCGACCTCTCTGAGCTGCACGAGCATCTCAAGGGCCTCAAGTTGCACCAACGCAACCTGAAGTCGAAGGGACTCGAGCTGCATGAGCTGCGTGAGAGCCTCCAGGGCCTGCAGGCCCTGGACAGCGACGGCGCGCGCTCCATGCGGATCGAGATCAAGGATGGCACGCTGACGATCGACCGCGACGGCGAGGTCGAGGTGATCGAGCTGCCCGCTGAGGGCGCGGCGGACGGCGCCAGCTACCAGATGCTGCACAGCAGCGACGGCGCCCTGCGCCTGTTGCCCTCGAGCAACGCGGGCACCTACGCCGTCAGCACCGGGAGCGGCGCCAACAACCAGGTCCTGGTGTTCGGTGGCGCCGGCGAGCGCGAAGCCAGCGCTGAGTGCGTAGCCGTCATCGCATGCGAAGCGGTGGCCGAGTGTGAAGCCGCCGCCGAGTGCGACGTGAGCGTCGAGTGCGAGGCCGCCGTCGAGTGTGACGTCAGTGTCGAGTGCGAGGCCGCCGTCGAGTGTGACGTCAGTGTCGAGTGCGAGACCGCCGCCGACTGCTGCGAGGCCGAAGAAGAGAGCGACGCAGACCTGCTCTGAGCCGAGCTTCAGCGGGGCTCTCGCGGGATGTTCTGCGAGCGCTTGCGCGCAGGCACGCGACGTGAGACCTCCGGCGCAGGCGCGCCCGGCGGCCGTGCCGCGCAGTCGTCCCCACCAGCGTGAGATCCAGCAGTCGATCCAGCGGGAGCGCGTCCAGCGGGCGAAGCGGAACCGGATCCCGTGCCGCTCGCGGCTCCCGAAGTGGCATCGGTCGGCGCGTCGCCTGCTCGGCGGCGCGCCGATCTCACGTTACGGGCCAGGCGGCTGAGCGCAGCTGCGGCATGCTCGCCGCGCGCGGTGTCCGGACCGGAGCGCGGGCCGGAGCGCGGGCCGGAGCGCGGGCCGGAGCCCTGGCCGGAGCCCTGGTCGGAGCCCTGATCGGAGCCCTGATCGGAGGCATCGGGGTCCTGCGCCCCTGCGGCACCCAGCACGCGCCACAGCACGCGCCGGTCGACCTCCTCCAAGGCCGCGAAAGCGCGAGTCTCCACGCTGGCACCGGACCGCGGCTGTCGGCGCCGATCCGGCTTGCGCAGCGGCACCGCGCGGCGCGCCGCCAGCGTGAGCAGGTCTTCCACGGGATCGAAGGGCAGCAGCTGCCTCGCCAGGCGCGCGGCGTAGGCCGGTCCGAGCCGCCGGGCCGCCTCGCCGCAGGCACCGACGGCGCGCTCCACCCAGCGCTCGTCCCGCTCATGTTGTGCATCGTTCACGGCGTGGTGATGCCGCCGAGCACCGGGGGTCACCGCGGCCATCGATCCCACGTCACCCGCTGGCTCAGACGCGTACGTCTGCGGCCACCTGGGACAGGTCGGGGGCGTGCTCGGCCAGCGCCGGACGCACCACCTCCCCCAGGAACTCGAGCACCTGCTCCGGAGCGCGGCCCACGAAGCGTGTCGGCTCACACAGGGCGGGCAGGTCGTCCTTCACCGACGCGAACAACGGGTCGTCGGCCAGACGCTGCAACAGGTCGTTGGCCTCGCCCTCCTGCTTGACGCGCGCGCCGGCGGCCACGCTGTGCTCGCGGATGGCCTCGTGCAGGGTCTGGCGGTCGCCGCCGCGACGCACGGCCTCCAGCATGATGGTCTCGGAGGCCATGAACGGCAGCTCCTCCAACAGGTGCTTCTGCACCACCTTGGGGTGCACCACCAGGCCGCCGCCCACGTCCAGCACCAGCTGCAGGATGGCGTCGGCCGCCAGGAAGGCCTGGGCCGTGGAGAGGCGCCGGTTGGCCGAATCGTCCAGGCTGCGTTCGAGCCACTGGGTGGCCGCGGTCTCGGCCGGGTTCAGCAGCAGCGACTGCAGGAAGCGCGCCAGGGCGCAGATCCGCTCGCAGCGCATGGGGTTGCGCTTGTAGGGCATGGCCGAGCTGCCGATCTGGCTCTTGCCGTAGGGCTCCTCGACCTCCTTGAGGTGCGCCAGCAGGCGCAGGTCGGTGGCCATCTTGGAGGCGCTCTGGGCCAGCCCCGCCAGGGCCGCCAGCACCGTGAAGTCGGACTTGCGCGTGTAGGTCTGGCCGGTGATGGGCCAGCTGCGCGAGAAACCCATGCGCTCGCAGACGGCCTGGTCCAGGCGGCGCACCGCGGCGTGGTCACCGTTGAGCAGCTGCAGGAAGCTGGCCTGGGTGCCGGTGGTGCCCTTGACGCCGCGGAAGCGCAGCTCGTCGCGCACGCGCTGCAGGGCCAGGGCGTCCTCCAGCAGGTCCTGGATCCAGAGGCAGGCGCGCTTGCCCACCGTGGTCGGCTGGGCCGGCTGGAAGTGCGTGTAGCCCAGGGTGGCCAGCTGCCGATGCTGCTCGGCAAAGCCCGACAGGGCGTCGATGGCGGCCCAGAGCGTGGGCAGCAGGATGTCCAGCCCGTCGCGGATCTGGATCAGCTCGCTGTTGTCGGTCACGAAGCAGCTCGTGGCGCCCAGGTGGATGATCGGTCGGGCGGCGGGAGCCTGCTCACCCAGGGCGTGCACATGTGCCATGACGTCGTGGCGCAGCTCGCGCTCCAGCGCGTCGGCGCGGTCCATGTCCACGTCGTCGACGTGCGCGGCCAACTCGTCGATCTGCTCGTCGCTGATGTCGAGCCCCAGCTCCTGCTCGCTGGCGGCCAGGGCCAGCCACAGACGGCGCCAGTGCCGATGCCGCGTGAGGTCGGAGAAGTTGCGGCGCATGGCCTCGCTGGCGTAGCGCCGGGCCAGGGGGGAGTCGTAGGTCTCGTGCGGCGAGCTCATGGCACTCGGGACATGGGGAACGGGGGCGAAAGGTCCGGCAGCGTAGCGCCACGCCCGGCGAGCGATCCACCGCCACCGGCGAGCGATCCACCGCAGCGGGAGCGAACGCCCCCGCGCGGCTGCCGTGCCGTCGCGGCAACGACGCTCCAGCCCGGGCGAGCCTCAGGCCGCGGCCGCCAGCCAGCCCGGCGCCCAGGTCGACAGGGCCCCGGCCACCAGGGTCGCCGCGAGCGCCCACGCCGCGCGGCCCCAATGCACGCGCCCGCCCTCCAGGGCCCAGGGCGAGCCCAGCACGCCCACCGCGTTGGTGCCCATGTCCCACCAGCTGGCGTGACGCCCCACCAGGCCCTGCCCCAGCTCCAGCGCCCCGGCGTAGGCCAGGGCCACCAGGCTGGCCACCAGCCACGGCCCCCGCGGCCGGCCGATCTCGCGCGAGGCCCACGCCAGGCCGAGCAACAGCGCCTCCAGCCCGAACAGCCCGGCGTGGACGCAGTTGCTCACGAAGGCGTTGTGGGCCAGGGGCAGCTTGGACACCTCGCGGCTGATCAGCAGCCAGAACAGCGCGGCGCTCCAGCCCAGGGCCAGCACCAGCGCCACCCGGCGCGGCAGGCTCAGTCGCACGTCTGGTCGAGGCGACGCAGCATGGACACGCGCGTCCCCCCGTCCGGGAAGCCGCGCACCTTGACCACATCCATCAGCGTGTGCATGAGCTGGAAGCCGCGGCCTCGTTCGGCGCTGTCGTCCTGTTGGATGGGTACGCCCAGTGGGGCGCGATCGCTGCCTGAATCGCGCAGCGAGACGCAGATGTAGCGCGGCCCGTAGCGCAGGCGCACGTCCACCGATCCGCGGCTGCCCACCAGCCCATGCTCCACCGCGTTCTCCAGCGCCTCGGAGAAGGCCAGCACCACGGCGCGGCGCACCTGATCGTTCACGCAACGGTCGCGCAGGAAGCTGGTCAGCATGGTGCGCAGGCCGCGCACCGGCAGCGGGTCGCCGTCCAGGTGCAGCATGCGATGCATGGAGGAGGACTGGCTCACGCCGCGCCCTCGGGTTCGATCAACAGGGACAGGTCGAGCGCCGGAGCCGAGTGGGTCAGGGCGCCCACGCTGATGCGATCGACACCGCTGCTCGCGACGGCCGCTACGGTCTGCAACGACACGCCGCCGCTGGCCTCCAGCAGGAACTGCGCCCGGCGCGGGTGCTCGGCCAGGACCTCGACCGCGTGGGTCAGGCCCTCCACGCCGAAGTTGTCCAGCAGGATCACGTCGGCGCCACCGTCCGCCACGGCGCGGGCCTCGTCCAGGTCGCGGGCCTCGGCGGTGATGCGCATGCCCTGCGGCGCGCCCGCGCGCACCTGCTCCAGCAGCTCGCGGTAACCGCCCGCGCCCGAGAAGGCGAAGTGGTTCTCCTTGATGAGCACCTCGTCGTACAGCCCGATGCGATGGTTGACGCCGCCACCGTGCAGCACGGCCGCCTTCTCCGCCAGGCGCCAGCCCGGCGTGGTCTTGCGCGTGTCGACCACCGCGGCGCGGGTGCCCGAGACCTCGCGCACGAACTGCGCCACCAGGCTGGCCACGCCCGAGAGGCGACACAGCACGTTGAGCGCGGTGCGCTCGGCCTCCAGCAACGAGGCCGCTGGACCGCGAGCGCTGAGCACCAGGTCTCCCGGCTCCACCGCGGCGCCATCGCCGCGCTCCACCGTCACGACCACCTGGGGATCGACCAGCGCGAACACCGCCACGGCCAACTCGACGCCGGAGAGCCGGCCGGCCTGCTTGGCCACGATGCGCGCCCCGGCGATGGGCCCGCGACCACCCAGGGCCAGGGCCGTGGTCACGTCGCCCGCTTGGCCCAGGTCTTCGGCCAGCGCGGCCCGAAGCTGGGACACGATGAAGGGCGGCAGGGACGCCACCGCAGCCGAGTCGTTATGGGGGCTGGCCGAGGACGCCATGGGATCACCCATGCTACCGCAGGGACTCCTCTCCGGCGAGCCGGACGGCGCGCCAGCGCTCCAACAGGACCTCGCCGACGCCACGAACATCCTGCGCCGCGGCCTCACTCAGAGCGCCCCCCGCGGCTTGGCGAGCCTGCTCCAGGCGCCCGGCCAGCACCGGCCCCACTCCGGGCAGCAGGCGGAACTCTGCGCCCTCCAGGGTCTCCAGACGCAGGGGGACCGGCTCGCCCGCCCGCGTGGCCGGCACCTGGTCAGGACCCGCCCAGAGGGCCCGGAGCACGGCCAACACCCCCAGCAGCAGCAGACCCCGCTCCCGCAGCGGGGGGCCCCGCGACGGTGTACGTGGGCGCTCTGGCCCCGAGCGAAACCCGGGGCATGGGCGCTGCGTGACATGACTCATGCCCCTCTGACGGCACCCGGACCTCAGCGTGACGCCCGCGACCGGGACGTCCCGTTGTTGCTGCAGGCAGCTAGCAGCGCGGGGCGAAGCGGCTGAAGAACTGGTCGAAGACGGCGTTGAGGCAGATGTGCAGGCTGGCCTCGTCCACCACCGCGAAGGCCTGGTCCCCCACACCTAGCGCCAGCCCCTCGACCGACGGCTCCAGCGAGCACAGCAGCTCGTCGGAGACCCGGAACTCCAGCCGGGCTCCCCGGCGCGACACGCTGATCGAGTGGGACAGGGCCGTGACGGACTCGTGCAGGCGGCGGCACTGCTGCTGACGCTCCGGCGCCAGCTCGAGCTCGGCCAGCAGGGTGGCCACCAGGCTGGGGGAGGCTGTCGGGGGCGCGTCCGGCGGCGGCCAGTGCGAGCTGGGAGGCGGGAGCTGAGCCTCGGCAGGGCCACGGCCACGGCCGGGCGCGGGCGCGGGCGCGCCGCTCGACGCGCAGGCCACGGGCTCGTCAGCCGGGCCCAGCTCGGTCAGCAGCGTCTGGGGCGTGCCGTCCGAGGCCGAGGCCTGGGTGTATTCCAGCAGGCGCGCGTCCACGCCGCCGAGCAGCTCGAGCAGGGGCCCCTCGCTGTCCGCAAAGCGCGACGAGAGCAGCACGAAGCGCGGGCGCTGGTGGGCGTCCAGGCCGTTGTGGCCGTAGAGCCGCTCCAGCAGCCAGCGGCCCGACACCAGCGCCGCCAGCACCGCGGCCAGGCGACCGAGCCCCGCGGGCAGACCCGCGTCGCAGAACAGCGCCACCACCGGTCGGCCCTCGCCATCGCGGAGCAACAGGTCGAGCCAGAGCTCCTGGTCCAGCCGGAGATCGACGTCGAGCATGGTCAGCCCTGGCTCCAACAGCTCGGGCTGGCGGGCCAGGAGCTGCAGCGTTCGCTGCGCCTCTTCCGACCGCTGCGCGTGGCCAGGCCCCTCCGAGTCGGGCAGAATGCCGCCTCGCTCCTCGGGGTTCGGGATTCTCACAGGTCCATGCACAAGCCGCTCGCCGATCTCCGTTTGCAGTTCCCTGTCTCCCAGGGATGGATCTACTTCAATCACGCTGCTGTCTGCCCTCTGGCCGTCCCAGTGGCCCGGGCGGTTGGTCGATTCCTGGAAGACGCCCTCGCCAACGGCTCCACCGGCTACCGCGAGTGGGACGCGGTTCGTACCGCTGGACGGCACCGAGCCGCGCGCCTCGTGGGCTGCGCCGATGGAGAGGTTGCTCTGACGACGAGCACCTCCCAGGGTTTGATCGCGGTCGCCGAAGGGATCTACCTGACCTCCGGCGATGAGATCATCGTGGTGGAGAATGACTTTCCGGCCAACCGGATTCCATGGTTTCGGCAGCAGAGGCGCGGCGCACGGGTGGTGGAGGTGCCACGGGATGCCGACGGCAGCGTGACAGCCGAGGCCATCCTGGAGCGAGTCACGCCGCGTACGCGGCTGCTGGCCCTGCCCTGGGTGCTGTTCGACAACGGCTGCCGCATCGACATCGAGGCCGTGGGGCGCGGCCTGGGCGAGCACCCGGCCTGGCTGTGCGTGGACGCCATCCAGGGCCTGGGCGCCTTCCCCATGGACATGACCGGCTGGCGCATCGACGCCCTGGCCGCCGACAGCCACAAGTGGATGCTGGGCACCGAGGGCATCGGCCTGCTGTGCGTGCGCCAGGAGCGACTGGACGAGCTGGACAGCCCGCTGGTGTCGTGGCTCAGCATGGAGCGGCCTTTTGACCCCTGGCAGCCCGGCGCCAGCCTGCGCGCCGACGCCCGCCGGCATGAGTTTGCCACCCTGCCCACGGCCCTGGTCTACGGCCTGGACGCCTGCCTGGAGCTGCTGCTGACCACGGGCGCCGAGCCCATGGCGCGCCAGGTGCTGAGCGTCACTGACACCCTGGCCGAGGGCTTGAGCGAGCGCGGTTGGCGTGTCATCAGCCCGCGCGAGCGTCCCGATCAACGCAGCGGCATCGTGGCGGCCGTGCCCCCGCGCGGCACGGCGGAGGAGGCCGTGGCGGCGTTGGAGGCGGCGCGTGTCTCGGTCACGCCCCGGGGCGGCGCCGTGCGCTTCTCGCCCCACGCCTGGAACACGACGGACGAGGTGGCCGAACTGCTCGAGCGGCTGCCCTGAGGTGATCAACGCCGAGTCAGCGCCGGACATGCTGGAGACGGTCGTCGGGCTGCTGCTGCCCCTGACCCCCCTGGCCCTGTGCATCCTGGCCGCGAGCCTGTGGAGACGCCAGCTGAGGCCCCGGCTGCAGCCCCTGCCGCCCCCCCGGGATCGCTCCGGTGGGCTGCTGGCGCTGTTCCTGGTGGGCTGGGTCGGGACGCAGACGATCTACGCGCTGGTGGCCGGGCTGCGCGGCGGCCTGCCCGACACGCTGGGGCCCGTGCTGGCGCTGCAGTCGGGCGCCAACCTGGTGGCCGTGGCGGCGGTGGTGCTGCTGGCCCGGCGCACGCCGGGGGGGCCGGCCGCGCTGGGGCTGAGGCCGCGACGCCCGCTGCTGGACCCTCCCGCAGCTCTGTTGGCGTGGCTGATCGTGCTGCCGATCCTGGCGGCAGGCGCCTGGCTGAATCAGGCGGCGCTGGAGTGGCTGGAGCTGCCCACGGGCATTCAGGACCACCTGCAGCGTTTCCTCGCCGAGGGCGACGCGGCGACGCCCTGGCCCTGGCTGGCCATGGTGCTCGTGATCCCTTTCTGTGAAGAGCTGGTCTTCCGCGGCGCGCTCTACGGCGGCCTGCGACGCCTGGTCCCGGCCTGGGCGGCCATGCTGCTCTCGGGGCTGGTGTTCGGCCTCTCCCATGACCCGCAGGTCATGCTGCCCGTGGCGGCCCTGGGCGTCATGCTGGCCTGGCTGTACGAGCGCACGGGCAGCCTCGCGGCCCCGACCCTGCTGCACGGACTGCAGAACGCCGCCACCCTGGCCCTCGCCACCTGGTTCCCGGAATCGCTGACATGACCGACGAGACCCGCCGCGTGCTGTTACCTCGAGGCGAGGCCCTGGTGGCCAACAGCGCCACGGTCCTGGGGCGGGTGCGCCTCGGGGCCCGGGTCTCGGTCTGGTACAGCGCCGTCGTGCGTGGCGACAGCGACGCCATCTCCCTGGGCGAGCTGACCAACGTGCAGGACGGCGCGGTGATCCACGCCGACACCGGCGTACCCAATGACATCGGCGCCTGGGTCACCATCGGCCACGGCGCGGTGGTGCACGGGCGGCGCGTGGGAGACCGCTGCCTGATCGGCATCGGCGCGGTGGTGTTGGGCGGAGCCGAGATCGGCGACGAGTGCATCGTGGCGGCGGGCGCCGTGGTGCGCGAGGGCGCCGTGATCCCGCCGCGCTCGCTGGTGGCCGGCGTGCCCGCCAAGCGGCTGCGCGAGGTGACGCCCGAGGAGGCGGCGGCCTTCGTGTCCCACGCCGAGCACTACTGGGAGCTGGCCCAGGGCCACCAACCCCCCGGCTGGAGTTGAGCGGCGCTTGGCGCCGGTCCCGCGGGTGCCGGGCGGGCCTCGGAGAGCACCTCCCGCTGGCAGCACCGGCACATCCCGCGGCCTGCCCGGCGTCCCGATTCCCGCGCAGGCCGCTTCTGCCCCGTCGCGTCCGACTTCAGCCCTGGCTGGGTCCCCCTCGATCGAGTGCGAGCCCGGCCAGGGCGGCGAGCGCGGTCTTTCGTCGTGCGCCGCATACTGGCGGCGCCACGTGCACAGGCTCGCCGTCGAGAGGCCGTGGAGCGCGCAGAAGACGCGCATCTCCTCGTCCGAGGCCTCGTGCGCACGGATCAGGGCGAGCTTGTCGCCCGCGCTGTAACAACGCGACAAGCGACGGGGGGCTGGGGCGACGCCGGTCGGGCGCGCCTCGCCCCTCCGGGGCTCACCGCCCCCGACCGCTCCGGCCCGTGAGCTTTGCTGAATGGACTCCATGATGGCCTCCTTCTGACCAGGATTCCTGGCCGCTGGGAGGCCATGACGCCGGTCTGATCGGACTCGTCAAAGCGGAAGGAGTTTTCCTACACCCCACAGGCGTCGCATCCCGTGTCTCATGGTGTCTCGTCGCGTGCCGTGGCCGCGTCGCCCGGAACACGCGGCCGACCTCGGACCGCATAGACCAACGCATGCTCCACGAGCCGCCCCAACTCAGGGTCAGGCTCGCGCTTTGATCCTGCCGACAGGATCGAGGGGCCGCGCTCCGATGGCTATGATCGGCGCGGGGTCGCGGCGCCCGGCAACCCGCACCGGATCGGCGCTCACCTCAGCCGGCGCCCGCCGGCGGGCACCGCGCGCAGCAACCACCTCGGCACACACCGCTCCCCTGGCGAGAGATCACATGCACCCGCAGGCCCCAAGGCACAAGCCGACGTCGGCGCCCGAGGACGCCGGGCGATCAGGTCTTGATGTGTGCGCGCTTGCGCTTGCGGGCCTTGGCGTTGCTGGGACGCGTGCCGTGATTGGCCTTCTTGATCTTGCGGTGGGGCTTGGCCATCAGGGGGTCCTCGGCGCTACGCGGAAGGGCGGGAGTCTCGACCGGCCCAGGGCAGGCTGCCCCGGCCAGCGAAAGGCGGACCATCGTACCGCTCTGGGTGCCTGTGCCAAGACCCTGGCCGTCGCGTCCTTGCTGGCGCTGCTCGGCCCGGGGGCTCTGGCCCAGGACGCCGAAGTGCCCGTTGAGCCCGCCCCGGCCGCTCCAACCGACGGCAGCGAGCCCGCCCCCCCCGCTCAAGACCCCGCCAGCGAGCCCGCTCCGGAGGCCCCAGACGCGGCCGACGAGCCCGATCCCATGGACGCTGCCCCGGCTCAGGACGAGCCCGTGCCGGTGGAAGCAGAGCCGCCCGAGCCCGAGCCCGAGGAAGCAGACTCCACGCAGGCCCCGCCCACTCCGATCGACGCGGACCCGACCCAGGCCGAGCCCGCTCCCGCCGCTCCCAACCCGAACAGGGGCATCCCCACCCAGGCCTCCAAGCGCTTCTCGGCAGCCCTGCGGCGCATGCTGGCCACAGAGGAGCAGGCCCAGTCGTTCGAGCAGTTCACCCTGGGTTCCCAAGCCCCTGACACGCTGAAGGGCGACCGGCTGGCGCGTTGGCAGCGCGTCTCCCGCGACCAGGAGGACTGGGCCCAGCGCCACAGCGAGGTCACCGGGGCACCCCTGAGCGTGCCGACGGCCCAGACCGTTGCGCGGGGGCTGAGCCCGCTGGAATCGGTCGTGTTGTCGCGCCTGACCCGGGCCGTGGAGGCCTCACGAGACGTCCGCCGCGTCGTCTCCATCGAGAGGGAGATCGAGTCGTTCCTCCAGACCGCAAACTGGGGCTCGCGCGACCGCGCCGTCGAGCTGCGCGATGCCTTGCTGGAGCGCGAGCTGTTGTGGAGCGAGCTGGCGCGCCAGGCCGAAGAGCTGGTGAGCGGCGTGCTGCCATCGGAGGAGCTCTCATCGATCCTGAGGACGTTGGACGAGATCTCGCCCGAGACCGCCACGGAAGAGAGCCTGGTCGAGCGCTTGGTGACGGACCCGGCCCTGCAGTCCAAGGTACTCGGGGAGCTCAACGCCCTGCTGGCGGCGCCCGTGGACAACAAGCTGCCCACCGAGAGCGACGCAGAGCTGCTGGCCCGGCTCAGCGAACTGCATCAGGAGCTGATGGAAGCCTCGGGCTTGACCGAGACGCTGGCGCTGACCGAGGCCACCCAGCAGGAGCTCAGCAGCCTCCGGGTGCAGCTTGAGGACCGCGGCGTCAACGCGCTCACGCCGGAGAAGCGCGCCAAGGCGGCCGCCCGGAAGGCCGAGCTGCTGGTGCAGCAGAACACGCTGCGTTCGACCTGGAACAACACCGAGCCCGACCCCAAAGCCTCCAAGCTGCTGCGCACGACCCAGAACCGGCTCATCCGGCGACGCATGTTCGACCTGGGCATGGAGGCCGCGTTGTTCGGGCACCGCTACGACAGGCTGCTCGAGAGCAGCCACGAACTGACCACGCCGGCGCACGTCTGGGCCCACCTGAAGGCTCAGGGCGACCTGATCTCCGCACTGGGCGAGGCCCGGCCCGCGCCCTCCGCGCTGGACAGCCTGAAGCTGGAGACCCACCCGCTGCCCGCCGGGCCCTTCGACGTGGGCCCCTTGATCGAGCCGCCATCCGAGCCCGAGCCGCTACCCGAGGCCGAGGCCATGCCCAAGCCCGAGGCCAAGACGCCCAAGCCGATGGACGCGGGCGGCCGGCCCGAGTAAGCCCCGAGTCCGGAGCGGGTCGACCGCAGCCGGGCCTGCCCGACGTCAACCAGAGCCCTCGTCAGGCGTCGGCGCCCGCGGCCAACTCCTCATCGTTGGCGGCCTGATAGTCGTCGTAGGTCTCGGTCGGGATGAAGTCGCCGATGTGAGCGTAGCTGCTCGCTTCCTTGATCAGGTTGCGTGCCACCACCAGGCGCTGGATCTGGTTGGTGCCCTCGTAGATCTGCGTGATCTTGGCGTCACGCATGTACTTCTCGATGGGGTAGTCCTTCATGAAGCCGTAGCCTCCGAAGATCTGCACCGCGTCGGTGGTCACCTCCATGGCCACGTCCGTGGCAAAGCTCTTGCTCATGGCGGCCAGGCGGTTGACCGCGGCGGTGTCGCCCTGATCCGCGGCGGTGGCGGCGCGCAGCACCAGACCGCGCGCGGCCTCCACCTTGGCGGCCATGCTGCCGAGCATGTCCTGGATCACGCCCATGGACGCCAGGTTCTGGCCGAACTGCTTGCGACGCAGGGCGTAGGTCACCGCGTACTCGAGCGCTCCCTGCGCCAGGCCGAGGCCCTGGGCCGCCACGCCGGGACGCGCAAAGTCGAGCGTCTTCATGGCGTGCTTGAAGCCCATGCCGGGACGCCCGCCCAGCAGGTTGGCCACCGGCACGCGCACGTTGTCGAAATGCGTCTCGACCACGGGCACGGCGCGGATGCCCATCTTGTCCTCGATCTTGCCGATCGTGAAGCCGGGCGTGCCCTTCTCGACGATCAGGGCCGAGATGCGCCGGCTCTTGCTGCCGGGGTCGGTGACCGTGAAGACCGTGTAGATGGAGGCGATGCCGCCGTTGGTGGTCCACTTCTTCTCGCCGTTGATGACGTAGTGGTCCCCGTCGAGGCGGGCCTGGCAGCGCATGCCGCCGGCGTCGCTGCCGGCAAACTTCTCCGACAGGCAGAACGCGACCATCTTGTCGCCGCTGGCCACCTGGGGCAGGTAGTGCTGCTTCTGCTCCTCGGTGCCGCCCACGATGATGGGGAACGACCCCAGGGCGTTGACCGCGTAGGCCACGCCGGTGGCACCGCAGGCCCGGCTGAGCTGCTCCACCACCAAGCACAGGGCCACGATGCCGGCGCCGTGACCGCCGTACTCCTTGGGGATCCAGACGCCCAGCAGGCCGTTGTCGATGTAGGCCTGGCGCACCTCTTCGGGGTACTCCTGAACCTCGTCGTAGTGCTTGGCGATGGGCCGCACCACCTCCTCGGCGACCTTGCGGGCCACCTCTTGCCAATGGCGGGCTTCCTCGCTGATGACGATCTGGCTCACGGTGCCTCTCCTGGGTGATGATGAGCGGTCTTGCAGACTCGCCTTCACGTGACGGCGGCGAGGCCGACA